>Ga0114994_10002730_pt1 | contig 12913 bp, 8 predicted proteins | sample ArcticOcean_MG_C_9_FD_87043 | JGI IMG/M metagenome (GOLD analysis project Ga0114994, IMG submission 87043) | Marine microbial communities from western Arctic Ocean - ArcticOcean_MG_CB2_152 | ecosystem: Environmental > Aquatic > Marine > Oceanic | place: Arctic Ocean: Canada Basin | collected... | reverse complement strand
CTTCGCCTGCTCCGCCAAGCACGAGACATGCGCGAAACCCGCGGTCCCTCGGCACGAGCACCCGCGCACAAGTCCTTCCTTTGTCTTCCAGTGGAGTGCTTCCGTGCAGATGTAGCACGTCTGGCCCTTCGTGTCGTCCGCGCACGCCTCGACCGCGACCGCGACCGCCTCCTTACATTTTTTGTCGGCGTGGTATTGTTCCGCGTTGCCGCCGCGGTGTATTTTCTTGCAGATCTGCTTATGCCCGCGGCGCCAGTGGTCGTGTTGGCATGTGGCATTGCAGTATCTCGTTTTGCACCACACGCACCGCGGGGCGTCGTGGGCCAGTGGGGCGGCGCAGGCGGCGCAGGTTGTGAGGATCATACTCTCCTGACTTTGTACTGGTCCACGTGGAGGGGTAAGTTGGCTCGTCGTCGCTGGGTCAATCGGGGTGCAAAACGGGTTTCGCTGGCTGCGCGCCACGCCACCGAGGCGAGCCAAAGTCTTCGGGATCTACAATAGAGGTGTTGTACGGTAAGGAGGGATAGGGGACCAAACGTACGGCGAAACAACGAGTGACGGTCGCCGCCACGGACCTCCCGGGAGGAACCTAGGACCCAAGACCCCCACGCCCCCGCCGCGTACACAGGTTACAGGCGACTCGTTAGGCGAAACCTATCTAGGCGTTCAAACCAGAAAGGGGAGAGAGGGGCTCGAGGAACTCGTCCATCCACTCGACCTGGCACGGCTCGTCCACGCACGGCCGCGGCAGGCCGGCGTCCTCCCAGGGCAGCGACATGCCCGGCAACGGCTCCAGGTCGTCGTACCAGATGGCGTTCGGGTCGAACTTGGCGAAAAAGACCTTGCCGATCCACTCGTCGTCTCTGCACTGCAGGAAGCGCAACACGAACGCCTCCGTGTTCTGGATCGTTTGCACGCCTACCACTTCCACCTTGCCCGGCGTGCAGGACATGGACGGCCCGCGCGCCGTTCTGCATAAGCCGGACGTGGAGCGGATGGCCTCAGCGTACAACGCTTGGGCTCGCACTAACGGAACGTTGAAGTACGCCTGGGCGCCCGTGTCGCGCGCGATGAACATGTAGTAGGGGATAATGCCCAGCCGCACCTCCTCCTTCCACTTGCGGTTCCAGACCTGGGCATCATCGTTGATGCCCTTCATGACCGGAGACTGCGACCGGATAATGACGCCGCCCTCCTGCTTCAGGCGGTGGATCGCGTGCTGCACCTTCTTCGTCGATAATTCCCGGTAGTGGGACAGGTGGGCCATGATGGCAATATGGCGCCCGCCGATCTCCTTCACGTCCCGAAGCAACTCAATCAGCGAATCCGCATCCGGGTCCGTCGTGAAGCGCTGCGGCCAGAATGTCAACGCCCGCGTCCCGATGCGCAGGTTCTTCACGTGCGGCAGGTGGTTCGGATCTTTGAACGGTTCGAGGTACTGCTTCAGCATGTTGGTCTTCATGATCATGGGGTCTCCTCCGGTAAACAGGATGTCGCTCACTTCTTCGTGTTCTTCCAAGTAGTCGAAGAGCGAGTCGGCGTCTTTTTGGGCGAAGCGGAGGTCGGCGTCGCCGATGAACTGCGCCCACCGGAAGCAGTAGGTGCAGTAGGCGTGGCAGGTCTGGGCGGCGGCCGCGAAGAACAGGACGGTCTCGGCGTACTTGTGCTGCACGCCGGTCAGTTCGGCCTTCTTCGGGGCGTTCAGCGTCTTCTGGCCCGCGGGGTGGGGGTTCAGGGCTTCCCGGATGATCTCCACCGTGGCCTTTATGGCTTTCGGGTCGCCCTCGTCGCAGGCATCGTTCAATAAGCCTTGGTGCTCCACCGTGAGCATGTCCATGGTGGGGAACACGAGCTTGTAGAAGGGGTCCAGTCCAATATCGCCTTCTAAATCCCATTCAATGAGTTCGTCCACCAGATAAGGGGACGCCTTGAAGGGGAAGATCAAAGCGGATCGTTTGATGTCCACGAGCTTGTCTCTAAGTCTAGGGTACTTGTCGGCTAATTTGTCCATGTCCTTAGCATTGATAGCTCTAAATCGCTCAGCCTTCTCCTCGACCGCATCCGGGGCCATCTGCTCGCCGGCGGCGTACTCGCTCTCCGTGGTCACGGAAATGGGGTCCACGGTGAGCTCGACCTCGGCTCTCAGAGACGTCGCGGGTCGCAAAGTCGGCCGTCCCAATTGCAATGACCTCACGCTCGCGAGTAACCCAAGCACGCGCACGGCGCCCGGCATGGTCAGGCGGCGCAGGGGCATCGTCCTGTGTAGAGCGACGGGTGAGCGCCCCGTCCGCGCGCGGCTGTGTGTGTCCGCTCTTGGCTCTCTCTCTCGACGACCGGCTGCGTTCGAAAGCAGCGTCCGGGTGTGGTACCTCTCGTGGCTCCGCCGACCGCTCGCCCGTGCCGCACGCCGCGCTGGGCCCTCCGCGGCTGGCGGCTGGCCCCCGGCGCGCCAGGATTCGGCGGGTACGGCTCGGGGGCGGCTCCTCAATCCCAGTGCACCGAGGGCACAAACGCCGTCACCCCGCGCCCGCAGCCCTTGGAGGCCACTACCAACTCGTCCGGTGACCGGTTTCGTAATGCAGGACTCGGCGTGATACCCTGCACGTCTAGCTCAGTTAAAGAGCGTCGTCGTCACTGCCTGAATCAGGCCGCCTCAGGCCGCCGGTGCGGACGTATCTTGACGCGTGCCAGCACTGTAAGAGCACTGGGGGACCAGCTCCGAGACGCAAAAGAGCTATCAAGCACTAGCGTCTCGCTCAGTTCGGGGCTCAGATTGCGGTGATGCGCGCATTGTCGTGCCGGACCGTGCGACGAGCCGAAACGTCTACGTCGTGCGACAGCGGTCGCGAAGCCAAAAGTTTTCAGGCATTCATCACTTGACCGCTGCAAAATAGCTGCAGCAGAGCAGCCATGGCAAAATGGCTGCTCCTCTGCGCCGGCGCCGGCGCCCTCGTCGCACCCGTGCGCCGAGCAACGCATGGCTTGCACGCCAGCACGGCCCGGGACGTCCTCTGGACGCCCGACGACGACTATGTGAAGACGACGGCGATGGCGCGCTTCCAGGCCGCAATGAAAATTGATGGTTCCTACGAGCAGCTCTGGGACTGGTCCGTCGGCGAACCGGACGCCTTCTGGACGGCGCTCCAGACCTTTTTAGGGGTGGAGCGGGAAGGCAGCGATACGCCAGCAAGGGAAGGGAGTCTCATGCCCGAAATCGAATGGTTCCCCCGGAGCCGCCTGAACTTCGCCGAGAATTTGCTGCGGCACGGCAAGGCCGGGTCGCCGCTCGTCGACGCGGAGGCAGTCATTAGTGTCTCCGAAGGTAGAGACCGGATGGCCTGGACCTTCGGCGAATTACGAAGGGACGCGGGCCGAGTCCAACGGGCCCTCGCTGCACTAGGCGTCAACGAGCACGAGGCCTGCGGCGCGTACATCAGCAACGTGGGCGAGGCCGTGGTCGCCATGCTCGGGGCCACGGCCACGGGCGCGACGTGGACGAGCTGCTCGCCGGACTTTGGCGCGCGCGCGGTCGCGGACCGCTTCGGGCAAGTGGGGCCCAGAGTCTTGTTCGCGTCGGACGGCCTGGTGAGCCGGGGCAAGGCCGAGTCTACCATAGATAGAGTCGTGGAATTAGCGACCGCGCTGCCGACCGTCGAGACGGTCGTTATCATCTCTTCTTCAGGAAACGCCTTCGACGCTTCTCAATGGCCCAGCGACACGTACGTGAGCTGGGAGAGTTTCTTAGATGGAGGTAACGAAGACCCGGAATTCACGAGAGTCCCGTTCAGTCACCCGCAGTTCGTCCTCTACTCTTCCGGAACGACGGGCATGCCCAAAAGTATCGCCCACGGCTGCGGCAACACGTTGCTCCAGCACGGCAAGGAGCTCGTATTACACGGCGACTTACGGGAAGGGGACAAGATGCTCTTCTACACGTGCGACCCGAGGGTCCCTAAGAAATTGTGTCGACGGCGTCGCGCCGGAGACCTCCACGCCGTCGCGTACCGACGCGCCGCCCCGCGCAGGACCTGCGGCTGGATGATGTGGAACTGGATGACCTCTTCGCTCTTCGCCGGGGCGTCCATTGTTTGTTTTGACGGCTTTGCCGCGTACCCGAAGCTGGACGCGCCGTGGTCTTTGGTGGAGGCGGAAGGCGTCACGCACCTAGGCACCGCTCCTAGATACTTCCAGGCTTGTAGAACGCGCGTCACGCCTAGTGAGTCCCATGACATGAGCACATTACGAGTTATTTTTTCCACCGGCTCTCCCTTAACCGACGAAGATTTTAGATACGTGTACGCCAAGGTCAAGGCCGACGTCATTCTCGCTTCTATTAGTGGAGGTACGGACATCTGTTCCTGCTTCGTGCTGGGGAACCCCACGCTACCGGTGCGCGTGGGCGAGCTGCAGGCGTTTGGGCTCGGGATGGACGGCCGGGCCTACGACCGAGATGCGGAGACCTTTGTGGTCGGCGAAAAAGCGGAGCTCGTGTGCGCGACGCCCATGGTGCCGGCGCCCGTGAAGTTCTACGGCGACGACGCGGCGAAGACGCGGTACCGAAAGGCGTACTTTACGGGCGAGCCGGGCGTGTGGTACCACGGGGACCTGGTGGAAGTTACTGGTTCTGTTGGTAGTGCGGGCGGGGTTGTTGTTCATGGGCGATCGGATACGACTTTGAAGCCTGGTGGTGTCAGAATAGGCACCGCGGAGGTCTATCGGTTCGCGGAGGAGCATCCGCTCGTGGAAGATTCTTTAGTCATCGGCGACCAGCTGAAGACGGGGAAAAGAGCGGGCGACGTCCGCATCGTCTTATTCGTCAAGACGAAAGATGATGTCGAATTGACCAAAGAGTTGGAGGCCGAGATCAAGAGTACCATCTTAAACGGCGCGTCGACGGCGCACGTGCCCGCTTTACTGAAACAGGTCCGGAAGATTCCCTATACTCGTTCCGGTAAAAAGGTGGAGCTGGCGGTCAAGGACCTCATTTCGGGGGTTGAGCCGAAGAACGTCGGCGCGCTCGTGGACGCGGCGGCGTTCGACGAGTACCGAGAGCTGGCCAAGACGTGGAAGAGCTGAAGTAAGTCTCTAGGACTATTATCTGCGTGCCTGGGAGATGTTGCACGCTCGCGGATTCGCGCTCGCGGATCGGTCGAGCAATAAGTTGAAACCGTGACGGGTTTTTTAGCTTTGTGATTTGAGTTTGGAGCATGACGTCTGCCTGTCCTGTGATGGCCAGGACCCTGGGCGACATCGGTGGATCATAGAGGCCCGCCGACGCCGCGTAAACACGCCACAAGACCTCTGTTCTGGCTCTCAGCTTAGCACACATAAAGTTGCTAAAAAGGACTCAGTGATGCTGTTGACAGCGATCTTTTTGGGCGCTGTCTACGCCTCACAAACATCGGTAGACCCGACGGCTGATTGGGCCCGGGCAGCGAGCGCGTCTCGGCGGGCCGCCGCGCCGGCGACGGCGGCGAGCGCCCCCGACGCGCCGGACGCGGGCCCAGTCGAGGCGCCGACCGCCGCGCCGGCGCCGCGCTCCCGCAGGAGAGTCACGGGCTCACGCGTTTGGGAAGGCGGACTCGCCCAATGCGCCATCGTGTGGTTCATTCACATCCCGAAGACCGCCGGCAGCACGGTGCGCGACTGTTTGCGGGCGCTACGACGCCCGACGAAACTACGTAACCCGCACCTACTTGTGCTCGAGCCGGGGGCCTTTATCGGACCTACATAGGCCTAGCTAGGCTTGACATGGGTTATAATAGGAATTGATTTCAATTAATAGGCGCAAGGGGGGGTAAAAGGCCGTTGCACGAGGCGTCCGGGTGACATCGCTTTTCGCGGCCGTGGCACCTATAACCCGCGCGCGTTCCGCAGTACGTCACCTCCGAGTCTCGGCTCGCGGCGCGCATCAGCGCGAGCGCGAGGACACCGGGGAGGATGCGCCCCATGACTTTTTAGCGTCGTCCGACAATGTGAGCCAAAATAAAAATGAAGTCCTTGAAATGCAGTTAATGCAACTATCGTGGTACTGGAGCAGAGGGCCTCCGAGGCGAGCAGCCGTCCGGGCGTCGACGCGGTCGGCGGTCGCGGCAGTCAGCGTCCACGGAGCGGCACGTTGTAGCAGGGCGGCCCTGGAAGCGTTCGAACGCCGGGCGTAGGCGCGGCGTCGCGAAGGGCACGCAAATCAGGACGACCCGGTCACAGGACCATGGCCTCCCGCGCCGCCCGGTGCGCCGCGTCCCCGTCCCGCGACTCCTCGTTGGCGGACTCGGACGCGCTGCCGGGCGCGGGCGACGCGCGCGGGCTCCCCTTCGACGGCGCCTTGCGCGCGCGCGGCGCCGGATTATGCTTGATGGCCTGGAGGTCGGGCGAGAGCGGGCCGGTCGGGGCCCAGCGCGGCACGGAGAAGGACTGCGGCCCCTCGCCGCCGATGGCTTTGAAATGCTTGACCCAGGGCCTCACTTTGTAGGGCATGCCGGCGCGGACGACGTTTACCACGGTCTGCTGCTCGCTCGGCGAATACAGAGACTGGAGCCGCGCCGAGACGCGGGCGTTCTTGGCCGGCGGGCTCGCGTAGTTCTGCGGTCCTAGCGTATCGACCGGTGGTCGTCTCCTACGCTTGCTGCCCGCCATGCCGACACGTGTGCTGCTGTGAGCGCCTGGGTTTTACCGACGCGTGCGACCGCTGCGGTAAGCTTACTGTTTTGCAACGTAACCGGTTAGAGGTGTCGGAAACGTGCGAGCTAGCAGCACAAGCAGACTGTGGTTCGTCCAAGCAATTGTGCTGGACTAAAAACCTGGCTAATTGCTGAGAAACCCGTCACCACCCCAGAATGTTTGCCAAAAGTCCCCACTGCACCTATGCAAGTGTCTGGAGAGTACTCTGCGGAGGGTTGGAGGCCGCCAATTCGAGCATGCTCTGCGGGCCGCGTGGGCCAAAAAAGCAAAAGAAACTCTCCAAGACCTTACGCAAGGGCGCGGGTGCGTCCGGCGAGACCAAGGGAAGCTTTAAACAGCTCGTCACAGCATATTATACGTCAAGAACGCATCGACGCACGAAACGGCCGCTCAGCAGCTCAATAAAATGCAAGCGTCTCCCCTCCGGATCCTCCTCGCGGCGCTCGGCCTGCTCGGCGCCGCCGAGGCGTTCACGCCGGCGCGCGGCGCCGCCGCCGCGCTGGCGCTCGACCAGGCCCGCGGCTTCGAGGTGACCGCGCACGGCCTGGTCGCTACCCGCGCGCAAAGTTCGCGGCGCCTTCACTCGCCGGGCTTCACGTGTCGGAACTCGTGAGGGCTCTATCCGTCCACGGCGCTGCGATGCCTGCGCGACGGCGTGGCTGTCGGCCAGGACCCACGCCATCGACGCGACGTAGAGTATCGGGCGCTCACCGGTCGATCCGCCCACAGGTCGCGCTCACGCTCCACGCCGCGCCCAAGCGCGAGGACCACCTCGCGTCCACGGACGACCCCATCGAGGAGTGCATTGCTGTATTAGCCAACGGCGAGGAGCCCGACGAGGACATGCTCGCCAAGTGCCGGGAGATCGCCGTCGAGGAGTTCGCGAACCAAGCTACGCTCGAGGACGAGAACAGCTACTAGCGGCATAACCTTATTACATGTGAAGTCAACAACATAGAAAGAAGCCGGCGCCAGTGCGCTTGTTCAGGCCCTTTCGAATGGCCTCGCGCGTCGGCGCCACCGCGCCAAAAGGTCGAAGGCGACGCCGTCACAGGGCCCGGCACGGGCGCCGCGCGAAGCGCGCGCACTTCTCCGCGGCCTCGCGCCGCGCCGCGTCGCCCGCGGGCCGCCGCTGGAGCAGCGCCTCGTTCAGCGCCGCCGCGTGGTTCAACATCTCCGGCGGCCAACGGCAGCCGGCCACGCGCCGGATTTTAGCGCCGATCTCCGCGCGCTTGCGTAGGCGCAATTGCGCCTTCGCTTGTGAACTTACAGTCCCGTGGCCGCCGACGCCGCGCTCGAAGAGGGCCCCGAAGACGCCCACCGTGTAGCCCAGCACCCCGGCCCGCAGCGATAAATGAATGTCCAGGCCGATGCCTGGCTCGCCCGGGCGCGCTAGCGTCTCGTCAAACCCGTGTAACGCCGCCCACGCGTCCGCTCTGACGCAGAGCGGCGCGAGCCAGGCCTCTGTGGCGAAGGCAAAAGGAAGACCATCATACATAAAAGGGATCTTGCGCGTGATCCTGGGATTCTTCATGGCTGGTGGATGCTGCACCTGGACCTCGCCCCACTCGCTCTGGCAGACTTCACTTGCCAGCCCGCTGAGGACCGCCAGTCTTTGTTCTCTAAAAGCGTCGAAGAGGCCCATGACGCGCCGGCCCCAGCCCCGGTCGCTCGGTACGTCGTCGTCCTGCAAAAAACAGTATACGTCCGCCTCGGTCGCTGCGGCGCCCCGGTTGTACGCGCGGATCTCGTGCACGTCCGGGGTCTGGATCACCTTTGCGTCGTCGTGCGAGCGCAGCGCGTCCCGCCACGCCGCGTAGGAGCCGTCCGTGGAGCCGTCCTCGACGACCACGACCGCGTCGACCTCTCCCTCTAACGCCTCCGCGATGCGCGCGGCCGTGGCCTCGTGGTTGTGGCTGAGGACTATCGCGGCGAGGCGGCCGCCGGTGAGCGGTTTTAACGCGGTGGCGTTGCGGTAGAAGCGCTTCGTGTCGGAGCGCTTGTCGGCGCGCTTCCGGGCGGCCGCGGTGGCGGCGAGGAGCGCCAGCGCCCGGAGAGCGCGCATCCGCAGCGCTGCACAAGTCTGGCGCGGTCGCAGCGCGTCGGCAGCCGCCTAGCTTTTTATCCGAAGCGCTCTAACGAGCTATGCGAGCCATGCATGCGCCGCACAGCAGCTCAGCATATAAACTTCCCCCGCTCGGCATGACTTGAAGTACCCGCACGTTGAGCGTCATCTACGGGTCGGGGAGAACGCCTTATGCAGGGGGAGGGGGGAAGGCCTAGGCGGCGACCGCGAAGTCCGGGAGGTCGAAGCCGAGGGGCCCGTCGTCCTCCAGCGAGAAGGGCGCCAGCGCCGGGCCCGGCTCGGGCAGGTGCCGCGCCGCGTACGGCCGAGACGCCTTGGGCGAGGCCGCCAGCCCTTCGGCGGCTAGGACCAACCGCTCGGCCGCCTGGACGTCCTTCAGGGCGGCGTCCACGGCGTCCGCCTCCTCGTCCGGGTCCGCGCCCGTGTGGCCTCGCAGCTCCTCCGCCAATTCGTCCTCCATGCTCTGGACCCGCATGAGCACCGCCTTGAACTCGCACGCGGGAATGGACGCGGCGGGGGGCTGCTTGAAGTCCGTGAACTTCTCCGCCGGGTTCGTGGGCGGTCTGTACAAGTTCATGGGGGACTTCATTTCGTTTTCATCTGGTACATCGTCGCCGTACGTTTCTAACCCCTGCGTGGCCCGCATTTCTAAATCATCGAGTTCCGGGTGCAACTCGTCGCTCCTTCTCAGAGGCGCGGTCTGCGGCCGCTCAATTCTTTGAGATTCCCAGGGCGCATCATCGACGTCATCGACCCCAATGGTGGCCGGGTCCAGCTGCCGGCGCTGCGTCTTCTTGGCCGAGGCCTCGTACTTCCTCGCTCTTCTCAACAAGAACACCAAATCCGTGTTCCGCCGCCGGATCTCCTCCTCTCTCACGCGTAACCGTCGATCGCGCACGTCGCACTCGGCCCGATGCGCTTGGACGATCGCACCGGCCTCCTTCACCCGTCGAGACAGCCGTCGCTTCAGTGTAAAGTCCTTCTGCATGAGCTTGCGCTCCTCCCGTTCCACGCGGCCGCGCGCTTCCCGTTCTTTTTGGGCCAGCGTCGCTTCCATTTTTAGGACCTCGTCCTTCCAGGCCTCCTCTCTGACTTTGAGAGCGTCTCTTTCTTTAGCGATCTCCTTCTTGCGTTGCGTCATTTGGTCGCGAGAAATGGCCTGGTCGGAGAGCATGGCGTCCAAACGCGCGGCCACGCCACCGATGACGTTTTCTCCCATCGCGGCCTCTCGGGCAGCCACTTCCACTTCTCTCACGGCCATGGTTCCTTCCGCCTCCTTGAAGACCGCTTCTCTTTGTGCGGCTTCCTCTTCGCGCATCTTGGCCCGTCGTTCCGTCGCAGCCTCTCTCGCTTCGGCCGACGCGATGCCGGATCTCGCTCGTAGCGTGACCTCCGCATCCAGGCCTTCGAGCTTGCCTCTAAAATCACCTTCCAGAGCAGCGGCGTCCGCTTCCCTTTTAGCGATGCCCTCCTCCCTCAAAATGAGACCCGCCTCTCTTGCTTTCAAGTCCTCCTCGTGCCGCCGCTTGGCCTCCTGCTCCTTGGCCTTCAGTTCCTCGGCCGCCTTGGCCTCGGCCTCGGCGGCGCCCTTGTCCTTCTTGCCCTTCTTGCCTTTTTTGGCCATAGTGCTCTACGGAGCGCGTTGGGGCTGCCCTTGTCGGTGCGTGCGCCGGCTGTGGTGCGGCTGGTGGTGCGCGGGGCTGCCGCTAGGACGGTCCGGGACGTGCTTGCGTTCGGGCGGTGGCGCGCGGTGCGAACTGAGCACAACGCCGCGGAGAAGCAATCGACACAACGCGGCAAGAGTTACCCTAGTGAGGCTAGAGAATCCGGGCGGGCGGGGCCTCGGAGGCCTGTCCGGGGAGGGCTCGCCCGGCGAAAGATCGCTGGCGTTTGGGAGTACTCGCGAGAGATACGTGCGGGTTTCTCTCCTTGACCACGCAATTGTGCCTCGCATGTGCAAACCAGATCTGTAGTCGAGCTGCACAAAGAATTCCATCGATTGCCTGCGCACTCCAAATAGCTGCACCAAAACATCACCGAAGCTGCACGGCTTCGCAAGTGCAGCAGACGCCACGCAAGCCACAGCCTCCGCGAGAAGCCATCGAACGCGCGAGCGAGGACGCCAGTCGAGACGGCACGCACTGCTACGATGCGCGCCGCGCTGCGCCCGCTGCGCCGCGTCGCACAAAAACGCACGTACCTCGCGACGCGCGGCCCCGGCTTCCTCGGATGTTTGGGCGGCGGCGACTGGAACGATAGGGACGCGCTGGTTCCTGTAGAAGACGACAACGACAACAAGGTGAACGTCACGAGCGTCGCGGCGGGCTGGGCGCACTCGGCGGCCGTCTTAGAGGACGGCGTCGCGGTCGTCTGGGGCCGCTACCTGGAACCGCCCGAGAGCGCCTTGAGGCTCTCGCACATCCACCGGGCGGGTGCGTTTGGGAGAGGACTAACCCGCGTCGTGAACGCGACGGCGCTGTGGATGGACCGGGACGGGAGTCTGCGGCTGCGACCGACGCCCGTCACGGATCATGCTTCCATGATAGCGTGCGGCGCCGGCGTCACGGCAATCGTGAAGACGAACGGCGACCTCGAATGCTTCGGCGCCAACGCCTTCGGCCAGTGCGGCGTCGGTGATCATTCTGATGTGGTCCGGGAGCCTTCCGCGGTCAAGTGGGACACGGCGCAGAAAGCCGTAAAAAGCATCGCCCTGGGCTTCCGCCACGGTATTTGTTTGAGTGCGGACGGTTTAGTGCATGCCTGGGGCAAGAACGACGCCGGGCAGCTGGGGGACGGCTTGCGGAACTCGCGGCCCTCGGTCATGAAGGTTATGGAGGAGGAGTGCAGTGGCATCGGGGCCGGTCTGAACCACTCCGCGTGTTTAACCAAGGACGGCCGGCTCTTCGTGTGGGGCAAGATGCGCGATGCCTCCTCGTCCAAGCCGTCCGAGGTGTCTCGGGACCTTCCGGACTTGTACGGCGACGCTTTGGTACCGCGACCGGTCCCGGGCAGGAAGTACGTGGACGTGGCCTGCTCCTCCTTCCACTGCGTCGTTTTAGATGAGCAGGGTGCTGTTTTTTGCATGGGGCTGGAGCGCGGGTCGCGGGAGATGGTGCACGCACCGCGGCCGGTTAGATTGCCCAGTGGTGTCAAGGCGGTGGCCATCAAAGGCGGCGTGGACGCCGTGGCCATCCTGGCGTCGGATAATTTAGTCTACGCGCCGGACCTGGCGCCCGGCCTCGCCTGCGGGAGTGTCGTCAGAGAGACGGCGGCGGTGGTGGACGTGGCGCTCGGCTGGAAGCACGCCGTGGCGGTGGCGGCGTGAGTTGTTGTTTTAGTGTCTTCACGACGACGGCGTAGGCTGCGCCCGATCGTTAGTTCCCTGGCCCTGGCCGCGCGCCGGAGTCAAATTTAGACGGGTTTTGTGGCTTCGACCTTGCATGCAAGAGAGCTCGGCTAAGAAATATCCTGCCCGCCAGCAGTGTTCGCTACAGAAGCCTCATCATCAATAGGTTGGTTGCCTCGGTGCAATTTTACAGCAGTCCGTCACGGTGTAGAGCAAGAGCTGCCTCTATTGAAAGCGAGCGATCTAATCACTCGGCAGCGTTGCATCCGGCAGCATCGCTGCGATCACGGCTACGTAGCATAAGCGGGTGGCACTATGAGCGAACTTGAGAGCGCCAGCACCGTGAACGCAGCAGACGACGACGACGCCTGGACCGGCAGCGCGCTCGCGGTCCCCGAGGGCCTGTCGAAGAACGCTGCGAAGCGCGCGCGCACTAAAGCGCGCAAGGCGGCGAACCTGGCGGCGGCGCGCAAAGCCGCGGAGCTGTACGTCCAAGAGAAGGGCCTTTCGTTTCAAGCCGCGGAGCCGGCGGGCGCGGCCGCGGCCCGGGGCCTCGGGGGCAAGACGGGCCGCGCCCGGGCGTTCGCGGCGAATGGGCAAGACGTCGAGGCGGCGCGCGCAGAAGTCATGGAAACCGCGAGCAGGGAGGGACCGCATCCTGTGGTAGCATACGTCGAGGCCCTGGAGGGGGACCTGCGTATCAAAGCGTTACCGCACCTCGCACACCGGCGCGCCATCGTCGCCGACTGTCACGGCACCATGGAGGTCACAACAGTAGACGGGGAACGAACGACGACGCT
>Ga0114994_10002729_pt1 | contig 12916 bp, 7 predicted proteins | sample ArcticOcean_MG_C_9_FD_87043 | JGI IMG/M metagenome (GOLD analysis project Ga0114994, IMG submission 87043) | Marine microbial communities from western Arctic Ocean - ArcticOcean_MG_CB2_152 | ecosystem: Environmental > Aquatic > Marine > Oceanic | place: Arctic Ocean: Canada Basin | collected... | reverse complement strand
GACGACGCGCGGTGCGGCGGCGGGCGCGCCGGCAGCAGCAGCAGCAGCATCTGGTGCTGCTGCCGGGGACGACAACTGTGACGACAACGACATCTGACGCGCGCGCGCGCGCGCGCGCGCGCGCTGAACCGAGGAGTAGGTGTGTCCGTCGCGTGTCCTGCGTGGGTTGTTCAGTCGGAGTCCTTTTGGCTTGCGGCTTGTGCCGCCCAGTTTCTGTAAACGTGCTTTTTATGTCGCCATGAGCCTCTCCGAAAGCGACGAATCGCTGTTCGACGACCTGGAGTTCAACGCACCGGACGCGCCGCCGCCGGCGCGGTGGGAGAGCGTCGACGTCGACGGCAAACGCAAACGGCGTTGTCTCTGGAAAGACGCCGACGGTGGCGTCTGCGGCAAGGTGGTGGGAAACACAAACCAAGTTTTCGAAAGGCATTCGCAGACACATACCGGCGAGCGGTCGTTTAAATGCGATCTGTGTGCGTATACATGCATTCGATCGTTCGATCTGACAACGCACAAGCGGAGGCACGCGGGGGAAAAACCCTTTCTATGTGACAAATGCGACAAAAAGTTCGCTCAATCGGGCGATCTGACACAGCACAAGCGTACACACTCTGGGGAAAAGCCATTCAAATGTGACAACTGCGACAAAACGTTTGCTCAATCGGGCCAACTGATCACGCACAAGCGGACGCACTCTGGGGAAAAGCCCTTTCTATGTGACAAATGCGACAAGGCGTTCGCTGATTCGAGCACCCTGCAAAAGCACAAACTGGCTGTGCACGACGGCGTACTTCAACAGCCATGCCCTGGCGCCACCGGCGTCGAAGCGTGCCCGTACGGTCTGACCAAGCTTCCCAAGTACGACGATCTGTGTGTGCGATGCTTTGTTGCGTCGTTCCCGAACGACGCGCGCGCGACCAATGCAAGAAAATACCTGCACGCGAAGGAGCTCTCGGTGCGCGCGTTCCTCGAGGAGGAGTTCCCGTCGTACCGATGGATTTTCGACCGCACGTGCGCCGTCGGCGTGCTGGTCCGTCCGGACGCGAAGGCAGTCCTCGGCAAGACCCGTCTACTCATCGTGGAGATCGACGAGAACTCGCACGACAGCTACGTTTGCGCCGCCGAGCGCGACCGCGAGCAGATAATCGCCAAGCACGCGCCGCGAGGATCTGTCGTTCATCTTTTAAGATTCAATCCGGACGCCTACGACGACGCGCGCACGGGGACGCGCGTTCCGTCGTGCTTCCACTACTCCAAGGTCGAGGCCTGCGTCACGGTCAACCCCGCTCGCCAGGCCGATTGGCAGAAACGGCTGCAGAAGTTGAAGTCGACCATCCAAGAGATCATCGATCACAGACACGAGGACATCGCCGTCCCCGCGTGCGTGCTGGCGGAGGAGCGATACAAATTCGTGGTTCCGATCGAGCTGTTTTACGACGACGTCCGTCGCAAGTGGCCCGACGGGAACCAGCAACGCCTGGCCGCGTTGAAGCGCAACGCGCAGCTGCGCAAGCAGAGCTCTGGCGCTGGCACCAGCGCAGCGTAGACTGTGCGCACAGCAGCAGCCGCGTCGCAGTGGTACTAAAAAAACAGTACGCGTAGCATTTTGTAAACAACCCGCACTTTAAGTCTCAGTCCGCGCGGTGCAACCACGAATGCGCCCCGGTGGCCGAAGTGTTAAAGCCGTTGCGGCTATTTCGGTACGGCGCGCGGCGCGGCGGCGCCGCCGCGCTGCTGTGGTGGCTGCTGTTGCTGCTGTCGCCGCGCGTCGGCGCGGCCGCGCCGAACGCTCCGTTCCAGAGATGTGCTGTCGCAAAGCGCGGGCCGGAGGCGGCTGCGAGCGCGTGCTCGCGCGGCGGCCACGTCGTCCAGTAACGACACGCCCGCTCGCTCGCGCCCTCGTTTACGTTTTCGAGAGCCGCCTTCTCGCGCGCTGCGTGGACGACGACGCCGCGTTCTGCGTCGAGCGTCACCCAGCGCTCCGCTCGCTTCAGCGCCAGGGCGGGGTCTGGTCGACGGCGATGGTCGCGAACCCACGCCTCGGCCGATACGGCGAGGTCGAGCAGGATCTTCGCCGCCTCCCAGTGGTGCTCGACGATCGCCTCGGGCCGCGGCATGGAGAACCGCGCGGTGTTTTCGTGAAACACAATGATCGGCACGGCCTGCACAGTGTCGAGCTCGCCCTCGGCGATGACGAGGCCGCCGTATGCCCTGGCGACGTTCAGAAATCGATGAACAATGTCGACGGCGGTCTGGCGGCGCCCTTCGTGCAGACGGTCGGGCAATCGGAGCACCGGGCCAGCGTCGTCGTCGAGCAGCGCCAGCTCCTGTTCCGGTTCGTCGCTCGAGGCGTCGGCGAGGCAGCAGCAGAAGCATGTGTGAATCGCGTAGGCCATATTTCGACGCATCGTTGAGACGGCCGTGTCGAATTGTCGGTGTGTGTCGCGCTCGTCTCGGACAAGTTGCACGTACATAGGTACGTGGTCGGGCAATCCGTGTGGGACGGCGCGGACGTTGTCGTTGGTGAGCGAAAGGCGTGGTGTGCATTCGAGAGGCATCATGACGACGGTGTCCAGCGACTCGAGCTCGCGGTACTCGGCCTCGCGCTGCAGCAGCGCGAGCAAGCGCGTCGCGAGCGAGCGACACTCGCGCCGCGCCCAGCCATCGGACGGGTCGCAGCGCGCCGCGAGGCCGCAGATCCCACCGTCGAGCGCCGAGCCACTGCCGAAGAGCGACTCCCACTCGTTCCACGTCACGCGTACTACGACGTCGTCCTCGGGGCGCGCGACGTCGAGCTCGCGCAGCGTCGCGATCGTGTGTCTGTCCTCGGCGCGCCACAGCAGGCCCTCGGTGGCCGCGACGCGCCGCACGTTCTGCGCGACGTGCCACTCCGCGCGGTCGAGGTCGAACTCGGCGAGCAGGGCCGTCTGTCTGTGCTGCAGCGCTTCGCGTTCGGTCTGCGACGCGGTCTGGCTGAGCTGGGCGTCGAGGGCGGCGAGCTGTCGAAGCGCGTGGTCCTCGAGCCGCGCGGCCTCGACCCGTCGCAGCCGTTTCATGGCGCAGTGCAGGCCGACGAGGCGGTCGAGCCAGTCGATGCGCTGCCGCAGCCGGAAGCGCTCGGCGGACATCGCGCCGAGGGCCACGCCGAGCCTGACCGAACCGGCGAGCGCTGCGACGCTCGTCGTCGTGCTGGTGGTGCTGGTGCTGCTGGTGCTGCTGGTGCTGCTGGTGGTGGTGGTGGTGCGTCGTCGCTTCGGCGGCGGGGGCGGCGCGCCGCCAGAGGCGCGCCGCCAGGAAACCGAAGACGCGGCTGGCGCGGCCGCTGGCGCGGCTGCTGGCGCGGCGGCTGCTGGCGCGGCGGCCGCTGGCGCGGCCGACGCGCGCGTCGATGGCATCCAGTGGCTCTTGCTCATCTCGATGTCGTGCCGATCGACGCGGACGGTCTTCGCGAAGGTGGCCTCCGACGTGAGCGCGCAAGATTCGAAGCGGTCGTAGGCGTGCGTGCGCAGCCGCAGGAAGATGAGCACTTTGAGCGCGACCATCGTGTGCAGCGCGTTGTCGAGCCAGCAGTAGCTGCGTCTCGCGTCGGGCGAGATGCACGCGAGCGGCGCGGCGTCGTCGTGCTGCTGCCGCTGCTGGCGCAGCAGCAGCGGTTGCAACGAGAAGTTGTTGATCCGAAGGCCGGAATTACGCTCGATGCCGTAGTGGACGATGCGCAGCATCCAGAAGTCGAGGTCGAACATGTCGGTGCGTTTCGGGCAATTGTCGGGTACGTTGGTCAGCAAAAACAGGCCTCCGACTTCGGAGGCCGTCAATCGGCACGCGGCGTCGCTCCCGGGTTCGAAGAGCGAGTGGGCGGCTTCGAGCTCGAGCATCCGCGCGTGCGCCGCCTCGGCGTCGCACCACCGTCGGCGACACGCCGCCTTGGCTTCGTCCGAAAGCTGCGACTGGTCGATCGACACGCGCGAACGCATGCGCTGCGCGTCGTTCTCGCCGAAGCAGTTGGTGTATCTCGCGTCGGCGGTGCGGTCGTACTCTTCGAAGGGCTGCCACGCCGCGCGCGGCGTCTCCGGCGCGCGTCGCGCGTCGCGCGCGGAGGCGTCGGTGGCGGTGGCGGTGGTGGCGGCGCGGACCCGTTGTCGTGCGTCGAGGCCGACGTTCCACCCTTCGACGCCTGCCACGAAGAGCTGGTGCGTGCCGCGCGCGACGATTTGCGCCAGCTCTAGCCAGTCGCAGAGCTGCGGGCCGAGGCGGTCGAGGACCGCCGGCGCGTCCGTGGGTGGCGGCGGCGGCGCGCCGCCGCCGGTGCAGAGGAGCCTCAGGTTGATCGTCTGCGCCACCGACTTGACGGCCGCCGACTTGTGCTGCAGCGAGGGGTCGAGGTGGGCCCAGAGGTGCAGATGGGCCGTTTGAGGCGCGGCCGTTTGAGGCGCGTCGGCCGCGAGTGGTTCGCGTTCGCGTTCGCGCGCGGCGGTGGCCTCGCTCGCAGCGTCGGCTGCGGCACTCAGCAGACGCCAGAGCTCCGCGAGCGTGTCGACGCAGCTGTGGTAGGCGCGGTGGTTCCGGACGGTCGTTGCGTGGTTTCCGTGCTCGCTCCGATCGATGTAGACAACGCGAGCGACGGGCGGTGCGCCGAGCGTCGCGGGGTGGCACGCGCCCGTGGGCGGGTAGCTCATCGCTCGCGGCTCGCGCACGAGCCGCAAGCCCTCTTCGGACTTTTAAGCAAACGCAAGCACTGCTAACTCAACCTCCGCGCACCTTCGTACTACTGTGCGTTCGTGTTAACGACAGCACTAAGAGCTGCTCTTCCAGCAGCGTCTGGGCAGAGATGGGCTATCGGCGCAGAGACGCGGCGAGCAGCAGCTTGCGTGCGAAGAGCACCGGCACGGCGTTGCCCAGGTCGGCGTTGCACGCCGAGTCGCAGCGCCCCGCGGGCCACACGAACTCCGACGGAAACGTCATCAGTGCGCCCGTCTCCGCCGGCGACAGCACGCGGAGCTTGTCGAACGCCGCGTCCATCCACGAGTGCGGGTGGCTCGCGCACACGGTTTGCGCCGGGAGCCACGGTTCCCACAGCTCGACCCTCCCATCGCTCCAGCGTCCGGCCACGATAGGACAACGGTGCATCCTAAGTTTGTTCACGTGTCGATTCTTGATGCCGCGCAGGAAGACGGCGCCTTTCGGCACGGACAGCACGTCGCTGATGCACACCGGCTTGGGCACGCGCAGGCTGCGCGCGAGCCGTAGCGCGTGCATCGTGGCGGGACGCGCGCCTATGATGCGACTCCTGGACTGAGGAACGCCGAAGTCGAGGAAGTTCAGGTGTTCGAAGTCGAACAGCGTCCGATCTTGGCGTTTGAACGCCTGCAAGCACGCCGCAACTCGGCCGTGCGAGTCGTTCACCTCCTCGAGTGACCACTGGGCCGGCTGGAGCCGTTGCACGAGCTCCAACGCCCACTGCACCAGCACGAGGCCCTTCGCCGTCTGTTCGGCCTCCTCGTGTGGGCACGCGCTGCGTTTTCGGAGCAAACGCGCCGCCGACTGCGTCTGGCACGGCGGGCTCAGGTGCAGCCACAGCCGGTGCCGCTGGCCGGCCGGGACGGCGGTCTCGATGAGCGAGACGACCTCGTCCGTGACGGCGTGCCCGAGCTCCATGGCGACGTGCCGACACCGAGGGTGGTTCAGCGCGTGGACGCCCAATCGTCCCTCGTCCACGTCGATCGCGAGCACGACCGTGTGGCCGAGCTGCTTCGCGGCGCAGCTGACGCCGCCGATCGAGCAGAAGAGGTCGACGAGCAGCCAGCCCCCCTCAGGCACGACGGCCGGCTCCGGCGTCTCACAAAACTGCAGCGTGCTCTGCCGCAGCTGCGGCTGCGGCTGCGGCGGCTGCTGCGCGGCGCCGGGCGGCGCGGCGTCGGGCGGCGCGGCGTCGGGCGAGTCGTCGGACGACTCGTCCGAGGAAGGTGTGAGATCGACCATTCAGTACAATTCACCCCCACACACCACGAGGCGGGACCTTGCGCACTGATCGCGTGCGGACTGCCCCAGTCCGTTTAGCGCGCGCGCGCGCGTGCGCGCGCGCGGCTCTGGCGTCACGGCGAAGAAGCAAGGCATCCTTCCGAAAAAGATCCCATCGAGGGTGCACGGGATGATCCACCCCCTCCCTGGTGCCGCGCTGCTGCGCGGCAGCAGATCTACACTCGAACTCGTTTGAAAAGGTGCGAGTGCGTGGAGACGATTTCCTGAAACTCCTTCTGGACGCGTTTGCCCTTGAGCCTTCCGTCGGAACCCATGCGGGGCGTGTCGTTTCGGAGTAGCCAGACTGCGGTCTGATCGCGCGGCTGCAGCGTCGACTCGACGTGCCCGCGCGCCATCCGCTCGCGCTCGAGGTGTTGCACAGTGCCTTGCGTCGTCGCCTTGAGGTCGAGCACGGTGGCCTCCGACACGTCGGGCCTGGTCAGGGCGCAGCACGCCATCGCCACCTCGCGCAGCGGCTCGCGCAGCCACGTCGCCGGCAACGGCAGCGAGAGCCGAACGCCGTTGTTGTTGTTGTCGTGGACGCACCACAGCTCGAAGGCCATCCCGCGGCAGCAGCGTCCGGGCGCGACGCCGGGGGCTTCGACGGCGTCGTGCGTGCCAACGTCGTCTTGGTCGAAGTGGCGAGCGCAGACTCTCGTCTGCGCCGCGCCGTGCGGAACGAACGGGCTGTCGCAGATGCGCACTCGAAACTCGATCCGGACGAACGCGGCGGCCGACGCGCTCTCGCGGCGATGCAGCCCACAGACGCACCCGCCCGACGCCGGATGCAGCGCCGCCTTGATCAAGACGCGCGGGTCTTGGACCGCGCCAGCGGAGCAACGAAAGACCGTCGCGCGGTCCACAAGGACCATTCGGCTCACGCACTGCGAGGTCGCGCTCGTCAGCACGTGGAGGCGAAACACGTCCTGCGCGACGCTCGCCAGGATCTCGGCCATCCACGCCGGCAACTCGTGGAAACCGCCAGAGCGCGCCGCCGCCACCACCACCAGAGCGCGCGCCGAGTTCGGCTCCGGCCGCACAGCACCGACAACGCCCGCGCCGGCGAAGCACTTGTCCAGACAGAACCGCTGGTCGGCGCGCAGCCGCGCGTCCAGCGTCTTGCGCGTCTTCGTGCCCGCCATCGTGAGGGTGACGACGGCGCGCAGCGGCTCGACGTGTTGCCGCAGCACCAGCTTGCCGCCGCCCGTTCCGAGCTCCACGGACAGTTCGGCCAGCGCGCGGTCGTCGGTTCCAAGGCGGCGCGCGACCTCGTCGGAGCCGCGGATCGGCGTGCAGCGCATTCGAGCGACGTCGCCGAGCGCTTCGTAGGCCTCCACCGAAAGCAGCTCGTGCGACCGCCGTTTGAGCGTGACGCGCGCCACCGCCCCCCGCCCCTCCTCCTCCTCTTGCCCCATCAGCTGCAGTCGGACCGACTCGGCGTGCGCGGGGTCGATGTACTTCCCGACCGAATCGATGGCGTTCTGACGGACGAGCCCGGGGTGGCGCGTGGCGGGGCCGAGGATGCGCAGCAGCGCGCGCAGCGGGTGGAGCAGGGTCCGAGCACGGTCGTCGTCGCAGGCGCCGTCGGCGTCGATGCGCTCCCGAAAGCGAGCGACGTGTGGAAAATCCTCCATCGCTCCCGTCAATATAAAAACACACAACTGGCAAGCCTAGTTAGCTAGACCCGACGGCTAGCGCCACGCGCGCGCGCGCGCGCAGCAGCAGCAGAGTCAGTCAGTCAGTGGCTGCTGCTGTTGCTGTTGCTGCTGCTGCTGCTGCTGCTGCACAGCGTCGGCAGGCTTTGGTCGTCCTTGCTTCCGAAGAAGCGGCGTTCCACCGGCGACGGGCCGCCGGCCCAAATGTTGCCGAATGCTGGGCTGCCGCCCGCCACGAAGAACAGGCGGTGGAGGTCGTCCAGCTTGAGCGCGACCGACTCGTCGTCGAGCTTCTTGATCATCACGCGTTTGGGCTCGTCGTCGTCGTCGCTCGCCTCGCTCGCGGTGTCGGTGTCGGTGGTAGCAGTGGTGTCGGTGCTCGCGCGGTCGTCGTCAGCCGCGCTCGCCGCGAGACAGTCGACGGTCCGACGGTCCGGCGGAGTGGTGCAGCAGCGGTCGGCGGCGGCGGCGGCGGTGGCGGTGGTGGCGGCCGGCCGCAGCAAGAGCATGGTGTCGGCTGGCTGCGCGCCAGAGCCGTGCGAGCCGCCGATCGTGCTTTCGTGCTTTCCTGCAAGTATGAACTTCCACCCAGAGATATAGTATCGAATCTCGAGGAACGAGCTGTGCGTCAGCGTTCGCTTGCCGCGTCGGTAGTTGTTCCAGAATCCGTCGAATACTCGGGCGGGGTGCGCGCCAGCCAGCAGCGCACGCGCGAGGTGGGCGCAACCGAGCAGCGCGTGCTCGACGATCGCGCTTGCCATCTGAGCGCGCTGCGCGTGGCCCATCGTGCTCTGCTGGTACTTGAACGGCTCGTTTGGCGGATTCACGAAATCCAAGTCGGGAATTTGGCACGACGCGCGCACGTCGCCGATCGTCTCCTGGCCTTCGCGTTGCTGAAAGATGCGAACGCAATTCGGCACCGTGCCGTCTCGGTGCGCAGCGAGCAACGGCGAGCGGGCGGCGTCCGCGCCGACGAGGCACAGGACGCAGAACTTTCGCTTGCCCAACCAGTGCACCTCGACGGGCCACAGACCCGACCTGCGCAGGTCGGGCGGCTGCAGCACCACCACCTCGTTGATCGCCATGAGCTGCGCGATTTGGGACATGCGCTCCGAACGAGAACCCTCCACGACAATGTAAGCCGTCGCCATCGCGGGGCGCGCGCGGACGGCTAATAGCATGCTCAAAAGACGCAAGCCGCCTTTGGTACAGGCAAAAAACACGAGAGGGACACACCCGACCTCTGGACGCGCGCTCGTGCTATACGGAATCGCTCGCTGCGGCTCTGCTGCGGCTCGCTGCTGCAACGCGCGGGCTCAGACGGTTCCTCCGCCACTCGTCGCAGCAGCGGCCAACGCGGCCAACGCGTCGGCCGACGCGGCGGCTTCCGCCGCTTTTTGTTGCGCGAGCTCTTTCACGCGCTGCGCCGCGAGCTCAGCCTCCTCAGCGTCCTTCGCCTGCTGTTCGCCGTCGTGTCCGCTGGCAAGCAGCTGCTGTAGAACGCTTCGATCGCCGACAGCGTCACCAAAGACAGCAGGAACCACAACCTGCTTTTCCGCCAGCCTCCAACGCAACACGTACGCGCGGTGGTGGTGCGCAGGGTCTTTCGGCTGGTAAGGCTCCGCGTCGGCCTGCAGAATGGGCCGCAGCGGCCGCACGTCGACGTTTACGGCGAGCATGTCCTTGGATTGCGCCGCGTCGACGATGCGCCCGACCGTCCAACCGAAGAGCAGCACGCGCTTTGTCTCGTTCCCGTCCTTGTCGTATCCGTCGTCGGAGCCGAGGTCGATCCTGCCGCGCGCGATCATGTTGCTCGAGAAACGCTCAAGTCTGTGCGTCCACTTCTTCGAGAGCATCGTGCGCGTCGCAAAGAGCCCGACGTAGACGGTCGCGCTCATGCGCGCCGCCGCTTCGTCGGCGCGGTACGCCTCGCGATGGTCCAGCCGACAGCGGCCCTGCACGGCCATGTTCACGAGCGTGTAGTCGGCCGCGTCGTCTTTGCCGTCGACGTTGTTGACCACACCATCGAGGCGGTAGGGAAACGCGTCGTACGTGTACTGTGCGTCGCGTGGTTCTCGAATCGCCTCGTTCACCTGGCGACGCGCTCGCGGCGCTCGCGGCGCTCGCGGCGCTCGCGGCGCTCGCGGCGCTCGCGGCGCTCGCGGCGCTCGCGGGTGGTGGTGTGCGCTCGCGGGGGCTCGCGGGGGCTCGCGGGGGCTCGCGGGGGCTCGCGGGGGCTCGCGGCGCGCGCGGCGCGCGCGGCGCGCGCGGCGCTCGCGGGGTGCTGGCTGCGCGCACCTGCTCGACCGAGCAGACGTCCACGTATGCGTTCGTACCGCGTCCCCCGAGCGCGAGTTGCTGCGCGCTGACGTGCAGCTGCTGCCTCTCGACGAAGCCGATCGCCCCTTCGGCCAGCGTGGCGTTCCACACGCCGCCCTGCTGCTGCGCCTCGGTGGCGCGACGAACGTACGGGATCTGCGCGTTTGTCTTCTTGTTGCTTTGCGTGGTTGATGGGATCGGCCGCAGTCCGCCCCCCGGCAGAGCCCCGGGCTGCACGGGCAGGCGGACTTGCGTTCCGCTCGGCGCGGACACGGCCGTGGGCGGCGACACGTTCGCGATGTAAGGGCCGAGGATCTCGTGCATGTTTCTAAAACTCGTCATTTTCTAGTGTGCGGCACACGCCCTACTACTGTGTGCACGCCGCAGCGGGTTAGCGCGTGGCCGCCGCAGCAGTTTTGTTGTTGTTGTTGTTAAGAACGTTGCGCACCGCCGCCCTCAACTTCCCCGGCTCGACGCCGGCCAGGCAGACCGCCGCGGGCCGCAGCCGCACGACTTGACACGTCGCCACGCCGAGCTCGCGCGCAAACTTTGCCAAGAATTCCTCCCTGTCGTAGGAGCCCCACAACCCCAACGGTTCGAAATCGGGCGCCGTCTCCATGCCGGCGAACGTGCGGTTTTGCCATATGAATCGGTCTCGGACGAACTCGGAGTCTGGGTGAGCCGCTTCGCCGTGTCGAGCTGCGTCGTTGTGCTCTTTGACGACGTGTGCGACCATTTCGCGATCGCCTTGCAGCCGCGTCGACGAATACGGCAGCGCGCAGTGGGCCTCGTTGCGCAGCGTCTGGCGCACCTCGCCGTTGCACGACAGCATCAGCACGACGCCGTCGGCCACATTGGACATCGACATCAGCCCCTGGGAAATCCCGGCGTCGACGCACGTCGTGTACTGGTAGACGGGCCGCAGCACGCTGTCCTCGATGCGGCGAATGCTGTTGACGGCGACATCGACGTGCGTGACGGCGCAGCGATACTTGCCTCGGGAGCTCTGGTCGGGCACCGTGTCCATGAGCGCCATCCCGAGCGCTTCGCCCGCGAGCATGAGGATGCGCGCGCGGTTGCGCGAGCCCGCCATCGACACGCGGCGCAGCGCGGCCGGCCCAGGATCGCCGCGTTCGAGGCACTCCTCGAGCGAGACGCCGCGCTTGAGCGAGGCGACGAGGCGCGAGTGGAAGGTCGCGCCCGCGAGGCCGGCGCCGGCCTTGCAGACGAGGTACGCGGTTTGGTGCACGCGATCCATCCCCCGGCGCGCCGGATCGGGCGCCGACGAGTGCTCGGCGCAGTAGAGGCCGACGAAGCAGCCGGGCCCGTCGAAGCCTGCGACCCACTCCGTCTTGTCGCGGTCGCTGTCGTCGCACTCGAGGCTCGGGCCGACCTGCAGGTCGCTGTCGGCCATCTCGGACGGAATCGCCGTTCTCAGCCTGGCGAGCGCGGCGGCGCGCGCGGTCGGGTCGTTCAGAATGCGCGAGACGAACGCGCCTTTCACCTTGACGGCCGAGACGCCGGTGAACCAGCTGGGGCTGAAGATGGAGATCGGCACGCCGGGCTCGTTGCCCGCGAGTCGGAACACGACGTTCTTGTAGATCCCGGTGTCGTCGCGACGCTCGGCCTGTGGCAGCAGGACGGCTTCGTCGACGCTGCGCAAGGAGCGCACGAGGTGGTTGCGCAACGACACCGCGCACTCGTCCAGACTCAAAATCCTAGCCATCACTGCTGCTGCTGCTGCTGTGTGGTGGTGCGTGTGTGGTGTAGTAGTAGATGATAGCGCTGCTAAAGCAGTTAGTGGTTACTACGACTACACACCACCGTTGACGACGAAGGAATCGACTAACCCAGACAGCGAGTCCTGTGACACGTGCGAGAAGTTGCTGCCGACGGAGCTGGTCGTGTGCCACGAGCTCGACGCGCAAGACTGGGTGTCGCAGTTGCTGCTGCTGCAAACGACGGCCGCGCCGCGCGGGGGTATCAACGTGGCCTCCGGGATCTCCGAGAGCGGCAGCACGCCCGGTAGGAGGCGTCGGTGCTGCTGCTGCTGCTGCTGCACTGCTGCTGCTACGTCGTCGCGCTCCATCATCGGGTGGCCGGGCGGGCCCCGCGCGCGCGCGTCCGCGTCCGCGTCCGCGTCCGCGTCTCGCAGCAGACCGGAGGAAGAGACGAAGAAGAGCGTGCGCGTCCGGATTCGCTCGCAGAGTCGCGCCTGGGTGTACTCGTTGACCAGCTCGCCGCTCGGAAAGGCGGCCATCCCCGCCCACGCCAGCTGCGTCTTCATGGAGAGCGCCGGCTCGAGCTTGCGCTCGTCCGCCTCCTCGATGGCCTCGCGCACCGCGAGGCTCGCGCGGTGCAGGGCGCGCCGCTCCGCGCCGAGCGCCTCCCAGTGCTCCTCGGGCAGGTGCATCACGGCCGGCTTCCAGTTGTCCAGCGCGCCGGCGGCGCACCGCAGCGCCTTGCCGAGCGAATTGTCGTGGACGAGATGGCGGCAGTGGTTGGGCACTTCGCACATCACACCGAACGTGGCGATGAGCGTGGCGGTGACACCGACGGCCGTGCCGGCGTGGCCGTACTTGTGGTCGATGCGCGGGCATTGGGCCGTGCTCATCTCCGGCATCGTGGCGCGTTGCGCGTGCACGACGCGGCACGACGCCATGCCGAGCGCTAGATGCTGCGCGTCGACGCCGCTCATGTCGCGGAGCGACTCGGCGGCCGGTCGAAGCTGGGCGCGCACGCTTCGCAGCACGTGGGCGCGTTCGGCCGGGAGGCCTCGACCTTCGAGATAGGCCACGATAATCCCGAGCGTGCAACCAAAGATTGCACCACACGTCGAGACCACCTCGGTGCGCGCGGCGTGCGGCGGCGGCAGCGTGCGCCGCCTGGGCCGCTTGTTGTTGTTGTGAGCCGCGGGGGTGGCG
>Ga0114994_10002722_pt1 | contig 12939 bp, 14 predicted proteins | sample ArcticOcean_MG_C_9_FD_87043 | JGI IMG/M metagenome (GOLD analysis project Ga0114994, IMG submission 87043) | Marine microbial communities from western Arctic Ocean - ArcticOcean_MG_CB2_152 | ecosystem: Environmental > Aquatic > Marine > Oceanic | place: Arctic Ocean: Canada Basin | collected... | reverse complement strand
TATTCATTTGATTTCGTCCAATCATACCAAGTGTCGTAGGTATACACACGTGTCTCAATGACATCGCCTGCTGAATTAGTTATTTCTACTGTTACGGATAGTACATCAAATTGACCAGCCCATTCGCTGTCAAGTATCTCACCTGTTTCTAGGTTTACACGATTTTCAATATTTTCATTACACCAATCTCGATTACTTCCATCAGTGTTTGAAGTGTTAAAGCATGTCATCCATTTCCAACCATAATGTACTTTATCTACACTAATGCCTTCTGCTTGTAGTACGTTATTGATTGCTATTGATAATGCAAAGGTATCGTAACAAGCACCAAAGCCTATTACGTTATCTGAGTTGTTGATTGCCATTGCGTTTGTTTGTCCATCAGGGCAATCACTTTGGTAGGTGTATACTGCGCCGTCTACATCGACGACAATTGGATCTGTTGTGGTTGTTTCAGCTAATGCAACGTTAGAGTAAAAGAAGCAAAAGCAAAAGACCGCCACCAACTTTGATAAGAGTGTCGTTTGTTTTGTCATTTTGTGTTTGCTCCGCTGTTACATTATTTGGGCGGGCTTGTGGTCTAGGTGATCCCCATCCCTCTTGTGCTTCTGCGCCGATTTTACCTAAGAACGGACAGGGTGTGCCTGCCATCTCCATTGCATTAAACACACGTTCATCCTGACACATAACGCTCACTGCTGCGACCTTCATGCCCATGTCATACATGGTTTTAGCCAGCTTCAAACGTTCACAGTTTTTATCTGTGGTTGTCTTGCCTGCACTGATACCAAGTATCTGTGTCTGAACAGCGCCGCTTACACCTACAGTACACAAGTCTGCATTACTACTGTTGATGCTTGGACTTATTGCACTTGGTGGTGGGCTTTTTACTGTTGTTTTATTGTCACCGCTTGTTGTGACTGTGCTATTACTTGTTGACTCTGTTACAATAGGATCTGCATGAACAAATGATGCGTATCCAAAAATTATTACTGTGACTAGAATTAGTTGCTTTATATGCTTCATGTTATTTTGATCCTTTGTTTAGTGCTAGTATTTATAGCTATACTTAATAAAATAACATGAGTAGTTAATGGTTTTGTGGGATATAAATAGAAATGACGTGCTTTGTTAGCACGAATATTGCATATACTTTTTAAAAGTCAAAGAAAAAGGAGGCAGTTCACACGCCTCCTTTTAATGTAACCTAAGTTACGCTCCTAAGGTAGTAGGACTAGTTGCTAGTGCAACTTAATGCACTAGCTTATTGTTATTTAGTCTAGCAAGCTAGGCTTGTAATTTGAGTTGAGTTCCAATGCTTCTGTGCTGAACTTAACAAGATTACGCAATGTATCTTCTGTTACAAATGACAGTAGAGTGTCACGTTGTTGATCACCAGCTGCACCAATTAGCCAATCATAGTTTCCAACTTTTGTTGCAAGTACTGCAATTGCATCTGGATCCTGTGACATCGCTGTAAGTGCTGCGATAAGTTTAGCTGAGTTTGGGTTACCCTTGTTAGCCCAGATAGCTTTTTGTAGTCCATCACGGAATGACTTTACAAGCACATATGCTTCGTAAAACTCACCGCTTGGTGCTACGCCATACTTCTCTTCAAACAAGATTTCCATTTGGAATCCTGGGTAGTTTGGATCATCGCTGTGGCTAGCGTTTGCTGCATCTAGGATACCATGATGGAACCAAATACGTGCATCGCCATCATCAATTACTGGCTGTGCATGCTTCTTAAATGCTGCAGGGTTCTCACGTGAACCAGCTAGTTCGCCACGCTTAAACGCAAGACGGCGTTCTGAGCCTTTCATACCTTTGACCCATGTTACATTGTCTTTAAAACAATCCACATATTGATCAACTGACTTGTTTGGTCCACAGATAAGCATTGTCATTGCAAACGCTTCTGGAATCATACCTGAACCTGCTGAGAATGAAGGCTTCATTTCATCTGCATCGTTGCGAATTGCTGCAATAATGTTTAAGTTCATAAGACCAATTGACTCGTACTCTGAGTAATCATAGTCTACATCTTGGTGCAAGAATGAAACACCGTTACCGCCATGTGATACCATAAAGTGATCATCTTGGAAGCGTAGCTCGTTGTGCCACTTGTTGAAGCCTGGAATATCTCTAGCGCCTGGGATCAATTTAATATTAATCTTCTCGCCTAGAAATGGTTCCAATTCCTTTGCTACGATTTCAGTCCAAACAGTTGTGCCTGAGCCTGGTTTTTGAGGTACCACAAGAGTGATATCTGCCATTGCAGACGAAGCTGCCATTGTTGTTGCTAGAGCAACTGTTGTTAGTAATTTAAACATTTCGTTTCCTTTATTCAACTGTAATCCAGTCGTGTTTTGTTAATAAACACTCCGTATATAAACATACCAATTACTGCGGCACATAAGCCTAAGAAAATTGGTCGTTGTAAGAGTGTGTCGATTGTATACAGACTTGTCATCTGTAGACTTAATGATTCAATCCTATCTGCAAGAATGAATCCAATAAGCATAGCAGGTCTGCTAAACTTAGTGTACTTTGCTGTAATGCCTAAGACACTACATAATATAAAAATGGCGTAGTCTTCCCAACGGTAGTATGGTTGGACACATGCCCATGTTACAAATACTAGTAAAACTGGTCCATAAATCCAATACGGAACATATGTAATCATTGCAATCCATCGTGTGAATACTAAACATATTACACAGACCAGCAATGTAGCACCCATGAATCCAATAAACATACTGTTAAAGAATTGAGTGTCTTGCATTAGGTCAACTGTTCCAAGCTCAAAGTCCAAGTACATAAACAATGCCATAACAATTGCTGCAAAGCTCGCACCTGGAATACCAAACAATACTGTTGGTATCATACTTGTTGCTTTTTGTGCGTTATTAGATCCTTCAGGACCAATTACGCCTTTGATGTTTCCTTGACCAAAGGGAATCTTTTCGTTGGGGTTAGCTGCTGTGGTGGCACCATATGCCATCCAGTCACTCATTGCTCCACCTAGTCCAGGCAGGAATCCAATAAATGCGCCAATGAAGCCGCCGCGAAGTCCATCCCACTTATTATCCCAGACAGCCTTTACACCTTCCCATGTTTGTCCCCTTTGAGTTGTTTGCATTTTAGCTACTTGTGCTTTGCCAAATAGTCCTTTAAGAATCTCAGGCACTGCAAACAATCCTGCTACAAATGGCATAATCTGTACACTATCAGCTAGATAGTCCCAACCAAATGTATATCTATCTGATGCAGTATGTGGGTCCATTCCAATGAGTCCAATAAAACAACCAATGCCAATTGCACAAAGACTTCGTACCCAGAACTTAGAACTAACAAATCCAACTGTAGCTAATGCAAGCATAACAAATGCCCACAGTTCTGGAATGCCAAAAATCATTATTAGGCTACCATACCACGGAAGTAATGCAAATGTAAGCGTACCCCACAATAGTCCATTGACTGTACTTGTGGTGATAGCTGCCGTAAGTGCATATGTTGCTTTGCCTTGTAATGCCAATGGAAATCCATCTACCATTGTGGCTGCTGCACTGTTAGCGCCTGGGATGCCAAGCAATACTCCACTAAAGCTATCGCCTGTTGTGCTTGCGGCTACAACTGCCATAACAAAGATAACTCCTAGGTAAGGATCAAATGCTGTAAACCAACTAATGAATCCAAACATGAGGACCAATCCTGTAGTCGCGCCTGCACTTGGAATAATCCCAATGATAAGCCCGTAAATCGTGCCTGCTAGAATTGCTGCTAAAATTTCCATAATATACCAATCTTTATTTGTTAAACATATTATAACATCAGATTGGCTTAGAGTCAACCTGTAATGCTATGTTATTTGATTTTTTGTTTAGACATGTTCCACAAGCGTTCATGTATGTAAAATGCAACGCTGTTGAATGTTAGTTGGATTATTGCGATAGCACTACTGGTAGCTATATCATCTAGTATAATCCAACTAATTAAAAAAGTACAAGCTGTGCCTGTGATTCGCCAACTAATAGTCTTAGCCAAGCTTCTTAGTTTAGAATCCATTTAGTCTTGTACTAGTTCTGATTTATATATAGAGTCTACGTAACCAAGTGCATTAACTTGAAAGTCTAATACAGATTTAAGTGCTGCTTCTGTTGTAAATGATAGGATGTTGTCTCGGTGTGCATTTCCTGCGTCACCAATTATCCATTCGTAATTGCCAACTGCCTTTTGAATGTTTGCTACTGATTCTGGATCGTTTGTCATTTCTTCTAATGCATCCACTAGTGTTGCACGATGAGGAGAATCTTTGTTAATCCATAATGCTTTTTGCAATCCATCACGGAAAGATTTAGATAGTTTGTATCCATCGTAAAACTCACCACTCGGTGCTACACCCCATCGTTGTTCAAATAGGATTTCAAACTGTTTGTATGGGTTGTTAGGATCATCTGCATGTGAACCGTCTGCTTGCAGTAGTCCATGTGTGAACCAAATTTCTGCTTGGACTGCTTCAATTACTGGAGTAATGTGCTTTTTAAATGCAGCAGGGTTTTCTCTGATATAATTTAACTCACCACGCTTGAACGCTAAACGTCCATCGCTTTGACTCATGCCAGCTACCCATGTTACACGTTCATTAAAACATTTCTTGTAATCTGCATTTGGTCCGCACACTAACATCATTGCTGCCATTAGCTCTGGCAAGCGAGAGGAGTCTGCTGCAATACGAATGTTGTGTTCCGATGCGCCTAGCCTACGTCCTGTAATAATAGTTAGATTCATCAATCCAATTGAATCATAGTCGTTGTAGTTATAATCTACATCATCTGTTAAGTAACCTAGTGCGTTGCCGCCGTTGGAAACCATTACTGTTTTGTTGTCATCTTTTAATTCATTATGCCATTTATTAAATCCTGGCAAAGCTCTTGCGCCTGGGATGTGGCGTAGTACAATCTTTTCTCCATCTAAGAACTTTTCAAGTTCTTTAGCAACAATCTGTGCCCACACACTTGTACCTGCGCCTGGTGGCTGAGGTACAACAAATGTATAATCAGCTATAGCTGATGTTGTTGTTATTGCTAGTGCAGCTACTGCACCTAATAGTGTTCTCTTCATTTACTATTTTTCCCTTTTCTTCAGGATAAAGAATAGCCTATTGGCATCTTGTCTAATTGTAACTACCATGCAATTTAATGCCTCAGCTGCATTTAAAATAAATGCTGGTGTCCATTCAAAGAAGTCTATCCACTTTGCTTCGTCAGCGACATGTTGCAATCCTGGATTAGCACGAAAGAACAATATTCCACCGTCTGCTGTTAGATTAACTGCATGAGATAACTCAGTAAGGATCTTATCTGTACTACCAAAGTTAATACTACCTAAGCAGATTGTAACATCATACTTAGTGTCTGGAGTATAATCAATGATGCTTGACTTCACATCAGCTTTGTCATTGTAAGGATCAACACCAGTTAGGTTATTAATCTTTCCTTTAAACTCGTTGTACCCACAGCCTAAGTCTAGTACACTGTTAACATTAAGTGCATTGATCTCATCAATGATGCTTAGTCCACTGTACTTGTACTTCTTGTGCTTGGGTTGCCATACTTTACTAAAGTAATTTTCAATGACACCTTCGTCAATTGCTGATACTAAATGGTTAATACTTACTTGCCGGTCAGCAACTTCTACCCCAAATTCATTTTGAATGGCAATCTTTAAATGATGTGGATTTACCATAATATTAGGGGAGTCCTTGAGCATCTCTTGGACTTTGTTATAGATTTTAATATTCATTACGTTCTCTTATCCTTGTGTTTATAATTATACAATAGTCTTGCTAATCTGTCAATAAATTAATCATATATATAAGGATCTTTATCTTTCATTTCTTGAAGCTTCTTCTTCATTTCTTTTTTGTACTTACGAGTAGCAAGCCAATTCTTAACTAGTTTAATTGGGTTAAAAGTTTTCATTACGTTCTCCTATGCCAGGCATCAGCTACACATCTTGCGAGTAAGTTGTTGCCTTTGGTTGTAAAATGTCCTTGTCCACCGTCAGGGTGAATGTTTACTAATTCTTTATCATTGTCAACTATTGTAAACAATGGTTTCACATCTAATTTCGTACAATGACTGTGTTCATTTGTAAAATCTACATTCTCATGTGATTTAATTATATATCCAGGTATGTTGTGATCAGCTAGCTTGTTGTTTATATGACTAACACATGCCTTAACAATATTTAATACACTGTCGTTCTTACCTATACTGTGTATATAGTCGATGTCATTTGATCCTACTAATCCCAACTGTTCTTGCAGTCCATTTCTATGCTTAATACCTTTGCTGTATACAATACTGTCTTCTGTTAGTTCCATACGTATTAATGGTTGGCGAAATTCACTAGCATGAGTAGATTTGGCCCACTTTGCGTCTTTGGTAAGTTGAAACTTAGGCTCTATGCTTTCAGCTAATATAACTGCATCATACTCATCTAAATTCTCTATATCTTCTAGTATGTCTACCCACTGTATGTAACCCATTCCCCATCCGCAATAATGAACTATCTCACATGGTAAGTGATCTAGCCATGTGTCATTGCTTGATAGCACTTCGTCCTTATTGTTATTAAAACTATAACTGCCTGTTGTGTAACTGCAACCTAATATTAATACTTTCATTTAAAAACCTATGTTGGTATCTTCACCTGTTACAACTGCAACGCCATACTTTTCTGTCCAACGTTGTGCGTGTTCCACTGTGTCTACCATTGGTTCGCCTTTGATGTTTAAGCTTGTGTTAAGCAACATAGGACAACCTGTTTGTTGTTCCCAACGGTCCAATAGCTTGTACAATCCTGGGTGTTGTAATCGTGTAACGGTCTGTACACGTGCTGTTCCATCAACATGAGTAATACCTGGAAACTGTTCTGGATCTTTAGTACGTCCAACAAACTGCATGAATGGACTGCTAGTAACGCCCTCTGGCATATCAAAGTAATCGTGTAGTCTTTCTTCTTTGATTACAGGAGCAAATGGTCTAAACGCTTGGCGTTGTTTTACACTGTTAACTAAGTCTTGCATGTCTTGCCCACGTGGGTCAGCTAATAGGCTTCTGTTGCCTAATGCTCGTGGTCCAAACTCTGCACGTCCATTTGCAACTCCTACCATACCTGTTGTTGTTAGGTGTTCTAGCGCACTGTTAACTGGATAGTTGCCGGCAATGCTGTGTCCCAAATATGGAGTATCAAACTCTATAAAGTCTTTATGACTGTCTAGTACACAACCAACACTACTGCCCGCATCACCTGGGTTAGGCATAATCCATACTTTATTAAAGTATTTGTATGCTAGTCTGTTTGCTACACAATTTAATGCGCAACCTCCCATCAGTACAATATTATCGCTTGGCACTAGCTTACGTGTTTGTCGTAGTAGATGTTCAAACACATATTCGTACACTGCTTGTGTGCCTGCGGCAATATCTGCATAGTCTTGTATTGTGTTTAGTTCGGGTGCCCACTGTCGGCATCCACGATGTAGATTTTGTTTAAAACGCACTGCTGGAGAGTTTTGATCTAGTGGATGAAAGAAGTCATCAAATATGCGCTTCTTAAATTTATTTGGGTCACCAACTGGAGCCCATCCCATAAGGATATACTCATCTTCGTTTGGCTTTAATCCAATACGTTGTGTCATTGCACTATACCATAAGCCTAAGCTGTGTGGATAACGCTGACTGAACTTACGCTTTAGATTTCTATCTTTCCCTTGCCATACTGTAAGTGTTTCAAACTCGCCTATGCTATCTACTACCAACACTGCTGCATCACGAAAGTCACTGGTAAAGTAACCTGCTGATGCATGACTTGCATGATGTCTATGCGGAGTAAGAGACATTGTGCGTTCTACCATTTCAAGTCCACTGCTTACATCTATTCCAAGATTAATCAACGATTCTGAAGGAGTTATCTTTGTAAATGCTGTACGGTATTGCTTTGCTTTAATTTGACGCAATCTCTTGAGCCAATCAGTTTCATACCAATGTAGGTGCCTAGGTTCTCCGTACTCGAGTGCTTGTGCAATAATAGTTTTATTTAAATGCTTGTCATTCTTTATACCACTGCTACGTTCAGCGTGTGCTGCAAACTTTAATTCTTTATCAACAAACACTGCTAGTGCAGCATCGTGTGCGTTTGCTGTAATTCCCCATTCGATACTCATGTCTTTACCTTGCTCATTATGCTTGCATTGTCTCCGCATATTCCATATAGTTTACTAGGAATATCACTTGGTAATGGCTCACTGTGTAGGTCTAACCATATAGCTCGATCACTCTTAACATGTACTCCAGGATAACACCATATGTGTCCTTTGCTGGTGTATACACAAGGATCTGCTACATGTACAAATACATTACATCCCAATGCCATTAATGCTGGTATTGCTTCTATGTTCTTAGCATGACAAAACACATCACGTCTAGTGATAAACTTTTCATCAACTGGTTGTAACGAAAAGTCATGTCCATAGTATAACACACCTCTATCCCATTGTATATCTACTTCTACTCCATATCCTGCATCAATTGCTGCTTGCATGTACTCAGGAGTATTTTCTAATTTACGATTAGGTCCATCTATATTACCTCTGTGTGCTATAAAGATAGTCATTTTAAAATATCATCAATTGCTTGCATTTGATTATCCATATCTTCTATTGTTGTTAAGATTTTAGTATTCCAGCTTGGAGATTTGTTTTCTTCTACTTCATCTATAATATCATCAATTGATACGTTTTTTATTAAACAATTATTATTCTTATTATAGGAATAATGCCATTTAACTAATTTAATTGCTTCAAACGATGTAATAGGACGATTTAATAAAGCATCGTACACTTCAGTAATTGCATCTATGTTTGGCTCAACAAACAAGTCATAATAGTCTACATCAATAAGGTTAGAACTGTCTACTCGTTTGATGTTAATCATACTGCTATCACCTGAATCAAATCTATGTGACAATACTTTATTGCCACTGATACTATTAGTTAGGCTAGCTTTAGCACTTTTTACCATGTAAATTAAATTAATTAAATATAAACTTGTTTTGCTGTTGATGTTTAATAGTGTTGTATTGTATCTAGATGCAAGTTCCATTGCTGTCTCTGGATCATGTGTTGTTACTACATATGCATCAATCTCATTAATTAGGTCTAGATTGTCTGTGTTAAAGTAAGTTCTGTCTTGGTATGTCCAATGTACATTCCATTGATTGCTACGTTTATTAGATTCAAACTTAAAGCTGTTGTCGCCACAGTTATCTAACGCACCAGCACATGCTAACATAAAGTCACCACCTGCGCCAGCTGTCCAATTAAATATTAACTTATTCATTTATTACTTCTTTTAAGAAACTATCCAAGTCGTCTGGTGTGCCTATGCCTATCATAGTACTAACCTCAACTGGTAGTATGTTAGCGTTTGGGTTTAATTCCAACATATGATTGTACGTTGGACATGTATAATATTCATTGTTTACTTTATCTTCTGCATTGATCATATGTTCTGCACTGTTAATAAAATCTTTACTGTCTCTCCAATAATACCATCCTGTTGTTGCCCAATCACTAATTGGATCTTTTTCAGCTACACGTACAATACGTTGTTGTTCTACCAATGCATAACTCCATTTAGGGTTACGCTCAGGGCATGAAAACACACTGATGATACCATCTATGCTGTCATCGTTTATTGCATTGTTTACTAATTCTGTGTCCCATAATGTATGTTGATCGCAATTACTCACAAACATGCTACATCCTTCTTCTAAGTGAAGTCTCGCAGTAAGTATACTACAGGCCGTGCCATTTGTCAACCTATCTAATTCTATTACAATTGCATCTGGATACCAAGCCAGTACATCCTCACGTATATTGTGTTCTTTGCGTACTATAAAGATACGTTCATCAAAGTCTAATCCAATGCAACGTTCAGCATGTACAAACATAGGTACACCGTTTACATCAATCATTGGCTTCTTTGTGGTGTAGCCTGCTTCGATAAACCTGCTGCCTTCGCCTGCCATAGGCATAATAAGTTTTAACATTTATTTAAATCCTTTGATTTATTATCAATTATTTATAGCTCTTTGAGCTTGTTGAGTGTGTCTTTTGCATCTGTTACTACTAATACTTTAGCGCCTGTTGCACGAGCGCACTGCACTCCAACTGGGCTATCTTCTACTATAAGTGTAGCTCTGGGTCCTGCACTGCAAAATCTCATACAATCCAAAAACGTTGTAGTGTCTGGCTTTGCAGGATAGTCTGATGCAGTATTGATCTTGACAAAGAAATGCTTTATTTTTAATATATCCAAGCTAGCATCAATAAACATATGTGTTGCATTAGATGCAATACATAGCTTGGTTCCACGTTCATGCAAGCGTTCCATTTGTGTGTGTAGGACACTGTTGTATTTAATATATGAATTTAAATGCTTTATAGTGTGCATTTGCTTTAATTCATTTACTTTGTCGCCATTAAATTCATATCCTTTTGAATGTAATATACGTATCTTCTCACGTGTTGGACGTCCTTCTACTTCTTCATCACTGAACTCTGCATCTGGACATATGCTGGCTATTGCACTTCTAAAGCCTTCTTGATGTAATTCCTTACAGTCAGCCAGTGTCCCATCAAAGTCAAATATAATTAGCTTGATATTTTTCATAATCTCTTGGTGTTCCTAACGGTATCATTTGTTCTACTCTGAAACTCTTCCAGGGTTTATTGCAAGTATTAATGCTTGAATCTATAGTGCTGCACACATAGTATTCACCATTAACAGTTACTCGCATTTGTATTAACTGTCGTAATAGTTCAAACATCTCACGGCTGTCTGTGTAGTGATAGCTTCCTACTATAGCAGTATCACTAATAGGTATTTTGCATGCTACACGTGTTATATTATCCATTAGATCCACTAGTGCATATGTCCATCCAACATCACCGCTGTCGCAATCAAATGTTAGTAAACTTCCACCTATGTCAGGATCAGTTAACATTTTATTATATTCAACGCTGTCATATTCAACCATTTGATCACAGCATAGTATTAAACTAGGAATATTGTTGTCTACATGTGGTTGCGCTTGCAGTACTGTATCAGCAAAGCCCAGTGTAGGTTGGTCTATTAATACTACGTTTGCATGTTCAAAGTGTGATTTTATAGTGTTGACTAAGTTATATTCCACTGCAACTTGGGTGTTAACCAAGAACGTTAAGCGGTGTTCAACGCTTATTTTAAAACTGTTTACACTGGCTGCATACATTGGAACACCATTTACATCAAGTGTAAACTTAGGCACAGTGTAGTCTTCTAGAGTAAATCTTTCGCTTACTCCACACATAGGAACTATTACATTTATCATACTACTATTTATATACCATGTTTATTTAATTGTTCTGCTAACTCAGGATTGTAATCTTCTAGTCGTGTTCCATACATACGATCTGTAATTTTAATTAGTTCTATAAACTCTGCCCATCGCTTTGGATCATATTTTCTACGTGTGCGTCCGTTAAAGTAGTTACGAACTTCTGGATGATCATTGGTCTCAAGTATCCATTCCTCATACCAATCTGGAGCATGTTCTACACTAAGTGCTCCTTCTCCCCAATTACTAAATGTTTCTAAGTTGTGCGCTTGGAACCACTCAACTGTTGCAGTATAGTTATTTAGATTTAATAGTGTAAATGTATTTAAAAATGTAAACCATTTAATGTTATCAAATGATTCTTTTATAACACCTGCGTTGGCTATAATAGTTTCAAAGTCACTGCCCCATCGCTGATAATCGTTGTACTTGTATATTCCATCACAGCTAATTATAAAGTTTAATTCCTTTGCACTGGCCATTAACTCTGCTGCAGGTCCACTGGGTATAATAGTAGCGTTGGTATTGTATAATAACCTTAGCTTGCTGGGGTCTGGAAACTTCTGTAGGAATGGTAAATGATTCTTACTTAGTAATGGTTCTCCGCCTACAAACTTGATTAGTTCTACACCTGTTAGATCTAATTCATTTAATAACTCTGGATCAACTGTCCAATTGCGATGTACTGTTAGTCCTAGTAACTCATCACGCTTACGTAATTTAGTTGAGTGATAGCTGCTACACATCTTACATTCTAAATTGCATGTATTATCTAAACTTATTTCAATAAACTTTGTAGCATCGTAGTCTAGTGTTAATGATTCTACGTCTAATTCATACTTAGCGTTACTGCGTGTACGCATTGATTCGCCGTGTAGTAGTTCATCATTATAACAGTTAACACATCCTTTTACACGCTCGCCTGCTAACATATCTCGTCTAATCTGTTTAAAAGGTTCTGTATTTAATGCTGAATTTATGCTGTGCCCTACACTGTTATCTGGATTAATAGTTTCCCATTCTTCGTAATAAAACTTACAACAAGGACTGACTCCAGGCTCACCTGAATCTAGTGGATCTAGTCGTAAATGCACCCAAGGAATACTACAGTAACTATTGTTCATAACACTATTTATCCTAATAAACACTACAGTTAATTCTTATAAATACTAGCATGAAAATAGCATATTTACTCAAAGGACAAAGCAGAGACAGTGCCGCTAGCGCACGTTTATTTAAACAATTTGTGTTAGATAGATTCCCACAACACGACATTAGAGTATTCATACATAGTTGGACCAGTGCGAGCAACAGCAGCGCAGGTGATGTAACCTCTGCAGAATGTTTAAGTTTTGCTGATAGTGCCACACTAAATCTACACTTAAAACAAACCTGGAATCCTGTTAGCATAACTGTTACACCAGATGAATATGCTTATACTAGACTTTATCTTCCACTAGCAGAGTATGAACCTAGTAAAGCAATACAACT
>Ga0114994_10002721_pt1 | contig 12946 bp, 8 predicted proteins | sample ArcticOcean_MG_C_9_FD_87043 | JGI IMG/M metagenome (GOLD analysis project Ga0114994, IMG submission 87043) | Marine microbial communities from western Arctic Ocean - ArcticOcean_MG_CB2_152 | ecosystem: Environmental > Aquatic > Marine > Oceanic | place: Arctic Ocean: Canada Basin | collected... | reverse complement strand
TGGCGGGTCTACGTCTTCCAGCGGCGGACGGGCATGCTGGGGGAAGAAGACGAGGACGGGCGTTCTTCAAAGGCGCCGCGGTCCCGCGTGCGCGGCCTCGCGTCCCTGGCTATATTAGTCGCCGCCGCCGCGGGCGCGTACTACACGGCGCGCGACCTCGGGTTCTTCTTAGATGATGCGCCGGCGTCCAAGCACTGCCGAGAGTTGGCGGGGAGCGCCCGGTTCGCCTCGTCGGAGGACGTTGGCATGTGGACCCCATCCGAGGCCGTCGTCACCGCCGGCGGCCTGCGCGCGGCCTTCTACGAGGGCGGTCGGGACGAGGGCGCCCTCTTCGCCGTGGCGCTCGCCGACGACGCGTCCACGTTCGTGCGCTCGCTGCAGTACCTGGGCCTGGCGCCCCTGGTTGATGCGGAACCGGTCGCGCGAAAATTGGTACTGGAGGCGTGGCCACACGACAAAAAGTTCCGGCCCCACAGCATCCACGTGAGGAGACCGCACATCTTCGTGGTCAACTACGGCCTGGAGAGCGGTAGCTCGATCGAGGTCTTCGAGGGCGTGGACAACGGCACGCTCGTCGGCGCGAGGTGGCTGCGGACCGTGGCGCACCCCTTGTTCGCGGGCCACGGCCGGCCCAACGCGGTGGTGGCGGTCGCGCCCGACGAGGTCTACGTGACGACGTGGCGGTTCTTTCCCTTGCCGGTGCAAGGTGTTTCGAGCGCCTCGGTCGCGGAGCGCCTGGCGCTCGCCTTGCAGTTCGCCGCGAACATCCTGCGCCTGCCCGTGACGCGCGTCTACCGCTGCGTCTTCGCTGAGGGCGTGTCGTGCGCGCCGGTCGGCGCGCGGCACGCCATGGCGAACGGCCTGGCCCTGGGCCCGGACGGTTTGCTGTACGTGGTCGACGTGCTGCGGTTTTCGGTCACTGTCTACGAGCGGCGGCGCGACGGGTCCCTGGTCGTCAGCGACACGATTCACCTGCCGCACGCCGCGGACAACGTCTACGCGCGGCCGGACGGGTCGCTGCTCCTGGGGTCCATGTCGAAGCTCCACCAGTGCTTGGATCCCCTGTCCCAGAAGCCGCCCGTCGCCGGCGCGCTGACGCTCGCCACGCCGCGACCCCCGACGGCCGCGGACGACCGCGCCCTGGGCGTGCGGGGTCATGGCGACCCGCGCTGGACCTTCGTCGACGTCGTGCGCACGGACAGGCAGGTCTCGGGCGGCGCGCTCGTCGGGGGTCGCGCTTTGGTCGGGTCGCCGTGGGGCCGCGGGGCGCTGCTCTGCGATCTGCCGCCTGAGGAAGTCGTTTAATCACATATAGTTACATCTAACGCTGCGACTTCCACAGCCCGCGCGTGAAGTCTGCGATGGGCTCCTTCTTCATCGTCAGATCTGGTAGGGCGTCGGGCACGTCCTTCGCGCGCGGTGCCTCGAAGGCGACCGCGTCACTGCGTAGCGACGGCGACCAGTCCACGCGATTCGCCTCGAGCCACGACCGGCTGGTGAACGTGTTGCAGGACAATTTCGCATCTACTTTCGCGAGGCGAGCAAAGCCGTCGTCGCTGCGGGCGCCGACGCGGCGGCGCTTTACTTTCGCGTCGCCCGCCATGGAATAGTCCTCGTCGGCGGCACCAGCGCCGTCGGACTCGAGTTCGTACCAAAGGAAGCGCGTGTTCGTCTGTTGGGTGACATAGGGGTTCTTCGGGTCAAGACCGCAGGCGCCCGCCGCGAGAGCGCGAGCCGCGGCCGCCGGATCCTTCGCGAGGCCATCGGTTTTAGCGTCGTCCGCTATGATTCGCGCCGTCGTGTCGTCGACGTACGTTTGTAAGCGGATGCAGCCCGTCTCCCACAGCGCGGTGGCGTCCTTCGCGTTCCCTTTCGCCGCGAGCTTCGCGCCGAGCGCGAGGTGGAGCTCGGCGTCCTTGCGCGAGAGCTCCTGCAGGAGAGGAATGTCGTCGGGATTGTTCGTGCGGGGGTTCGACTTCTGCGCAAAGAGGCGTCTCGTCGCGGTCGAGCCCGCGTCGTCGCCGGCGCTGAGTAGAGCCAGCGCCTCGTCCGCTTCCGCGTTGCGCGCTCTTATCGCGTCGCCCACGCGGTCGTGGGCCTTCTCTGCATCGCCGAACGCGGCGGCCGCCGCCGCGAAATCTCCGTCGCGCAGGGACGCGCGTCCGAGAAGCTCGTATGCGAACGGGTTGCGCTGCTCGAGCGGCGGAAGATCGTCGTCCAGCGCCAGGGCCGCGGAGGCGTCCCCGCGGGCCGCCGACCAACTACTGCGGGCGAACTCCAGCCTCGCGCGGAATAGCAGCGCCCGCGGTAATTCGGACGGGTCGGCTGCGGCCGCGCCGGGGCCGCGGAGTAGCTGGACGACCTCAGTCAAGTCAGCCTCGGCCTTGTCCGGCGCGCCCAAGCGGTTTCGCGCGTCCGCCCGCAGCCTGAAGAGGCCGGCGAGCTCATCGTCCGGTAACTTTTCCTTCTTCCACGTGCCAATCGCTTTGTCCAACAGCGAGACCGCGTCGGGCTTCTGCTGAGACGACGATTCCAACGCTTGCTGCACGAGCGTGAGTGCGGCCGGCGACGGATCGATGGCGAAAGCGGACGGGACTGCTGATGCTGCGAGGAGCCCTGTCAGCAGTGCGGGTGCTAAGCCTCGGGCAGCAGACCACCTACTTGCTGGCGGTGCTGACCGTGCCGCATGAATGCGTTTTACACTTGGAATGCGTGCGCGCTGCGGTGATAGAGCCCTGACCCCTCCCAGCAGGAAGAGCAGACGCAGATGCATCATGCACTCGAGTCTGACGTGTTTTTGACGATTAGAAAGAAACCCGTACTGAAAACCCGTGCATGCAAACCAGCCAACCAAGCAACGCTGAATCAACCCTGCAACCGGCACGGCGCTCGGGCTTTTTACACACGGGCCGTGAATACAATAACTCGCGCTCGGCTCACGAATTCAATTCTAAGCAAGCTGGTCAAGCAAGGTTTCCGCTTTTCCCAGCTCCGACGCTTGAGTAAAACAGCAAAAAGGCCGCGCGGGGACATAAGCAACATGTCTCTTAAATCTGGCAGCAATGTGCAACCCGCGTCCGCATTTTACGCTTCTCGTCGCCGAGAACTTTGTCACCGCGCCGCGCCGCGGCGGCGCCGGCAGCGACGCCGCCGCGCCGGCAGCGTCGCCGCGCCGCCGCGCCGCGCCGCGTCGGACGACGGCGCGCGCGACTCGACCTACATCGCAGGCGGACAAGTTCATGGCTTTAGCGAAGCAATCCTCGTCGTTCGACGCATACTCCATCGAGAAGCACGGCAAAAGCGTGCGCCTTGAGAAGTCGGTCGGGCTCTACGATTGTTCCTTCTGCGGCGAGGAGACAGACTTTTACGACGTGACCTTCGAGGACAATCACTGGTCCGTCAACAAGGCGCTCAACATGAGTCACTCGGCCCGGCGGATGAGTAGCGAGGAAGTCGAGGAGATGGAGCGCCTCCAGGTCGCGGCCACGCGTCTGAAGGTGAAGTTCGACCTCAAATGGGGGGTCAAAGGCACCACACCCGCCCACACGCTCTCGGCCTCTACTCTGGTAGACCACGACTAAAATACCACGTGCGGTCCTCCGTCCCTCGGGCGCCCGGGGTCGTCTTGCGCCTCGACAGCGTTATATTCATTTATTATTGCCCGAGCCCATCGTAGCACGTACACCCGACGGAGTTCTCGATCGTGTCGTCGGCGCCCTGCTGAATCAGGTACTCGGCGAGCGTACCCTCACTATCATAAGCCATGGCGAAGTGCAGCGCCGTGTTGCCCGACGAGTTGCGGTGGTTGATGTCGCAGTTCCGGTTCACGAGCATCTCGCACATCTTCAGGTTCAAGTTCTGCGCCGCGCACATCAATAGGGTATTGCCCTTCTCGTCCTCCTTGTCCACGGGGAATCCTAAATTGAGCGACTCGCCGAGGCGCTTCACGCGGCCGTTGCGGCACTGCGAGAAGACGACGTCCGTGGCCGGCATGGCCACGCCGTCCCGTTCCTGCTCCGCGTGCTCCTCCCTTAATACAAGAGCCTTCTTGACGTGGTCCGTCTCGGAGAGCGGCCGCAATTTATCACGTCCCAATATGACCTTGCGCACGTGCAGCTTGTGCTCCATGCCCAGGACTTGCACGAGGTCCTCCTCCCTGAGTTCAAGTAAGAAATCACCGTCGACCGAGGCCTCCCGGAAGGCATCTTTATATTGCCCTAGCGACAAAGTATCTAACCATCGCGCCACGTCCGTGACGGACCACAGCCGCATCTCCGGCGGGAAGGGCTCCGCTTTCGACCGCTTCGCCTCCTGCTCGGCTAATCTAGCGGCAGCCAGCTCAGCCTGCTTCTTTTTGAGGGTCCCCAGCGCCACGTCCTCGGCCCCGAGCTTCATGTGTTTTATAGATGGAACATTCGCGGCGGTAGCAGCAGCAGCAGCGGCCGCCGCGGCGTCGGCCGACGAGGACACGGCCGCCGTCGTCGTGTCCGCGTTCATCTCCCGCAGCTGCTGGAGCATGTTCAGGGACGAGAAATAGGACAGGGACATGGACATGAACTGGAACTTCATCAGTTCCTCGGTCTGGTTGAACATGGTGGCCGCCCGCTTCTCATGTTCCTTTGCTCGTAGTGCCGTCGCGGTCGCGGCCGCGGCCGACGTCGCGGTCGCGGTCTCCAGTTCGATGCCCTTTTCCCGCAACGAGTCCAGCTCGTACTTCTGTTCTTGGAGGAGCTCCATCAGGTTCCTTTGTAAACGAGAAAACTCCCTATCTTTTCGCACGCGCGTCGCGTCCATGTCGGCGATAGAAACCTCTAGTCTTTCCAGCGCGTGCTTTTTACGAGAAACCTCCTGGAAGACCGCGGCAAACTCGGCCTCGAGTTCTTGGCGTTTTCTTTCGCGTTCTGCTCGCTTTCGATGGATGGCCACCTCTAACGCGTGCGCGTCCGCCTGTAACCGTCTTTCGGCAGTAGACGACTCCGGGGGCTCCTCGTTCAACGGGGCTAGTAAATCCTCATCTAATGAGGGATGACCCTCCGATAGTAAGGCAAGAACGTCCGGCGGCTTGCCTCTTTGAATAACGTCGCCCGACGCCGGCAACCCGGCCGCGCCCGTGATCTTGAGCTGGAGGACTTCCCGTTCATGAGTCAATTCATGCAAATCCCGCTCGATCTGGTCGATCTCCTGCAGCTCCCTCTCTAACACGCTGAGCTCCTTCTCCGACTCCCGAAGTTCCGCGTGGATGTGCGACACGCGCGATTCTGCCTTCTCCTGGGACCTATGTAACGCGTCGATCTCCTCCTGCTGGCGCTCAAAGGCCACCTTGGACTCCTCAATTAATGAGAGGCCGAGCTTCAATCTCTCAGGTCCCGGTTCCGCGTTCTCCCAGTCTTTCCTTCGGTGCGTCCGCCGCCGGCCCAGGTGCCCGCGATAAACTCGTTCAATCTCCAGCGCCGCCACCATGTGCACCCGCAGCAACTGGAACTCCTCCCGCGTCACCTTCATGCGCCACGCGGCCTGGATCTTGCACGCCGACTCCGCCCGTAACCGCAAGTGCTCCAGTCTCGCTCGTTCTAAGGCCGCAATGTGCCGCCCTCGGCACCCCCGATACCATCTTTGTAATAACGCCACGGCCCGGCGCTCCCGTATGGTCCGCGCGATCTCCCGGCCGAAGACGCCTCTTATGACTCGCTGAATGTGCGTCGCCGAACTTCCTAGCACCAAATTCCGCGTCTCCAGCTCGTGGAACATGCGCACGAACCGCCGTCCTAAAGCGCCGCGGATGGCCCGTTGGATCCGCAGCGCTGATTTAGCCTCCAGCACGACTCTTTCAAAGCGCTCGCGCGCCTCGTTCGCTATTCGTTTCCCCGAGGCCGCGCGTGCCATGCCCTGGATGCGCTGCGCCATCTCCCCAAACAAGTCTAACTGCTCCGCGGCCATCATCCCCTGGAGCTTGCCCTCCCGTTCCACCTGGGCCGTCTCCATCTCGCGCTTGATCTCTTTGCCGGGGACCGGAGGCGGCTCGAGGCGGTTCGCATCTCTTAACGTGCGCACGACGTGGGGCTGCGACCCGACGGCGTTTTGCCGCGTGCCGCCGGCGGGCGACTGCGCCGTCGCGACCGGCGCGAGGAGCAGGGCGTCGTCGACGCTGTCGAGGAAGTCGTCGACGGAGGCCATGCGCGCGTGCGCGGGGGACTCCTCGTAGAGGCCCCGGTTGCTCGAGGAGCTCTGCTCATCGGCCATTGCTGCTGGGGCTGCCTCGCCAAGGCCCCGGGGCAGCGCCGAGCGCACACACCTTATGCCTTATTAGACACCGTTGGGCAGCGAGGGGTTCGTCTGATCCCGTGCTCCGCGGCGCTATCTCCTGTTGGCAATCGGGTTGTGTCTGGCGCTGTCGAGGTGAGTGAACCTAGTAGCCGGCCCGTCTCATCGCGTCCACCGCGGGCCCATGCGTGTTGCAAATACGGGAGGACTGGCGGGAAAAGTTTGAAACCCGCACGATCGATTATCAAACACAGAGCTGAGCTGTAGCTGTTGTTAGGAGCTCTGGTGTGGCAAACTACTTCAGAAGTAAGTGCTTTTGCAATACAGCGTAACGTGCGCACTCCATTGACTGAGCAGTGAGCTGGCACAGTGATTGCTCTCCCACTCTCCCATCGTAGTGACGACCACTGCCGAGGACCATGGCTCAAGCGACGACCTTCGCGCAGCGCGCCGCCAAGACGACGCTCTTCGGCGGCCTTGTGGGGGGCACGTTCTCGCTGGGCTGCTGGCAGACGCAGCGCTACGGCTGGAAGACGGAGCTGCTCGAGAAGCGCGCGGAGAACTTGAGACGACCGCCGCTGCCGCTGCCGGAATGCGCGACGGCGGAAACACTCCCCCCGGACCTCGCCGAGCGCGGCCGGCGCGTCGTCGTGGCGGGCGCGTTCGACCCGGCCCGCACGGCGCGCGTCGGGCCGCGGTCGCCGCCGCCGGGGCTGATGCAGCGCGCGCCCGGCCTGGGCACGGGCCCCCAGGGCTACGCGCTGATCACCGTGATGAAACGCGCCGACGGCTCCGAGGTGCTCGTGGACCGGGGCTGGGCGCCCAAGGGCGCCCGGGTAGCGCCGTGCCCCACGGTCGAAACGGAGGTCGTGGCCGTGGCCTCGCCGGGCGAGGCGCGCGGCACCTTCTCGCCCGAGAACACGCCCAAGCACGTGCTCTGGGTCGAGCTGCCCTGGCTCCGGCGGCACCTCGGCGTCGCCGACGACGCGCTCCTGCTCCAATGCTGCCCGGACGCGGACTCCGGCGCCTACCCGCGCCCGCGCGCGCCCGAGCACCTCGCCACCGCGGCCGTCACGCCCGCGACGCACGCGGGCTACGCGTTCACCTGGTTCGCGCTCTCGGCGGCCGGCGGGGTGATGTGTGTGTACGTGTAAGCTTCCAAAGGCTCTCTACGTCGCCGCGCGGGCACCATGGAGGTAGGCGAGAGATTCAGACCGGAACCCGACTCGCAATACGGGTTTCCAGCTTCACCATAAAATCAATAATATTGGACAAATCCACGCGCAGCACGCTAGACTTATGAAAGTCCGAACGCTCCTAGCAATATGTATGGGGAGTTATGCGGCCACCTGCGAGCCCGCGACGCCGGCCGACGCCGAGCTTCTGGCGACTCTGTTTGGCAAGAGCCTCGCCCCGGCTCCGGAGAATTGCGACGACGCGCCGGCAGCTGGGACGGACTTGCACGTCGGTTATAGCGGCGTGCGGCTCGGGTTGGTGAATCAAATGCTGCTGCTGGCGGACGCCATTGCCATGGCCTGTACCGAAAATACAAGCCTCATCATCGACGTCAACCCGTCGCGTCCGCCGCACTCGTGGCGGCAGGGGTTCAGCGGGCCGGGCTTCGCTCGGGACTACTCGAGGAGCGTGCGCACGGGCCCGGGCCGGTGGGACGAAGTGCTGGACCTCGCGTCGCTCCGGGAAGTCATGAAGGCCGACCCGCGGTACGCGGCGACACGCATCGTGTCCCCAGAATGCGCCGTGGCGTGGGCCCGCGACGGAGGCGTGAAGCTCTGCGACGCGGTGCGGGGTGCCCGGCTTGATTGGGATCCGGGGTCGCTCAAGGGTGACCTCATGCTTGGGCAAGAGTCGGAGCTGCGTGTCCCTGCACACGGCGACCGGATCGTCCGCATTGCATCGGCGTGCCATCTGCGCCTTGAGGTTGTGCGCGCGCGCGCGGTTCTGCTTCCACTCGCGCCGTCGCTGCGCGACGCGATCTTTATGGCTGAGAGCGGGGGTCAACGCCGGCCCGGCCGACGCGCACGCCGCGACGGCGAGCCATCGGAGCATCATGGCCATGGCCAGGGCGCGACGGCGCGCTCAGGCTCAGTCTCAGGCGGTGTGGGTCCCGAGTCGTGACGGCGGATAGAGGCTGTTCACCTGAACGCGTGCTCTCAGCTGTTCAGGACGAACTTCGTGCTGAATCGTGCACCGGTGTCCCTTTGTCGCGGCGATGGCGTGGAGGTGGTAGTACTTCGCCTCGGTTATCGCACCGCGCGCGACCCCCGGTCCTTGGTGCCTCTGACTCGCGATCATTTTTTGGCCAAACCCGTTTTGTTGACTTGAGCATGGGTTTTCTTTAGCACGGGTTTTCTTGAGCACGGGTTTTCCGGGCAAAATCGGGTCGCAAGCTTGTACGTAATACATCGCAAAGCAGCAGCAGCAGAGCCAGCAGCCCGCCGCGTCCAACAGCAATCCCTTCGCGCCGCCAGCGGCGACACAACCCTAAACGATGCATGTATTTACAGACACTGGCAGTGACAGGTTCTCAATCTCCCGACTCCGAGTCCTGACAGCTAGCCGGCTTCCAATCACAGCAACGTCGCGCAACTGTTTCGCGCGATGTCTCCGCGACCGCGCGCCCCTCGCAAGGTAGCACGACTGTACCGACGCCATGTCCGCCACGTCGATTGCCGAGTACTTCGAGGGCAACGTGAAGTCCCTCGCAAACTCGCGCCACGGGGCGCGCTTCTCTGTGGGCATCATCGCGCCCGGGGAGTACCATTTTGGCACCGACGCCGCCGAGCGAATGAATGTCACGTGCGGTGAGATCGCTGTAAAGCAGGACGGTGCAGATGACTTCACCATCTATGCGCAGGGCACGTGTTGGGAAGTTGCTCCGAAGAGCGGCTTCACGGTGCGCGTCGCGCACCCGGCGGCCTACTATTGCCAGTACTTGTAATGCGCTCAGCACCCGTTGCTCCATGTCGACGCCGCCCTATAGGGGGCGGGGACTAGGCCCATAGGACTCAAAAACAAAACAGTAATTTAGTCGCACGCATCCAGCGCACCCGTTGCAACGTCGTTGGACACGGGCGCGTCGAACCGGTCCAGGAGGCCCCGTAGATCTAGCGGGTCGCCGTCGGCGCACCACGACCGCAAACGCGCCCGCGTCGCGTCGAGGTCTGGCGGCGGCCCCGTCCGCGCGACGACAACGCGATTCACGTCGTCGTCGGTCGGCTGGCAGACGCGGATGTCGTCGAAGACCGCTCGCAAATCGAACATAGCTTTGGAAAAAGCAGCAGCCGAGCGCGCGACGATGTTGACGACGCACACTCCGCCGGGCCGCACGGACCGCTTCACCTCTTGGAGGTAGATCGCCTCGAGGAACGCCGCCGGCGGGCAAGACATGCCTAGCCCGGCGTCTTTGGCGTCGACGTCGATGACCACTACGTCCGCGGAGGCGTCCGACACGTTCTCGAAGGCAAGGAGCCCGTCGCTCACGGTCACCGAGACGTCGGCGCGCGAAAACCTGAACCAGCGCTCGGCTATTTGCACCACGGCCGCGTCGAGCTCGACCGCTCGGATATTCGCGTCTGGCACGTGAGCGCGTAACGCCGTCGCCAGCGCGCCGCCGCCGAGGCCGACGAGCACGACGTCGTCCACCGCCGTGGCCGTCGCGACCGCCGCGAGGATGGCCCGGTGGTACGCGGAGCGCACGTCCGCGGCGTCGACGCGCCAGGCGGCCTTGGCCTTCTTCTTCTTCTTGCCGGTCGACGCCTTGGGCGGCTTGACCCGGGCGACCACGACCTCGGTCTGGATCGACCGCGGGTTGCTCTTGAAGAGGAGGCGCCGGAGCGTGCGCGCCCCGTCGAGGACCTGCTCCACGACGTACGCGTCGCCCGAGCCCATCAGACCCGTCGCGACGACGTCCCTGCGACCCAGGTCGTTGCCGGCGGTCATCACCGGCACCGCGCCGGCGCCCGGTGGCGCGAGGTCCTTGATGAGCGGCTCCAGTTCCCGCTGCACCGCGCGCACGTCGCCAAACGCGTGGCCGGCGCGGGACGGGTCCAGATTTACAACCAAGAGCCGCGCGCATTTGGCGGACGCGGCTACTTGCGCGAGGCCTTCGTCGCTTGAAAACACGAACTCGTGCTCGCGCCCGCGCGGTACGACGAAGCAGGCGCAGGGCGTCCGCGCGGCCTCGGCAACGTCGAGCGTCCGGACCGAGTAGCGCGGTTCCGCGTCGTCGGGAATCTGTAGTGTGGTCGTGCGGCCCTTTTTGAGCGGTGCTGCCGCGATGGTCAATGCAGACAGGGCTACGGCGGACATGATTGTGCAATATGCCAGCAGATGTGCAGCCTTCACAGCAGTGCGACCGCCCCTCTATCAAAGTTCTGATCACGACGTATCGAATCACTAGGCTAATGACAAACCACTGCACGACGTTTACAGCTGTAGACAGCCAAGCCAGGTCAGGGCCCGCGACGAAAAACCCGTATAGTGCGTAAACTTTGTGTGCAATGCGACATGCAGTTGTTTGAGTATCGCTCGGTTAGATACCAGTCCAAAGAGACCAATAGGACGCTTATTGAAGGGCGAAAAGGTAATTTTTTTATTCGCGGACGCCGCTGACAATGACACCATGGTGGTCGCGCCAGTGGAATGCGGTCGATCCGTGGTTCATAGGTCCCCCCGGGGTCGCTTAGGGTAGTTAATAGACGTGGGAAATCGCCTACACCGCATGCGCCACCGCTTGGATCATATATACCAATTCTCTCAACAGTCCAGCTCCCTCCAGCTGATGTGCCAATGTCTTTGATAGACCTTTGAGAGCTATGGGATGCCCAAAGCGCATGCGCAAGCGGTGTAGGCGTCCACCCACCATCAGACCTAATCCGCAGGGAGTCCGAGAGCCGATCTGCATCACAAAAAAGTGTTTTATTTGGGCTCGACAGCACCCACTACCGTCAAATACGACAATTATTCGAGGGCCCCCAGGAATCGTAATAGCGGTCTCGTTGGGCCCCATACTACCCCACCGATAGTGGAAAACAAGTATATGATATCTACACCGCGAGTAGGGTACTTTGGGCTGCTCACGCTCGGGTCTGAATATTATTGATCTGGACCTCGCGCAAGTCGGTCAGTCATGAAACAAACGATCGCGCCAAGGTCCATGGTGATGGTACCGGCCCTGGTAGTCCCAGGTCTAGGTCTTGTGCCCGAATTAAGGAGATCGTGGGGTCGCGCAGTCGGGTCGCAGCGCGGAGCTTACGGAACGCTTAATCCTATGTAGTAGTCGTTCAGGTGGTTCGGATGGATCACCCAAGTACCGAAGCGCCTGAAATGCAAATCTATTTTATAAAACACGGGTCTGGGGCCTTTCCCGTGCTCCGCCTACGTACCGTCGTCCGTGGAGAAAGGGCAAGTGGGTCGATTGTGAATAGAACAACGGCGGCATGGTTCCTTGGGGTAATGGAGTCGCTGATACTCGCTGGTCTAGGTTTTGTGCCCGTCTCCGTATAAACGTGGAGGCGCGAAGTTGCCGAACCGCGCAGAGCATACGGAGTACATGATACAGCTCAGCAATCGTTCTGGCGGGCTGGATGGACTCTACCACTATCGAAGCGATGTAAACACACCTAACGAAGGGAAGTATCTAGTAGAGTTCTTCTCCCACCCTCCGAGCGCGGGCTATCGGCTCTAGTTCCGTCGGATATGTATGAAAACTGCGCCGGAGTACTTATAATGTACTAACTGGACGGTGGATGGCGGCGTTAATCGTTGGTGTACTTTGGCAGCCCGTAAGATTCATCCGCGAATGTCCCAGTATTTCCGGGAGCCACGAGAATATCTGTCTCAGCCGCTACCGTGCAACTTTGGTCTAGCTAACCGATTATGGTGCTAACTTAATTTGGGAGGTCATTTATTTCACGCTACCTACCCGGGAAGATCCCAAAGTCCATTTTTGGGCCTTCGGGCAGCCGCAGGAATTTCAAAACAATGTTCGATTCTGGCGGACATGTGGTGTTAGACATCCTACCAACACAACCTAATTACGCTGACCGCCCGGCCGCAAGTATAGCCCATGGCTACAACAACAACGATTATACACCGAGGTCCCCGCCGCTATCGCGCGAAGCGAGCAAGCGCACCGCTTTCCTTCGCTCCGTCGCCTCGCGCTCGAGGCGCCGCTTCCGGAGCGCCGCGAACTCGTCGTCGCGGTCGCGCCGCCGCCGCGACCGGTCCCGGTCGCCGCCGCGCCGCCGCCGGCCGCGGTCGCGGCCGTCGTCGTCGCGCCGCCGTTTCCGCTCTCGCTCGGGGGCAGGCGAGTCGGCGCGCGCGGCGCCCCGCCGCGGAATGTGCACGAGCCCGCGCATCGGGTCCTGCTCGCGGCGCCGGCGGTCGTCGCGCGCCTGGCGCGGCGCCCCGCCCCGCGGCGGCGGCGGCGCCCCCGGGGCCTCGGCGCCCGTGTCCACCTCGGTGGACGGCGCCGCCGCGTACCAGGGCGCCGTCGGCGCCGCGAGCGCGACCGGCGCCGCGAAGAGCCCGAGGCGTCGCCGCTCCCGCTCCTCGCGCCGCGCCTCCCGCTCGGCCTCCTCCTGCGTCTTGCCGCCGAGCGCCGCCGCGGCCGCGCGCTCCTCCCGCGCGAACAAGCGCACGGGGTCGTCGCCCGCGGGCGCGG
>Ga0114994_10002720_pt1 | contig 12946 bp, 32 predicted proteins | sample ArcticOcean_MG_C_9_FD_87043 | JGI IMG/M metagenome (GOLD analysis project Ga0114994, IMG submission 87043) | Marine microbial communities from western Arctic Ocean - ArcticOcean_MG_CB2_152 | ecosystem: Environmental > Aquatic > Marine > Oceanic | place: Arctic Ocean: Canada Basin | collected... | reverse complement strand
AAGTGCTTTTAGAGAAGAATTAAGACACGATAGAGAATATAAGTGTTTCTTAATGACACATGTTCCCTAATACTACACGTTTCCTAATGATACATGGCGTTTCCTCCCACGTAAAGTCAATTTATTACTCATTCAGTAATAGATAATAGACCACAGAAGTAAGTGGAGCGCCCGCGAGCGCCGCGAAAAATCCAGCAAAACAATCCAAGCTCCCAAATACCCCCCGACGATGAGCTGCCTATACCGGGCTGCCCGTATCAAATATCAAACGGCGTGAAAGCGTCATCATATAGAGCAATCTGAGGACAACGTAAGCCATTTCTGAGGTGGAGGTGATCTGACCCTGGTGGAGGTGAAAAGTATTGAACTCCCGAATACATTGGACTCTGCCCGAGCAAGCATAGGACTACGGCAGCGGAGGTTAGTACGTGGGGTGGAGGTGAAAGGAGGAGGTGAATTGTATTGGACTCCCAAAAACATTGAACTCCCGAAAAAAGAACTTGACATTGACCCGTTATGATGATACAATATACAGTGTGATCCGTTAAAACAGACACGACTGAATTGATCTGACATTATCTGGAGACAAAAAAAAGATTAATGCGAGCACGAATAAACTTGACATTTCCGCACAGTCCTGGTATAATATACCTGTAAGTTAAATAAATGAATGAATCCCTTTTGAATGGGAACGACCTGCTTGTTCTGTGTATGAGCGGGTCAACAAATTAAATCGACACTAATGCAAATAGGTCGGCCCGGATGGGGGAGCGCCGGGAGTAGAAGCTCCTCAAGATAAGCGAATAAGAAACCCTTTTAAATTAACCTCAGAAAGATAGATAGGCATATAGGTCAACAATGATTGTATAAAATGACCAAATAAAATAGGGAGCAGTGATTCTCTGACTGTTCCCCGCTAGTCACCTACAGAGTACCCATTGCGGTGTTGTTCGACTAAGGGACAATTGTAAGACGCAGGTTAAGTGGACGTAGACGGCTGATGTGACGGCGAGTGAGATGAGTGTCAGGGATTAGAGAGAGGGAACAAACCTCTCAGACACGGGTGAGGGAAGATGTGTCGCTAGAGTACGTCACCCCGTCGACCCCATACACATAAGAAGAGACAGAAGATGTAAAGAAGGAAGGCAGACCAACTGCAATAATAGTCACCGGCGGGGTTCACGCTGGGGCTTTCCGCACGCTGAACTATGTATGTCGCCGACCGACGGGCCGGGGGGCCTGGTAGAGATAGCGAGGGGGACCCCGGGGGGATCAAGTATGAAAAATCCTGAGCATGTCGCGACTGTTTAAATAAAAAAATTTCCTGAGCATATATGCTGGTGAGGGTTGGGTTAAAAGTAGAGTGGGTGCTCGCAAGAGTAGTAACCAGCATCCAAACATTAATTAGAAAATAAAAAGAATATGAATAAGGTTAACCAACATAGAACAAAACGTCTAGCAGCACTTGTCTATGAAAAGGCACTAAGGGCACAAATAAAAGAGGAGATTAAATCCAAATATGAAAAGCGGATTGAATATCTAATAGGAGCAAATAATGAACTCATGAAAGAAGTAGAGATGTTCGAGGGTGAGGTTATCACAGTCTCCAAAGAAAAAATTCTGCCAGACATACCAATGAATAATGAAACATATGATTACAACTGGAAACAAGATATGATTTAAAACAAACCGATTATTTGAGAGGGGCCTGGAGTGTCGTTCCAGCGGCACGCCCTTTTGTGGTCTAAAGATTCTACCACAAAAAACTTGACATCTCCGCAGGACTATGGTATAATAAGAGTACATTCTCAAATCAGCGGATGTGATTAATAATAACAAAGAGAGAGATTAGATGAGAAACGAAATAATTACAAAAGAAAATTTCATAGATGGTAAAGCAGTGGATATAGAAGATGCGATAGAGAGCGTATTAGATTTCATGCGAGAGAACTATGTGGAGTGGAGCAACTGGAGTAGTAATTACAAACCTAATGCACATTCAGAAAATATGGATGTCAAGAATGAAATGATACACAACTATTGTAATAACCTGAGAGTAGAAGAAGGGCGCAAGTATTACAAATTGATTGGAAGCAATGGCGCGGGTACTCAAGAGAGTGTCAAAGGTTTTATTGTTAAGGAAGATGAGAGAAAGTTTAGTCGCGGGGATATGTTGAAACCGGCTGGTTGGAAAGCCCCCGCCAGAAATTTTAGTCGCGGGAATGTTTTCCGTAAGGATACTTTCGAAGGTAATGTTCGCTGGACGGGGATTGGATAATGTCTTACCCGTCTTCGAGAATTTGTTCTGGATGTAAGAAAGTATATATCCGGTCTGAATGTAATATAGATATTGGAAAGTTTTGGAATTTGCCTAAGGAATTAGCTTGGGCATGTTCTAATAAGTGTGCTGAGAGCGCTAAGGATAATTGGATTGGTGCTGTTGATGTTTTTCTAAAAAACCATAACCATTGAGAGAATGAAAATTTTTTTTTAATTTTTGCCAGGAAAAGAACGCATGAGTGAAGATAAGATAATAGTTAGTGGACTTTCCGCTAATCCCAAAAGGGATAAGAATGTTGAGAGTGTAATAGAGCAACTTGAGTTTAGAGAAAAGAAAGGATATATAAAATACGGCGTAACTACTGAGAGGGGGGATTTAAGCACAATAGAATGGCTCCAACATCTTCAGGAAGAACTTATGGATGCCGCCGTCTATATTGAAAAATTGAAAGGTGAAATAAAATGAGTAAAACAGCAACAATAGAAATATTAAGTAAAGGTGAAACCGTATTTGGTTCTCCCACTTCAGGAGAGTATATGGTAAGAAGATATGAGGATGGTGTCGAGATGGGTGGAGAATTTCACCATACTCTCTCAGAAGCAGGACACGCTATTGAATCATGGGAAGGTGGTATACTTGCTAATCCTTATGATAAAATTCTGAAAGATACTATAGAATGAAAAAAAAGATTTTAGAACGATTCGCTGAAACGCTAGATATATGTAAGGTTCATTGGAAAGAAATATTTGCTTTATCATTTCTAATGCATTTCTTTTTTGATTGGTTTATATTCTTGGCTGGGTTTTTAGTTGGAAAATATTTTTAAAAAAAGCCTGAATAAAACTTGACTTTGTGCCTGGATCCTGATATAATATAAGTGTAAGTTAAATAAGTGAGGAATTGTCCTTTAATTAAATAAGAGAGAAAATATTATGTGTAGATTGAGAACTTTTTATGAATGTTCAGATGGTGAAATGGGATGGGCTGAGATTGTCCTTTCCTATGATGAAGATATTGCGGCCCACATCAGACATTGGGGCACTGGTGGTCGAATTGTGATCACCGAACATGTTGAATTAATCGAAGGAGCGTTATAGAATATGGAGAATTTTGAAGCAGTGATGATAGCAGAAGGTGCAGAGGAAGCATCTTCAGAAGAAGAATTTATTAGGGCATGGCAACATCTTATTAATACAGGTCTTGCATGGTCATTACAAGGTTGGTTTGGGAGAACCGCTACAAATTTAATAGATGAGGGATATTGTTCAGAGAGAGTTTGACCTGGTATAGAGAGACTATCATGTTACTTAATATTCTAAATTTGAAATTTATTATTTTACTGTTTATTGCATATTCATATATATCGTTTTTTGAGAAATGGAATTGGTATATAATGCACCTCATCACTTCAAGCCACAATCATTTTTATTTATTTTAAAAAAAGCCTGAATAAAACTTGACTTTGTGCCTGGATCCTGATATAATATACCTGTAAGTTAATTGAGAATATTTAATAGAGAGAACATTATGGAAAAAAACGAAACATACTTTGTAGCAAGATTAATCAATAAGGGAAAATTCCTTTCTTCAGAAATTTTTGAGTCACTTGAAGAAGCGAGACTTTGGGCAATGGCAGAAGCCAAACTGTTAATATCTGATTTGGAAATGTTAAGAAGCACCAATGTTGGTGACATCTGCGTTGAAATTGATAAGCACTTTTTTGGGTATGAGATTTCATCAGAAGAACTTTTAAAAAATAGTGAGAGGGTATCATGAGTAATTATGTAAGGGCAACGGAAGAAGACTTTGGAGAAAATTCTGAAGCAATTTTTGATCCAGTAAATGATACAGAAGAAACTGCTTGGAATGAAAACTATCCAGCTGAGCGATATCACATAGAGTTTCTAAAGGAAAGGATTGAAAGACTTGAAATGGAAAATGATGCACTTTTAGCCGAGATGATTTCATGAGTAATTTAGTAGTAGCAGAAACAATTTTAAAAACACTAGGCGGAAATAAATTCCGTATGATGACAGGGGCTAAGAACTTTGGAGGAACGGAAGATTCTCTTTCAATGAGGATTGGTCGAAATAGTTCAAATTCAAACTATCTGAAAATCACATTGAATTCACTAGACACTTACGATATGAAATTTTGTAAGTTGACCAGAAAGTTTGAAGAGAAGTCTGTTTGTGAATACAATAACATTTATTGTGATATGTTGACTGATCAGTTTACAGCCCACACAGGGATGTACACTTCATTATTTTAAGAGAGAAATTTTTATGAGTATGGAAAGACATACATTGAGAGCAGTAAAGATTACTAAAAATATTTTTGAACTTAATAGATTAAATACAGAACTTCGACATCTTAAAATATGTGTTAAAGTTTTAGAGAATAGAAAAATTGAATTAGAAGATTCTTTTTAATATGAAAATTGTATCAACCAAACAATTCTGGTGGAGGTTCAACTACCTCAAACGAAATGGTGGCGAGATAACTGTTACAGATAGAACACCTGAGATGGATGTGAAAGAGTTCAATAGAATCTCTTCACTAGTAAACAAACGTGTTCGATGGGAACTTGGTTCTGAGGGTTTTGCAAAGTGGGATTCCTGTGGAGTCAAAGACATTCCAACATTAGCCAAAGCTTATAGAATATCATAATTAGAAATAGTGAAAACCTGCCTGTTTGAAGATGATGTTATAGAATACTTTAATAAGTATTGGATTGAGCATTGTGATACGGATAGATTATTGTTTGACGAAAAATATCATAAATTACACAATGTTCGCAGACTACATCCATATTCCACACACAAAGAATTTTTTGATAAAATAAAATATATTGAGCAAGTTTCTCCATTCTATAAATTAGACACTTGTTACATGCTGGAATATGGTAAGGGTTCTTTTGCAGAATTACATCATGATAATAGATCAAAGTTGACCACCGTTACAATATTAAATAAGAGTAAAGATTTGAAAGGTGGAGAACTTCTTATATCAGATAATGTTTTGACTTCCAGCATAGACTTGCAGGTTGGTGAAACTTATTTTTATGATCAGACCGTGAAACATGGGGTTGCTAAAATTGTTGAGGGAACCAGACGTGTTTTGATAACTTGGATGGACTAACGTTCTTCCATTAATTTTAAAGAGAGAAGATATGTTTATTTTTAGAGAGATATTTACTCCTGTCCTTTTTATAGGATTTGGTATTGTGTTGGGATATTATTTTCCAAACAATGTTGAAGCCGGTGTTGAAGGTGCAGCGAATTTAGTGTCAACTTTAGGTGAAGCCATAGTAGATTATATACATACAATAACTGAAGCAGGCTAAAAAAAGCCTGAATAAAACTTGACTTTGTGCCTGGTTCCTGGTATAATATACCTGTAAGTTAATTGAGTAAATGAGAAACCTTTAATAGAGAAAAAATATGGCAGGTTCAAATATCCGTTCTACAAATCACGAAAAATGTGATCCAATGTTCATTACCTCTTATTCAAATAATAAGGGACTTGGTTCTTCAAAAGCGGCATGGGCGAAGATGACGCCTGCGGCGATGAAGAAGGAAAATGGTAAATGTGTTTCCATTAAGGATTCACTAAGTAAAGAAGACCTCGCAGCAATAGTTGAGAGATATTCATAAAATTGAGATAGAGAGAAAATTTTGGAAATAGATTTAAGTTTAAATAGAAGTTTAGAAGAACTAACTAGTTCTTATTTTGAGGCTCACGGAGCCGGTGTAGATATTGATAATGATTCTTCTGAAGAAGAGAGAAGTGATTATTATGTATTGGAAAATTACCTTAGTGATTTAGGAGCAATATGATTGAATATAGAAATTTATGTTTTCAGCGGACTGCTGAGAGAATTGAAAGATCAATATATCATATTTTATTTCTTGCATTGATTTTTTCACCAATGTTTGTAATGATATTTGATATAGTTTAAGGTAGATATGAAAATGTGGTTAGAAGAAATCGCAACAGCTGTATTATTGTTTGGTATGTTATACCTTGCAGTAGTTGTTGTTTTAAGTTTATAAAAATTAAGAACCTAAGCATTCTGAGTAAGAAGGGGTTAAACCCAATGGTTGGAATGGTTCAGAGATAGTAACAGTTCGTGTACTGCTCTACTAGGGGTAACTCCCCCACTCGTGACTCTGAGGTAGGAATGTTATGTGCAAGTTGTTGCAGAAATGCATACACTAGAGCGGTGATGACGATTCGTGAGAAGTTCGCAGACCAAAGGTTTTAGGTATCGAAGGCTAAGGACAACTGCATGGTTCTTTTTTTCGCACGCTTGTAGAAAAATATGCACGAATATACAATTGAGATTTTATATCATTATACCTGTGGATATTGTAAAGGGTGGTGGAGTCATGCACTTACACCTACTGTGAATAAAAATAAAGAAATTAAATTTGATAGTCCGAGTAGATTAGCTTTTTGTCCACATTGTGGAGAAGATGGTGAAGTTAAAATAAAAGATAACTTTATAGATAAAGAGATATGACAAGAATCAATATAATAAAACCAAAAGAATTAGCTGACCAACATTTAGTTGCAGAGTATAGAGAAATCTTTATGGTAGGCTCAGCATTGCAACGTTCATTAAAATCACCAAAATGGAATGAAACAAAAGAAACGTTACCGAAAGATTATACATTAAATAAGGGCCACGTTAAATTCTTTTTTAATAAAGGTGAGTATTTACATGATAGATATTTGGAACTAATTGAAGAAATGAAAATGCGAGGAATGAAACCAGATCCGTCACGCGTGTTTAAAAGAGAACAATGGCCAGATGATTTATATAAAAATTGGAAACCAAATGATAAAGATCTTAAAATAATAAAAATTCGACTTCAAGAAAAAATAGATATGAAACCGGATTGGTATAGATATAGTGAAAGATGAATTTATATTATAAACATATTATGTTAAGTTAATTATGGAAACCCCTTGGGATAAAATATTTTTTGAAACGCAATCTCTTCCTGGAATGGAAGCAATGCGTGAATGTAAAAATTGTGGTATTCTTCCAGAACATGGAAATTTTTCTGCGGTCACTTCTAGTAAGGGATATAAGCATCCAAATTATTGTATACCGTGTGTAAGAATACAAAGATCTAAAAAGGATCATAAGTATGATACATCAGAACGAAGAGCATTAACAACGGCAATAAGATTGGAACGTCAGCCCTGGGAAAGAGTACATAATTATATTTCTGGTGTTTATTCTAAAGTAAATTATGATAGGTCTGATTTTGTTAATCACATGGAATCATTATTTGAAACGTGGATGACTTGGGAAAATAATGGACGTGGCGATGGACATTGGCAAATAGAACATAAAATTCCTAGAGCATTTTTTGGCCCTTATATGAAAGAGCCTTATGACTTCTGTGAACAATTCCAAAAGACGTGGAGCTTGGAGAATCTAAGACCACTTGATGCCCAACTTAATAATTCAAAATCTGCAAAAGTGTATTTACCAGAGGGTATAGAAGATGAGAATTATTTAATTGATTGTACAGTAGATGAATTTAAATCACTTGTTAAGAATTGGAATCCATGAAATATCTTAGATACTTAATAGGTATGTATGGATTATATTGGATAGGATTTATGGGTGGTGATATAATAGTGTCAGCGTTATTTCTCGGTTTAGCGTTTGGCTTTATAGATTTTATGAAAGGAGAAAGATTATGAAAGGTGCACAAGGAAGACGTTTAAGAAGAGAATTTGCAATTACTTTACTTGAAAAACAAATTTCAGCACATGAAGCAAATAATGAATTTGTGTCAAAGATTTTGAAAGATAAGAATGTTATTAAAGTGAATCCTTCAAATCATGAACAGGTTGAAAAGATTCGAAAGAAGAAACTAGAAAGAGCGAAAACTTGTTTGGAGAACACAAAGAAAAATTTGTACAAATGAATATAGAAAACTTTCAGGAATTAATCGATATTTCTGATTATGTTGATGTGGTGGAAGAGTATTTGATTCGCAAATTTAAAGATGGCGGTAATTATATTATCATTGATTCTTATGGAGATTTTTTAATATTGGATAGAGATAATGTGGATAATGTTTTCTCGACTATTTGGAATGATCTCTATGGTTCTATATCAGAAGAAATCCCCTATGTCCTTAATTAAAAATACAAAATGACAATGAGAATCGGCAGGCTGGAAGTTTTTCCAACACTATTTTATGTATTTGATTTTTCACAAGATCAAATAATTCCAATTTGTAAAGAAATTGCTGCAAATAAGACAGAAATAAAAAAAAGATATCTGGAATCAGATTCCTCCACCGACGCTAAGATTGATTATTGGACAGATTATAATAATCCTATAAAATTATTTGAGTATGAAAAATTAATAGAAGAAATTGGGAAGTCATTTCTTCCAGAAATGTATTGCGAACATATTGAATATTGGACTGCAATTTATGAAGAAATGGGATATCACGGAATGCATAATCATAATCCTATGTTATATGATTTTCCAATTTGTAATATGTCTTCTATTTTGTATCTTTCAGACATAGGACGCACGGAGTTTTTAAATCCTAAACTGGATGGTGTAACTTATCAAACTTATAATATTTCTTCTCAGCTTGGTAGAATGGTTATGTTTCCGTCACATGTATTACATACTGCATTACCTCATGGGAAAAAAGAAGGAAGACCAGAAAAAATTATAATATCATCTAATTGGTCGCTGCGTGCACCACCTGGCGTGGTTCGATTCCAGCATCAGAAGACCATGATTAAACCGTCAAAAAGATTGAGGCGTCCGAAATCCTGAATAAAACTTGACATTGTGCCTGGAACCTGGTATAATATACCTGTAATAATAAATGATTAACCCCTAATGAGAGAAAAAAATGGGAACTAGATCAGTAGTAGCAGTAAGAGAAAGTAATTCAGTAGAAATTACTTCCGCCTATGTTCATTATGATGGATATTTGTCTGGTGTTGGAATGACTTTGTTAAGTGCATTCAACTCAGCAGAAGGTGCGAGAGAAGTTGTTGAAGGTGGATATTATTCTTCATTAAGTGAAAATCTTGAAGAGTCTTTATCAGGTTCAGCAAATAAAGAAGAGGCTTCTGTATATGAGAATATGGAAGAATTTAAACATGATTGTACACATTCTGATTGGGAATTTGCATATCTTTATGATGTTGATAGAGATGAATGGTTGTATGCGAAAATGACCGGATGGGGAGAATCCTCTGAAGGTTTTGAAAATTATTGGTCTGAGTTTGAAGCAATGTCTGATGATGTTTTGAAAGATGTACTTGAAACTGCATCTCGTTTAGAAGGTTCCAAATGGAACGGTGAATATGATGATTATGTTGTCGAGTTAAGAGAGTGGGCAACAGGGTTTATTGCGGATTCAGCAGTTAATTAAAATCATCCCTCCTTCGGTCGGGGGCGTTTCTCTATTTCTCTCGCGTCCTCGGCCACTTTCATAAATAAAAATGATATGATTATAAGCACTTATTCAGGGCGTAACCATACGTCACATATAAAAGATTTCAGATTGAGGATTTCCTTGCTCTGTCATTTTGTTTTGAATAGATTTATTGAGAGTAATTATATTTACAAAAAAGCTCAGATTGATGTTCATTTAAGGAAGATGGAAAAGCATGAGTTTGGTGTTACTTGGCCAGAAGGATTAGAAGAAGAGACTATAGAAAAGGTTAATAAGAATCATATAAAAATTTATATCAATTCTTCAATGTTAGATGATGAATATAAATTTTTCAGAACACTTGTACATGAATTGATTCATGCTAAGCAGTATATTTTAAAAGAATTGTGTTATCGTAAACATCAAATGTGTTGGAAAGGTGTTCCTTCAGGATTTGTAATTGGTAAAGACATAGTAATAGATGAATATTATGATCTCCCTTGGGAAATAGAAGCGTTTGGTAGAGAAGAAGGATTGATGGTAATGTGGAACGCTTTTTACAAAGAGTTTTGTGACTCATACGAAAAAAATTAATATTATGTCCTCCAATGATGATATGGAATTAAATGTGCACGTTCCAAACGATTTAGGATGGTTAGAGTTATTTCTGTCATCTCATGTAATGGGTAGGTTGGAAGAGTATATTGATTATGCCAAAAAGAATCCAGTAAATATTAATCATGAGTTAGCTGGGAATATAACAGAATCGATTTCTTTGGAAGACAGGGATGATTGGTTTTTCAAAAATGTATTAATTGAATGCCTTAAAAAATATGAAAAACATTTTCCGTTGTATATGGAAAAGGTAAGCAATGATGTATTCAATCTCTTTCCTCGGACAAAATCCGGAGTGCAAGAGAAGGCTTTACCTTATTGTTTAGATACTTTTTGGGTTAATTTCCAAAGGGAAACTGATTTTAATCCGATGCATAATCATAGTAGAATATTTTCTTTTGTGATATGGATAAAAATTCCTACTGATTGGAGAGAACAACACGAAATACCAATTAGTGCTAATAGTAATGCACCTAGAGCATCTGATTTTGAATTTGTATATAGTTCAATGTTGGGTGATGTTATAAATCATTCTTATCTTTTAGATAAAGACTCAGAGGGAACTATGTTATTTTTTCCTTCAAAATTACAACATCTTGTTCATCCTTTTTATAATTGTGACGAAGAAAGAATTTCAATTTCTGGAAATATTAAATTTGGTATTACTGAAGAATCTTTCAAAGAGTTTCATAGTGCTACTGATGAGCAAGGAAAAAAAGAATACTGGAAAAGAGGTCAAATTAAAGTTGAAGATAAGCCTAAACCAAAATGGGAATATATAAAATGAAAGAAGAATATAATCAACATATAGGAATATATGATGAAAGCGTTCCATTAGAATTGTGTAATGGATTTGTAGAAAATTGGGAAGAGGCTAAAAATAATCAAACAATTGTAGATCTTTCTAAGGAAAATGATTTTCAAGTTGATATTTCACCTGGCCTTCAAAGAAAGGATGAATCTGCGTTTGTAGCTCCTTTATTTTCTACCATATTTCCAAGACCACCAGTTAAAGCATATTTTGAATACTTAGGTGAATGTTTTCAACGTTATGTGAATAAATATGGTATAATATTTGATGGAGTACTTTATAATGAAGTTTTCAAGATTCATAAAGTTAGAAAGTCTGAGGGGTATCACGCATGGCATTATGAGAATGGTGAGCCTGAATATTTGAATCGATTAATAGTATATATGACATATCTAGAAGCTCCTGAAGAAGGTGGTGAAACTGAATTTCTCGAACAAAAATTAAGAATAAAACCAAAGGTAGGAAAAACATTAATATGGCCTGCAGGATATACACACATGCATAGAGGAATGCCGCCGTTAAGCGGAGAAAAAATGTATATTGATGGTTGGTTTTCTGGCCAGAGAATTTCTAATCGTCCACCAGGTAAATAAAAAATGAAACTCTTGGATGTGGAGAAAAACTATGAAAGCAATTTTAGAATTTAATGTACCAGAAGATAAGGAAGAGTTTGATGTTGCGGGGTGGCTGAGCAAGTGGCGAGCCCAACGCACTGTAAATGCGCCGGAGATTCCTGTGGTGGTTCGACTCCACCTCTCCCCACCAACCTAAACAAATAATATAATTATGTATGGATTAAATCGATATGTATGTGATGTTCTTGAAGAAATGAGAACAAGTGTAAAAACATTGAATTTTGCAATGATTCCTTCTCTCATTGAAGAGGTACAGACAATGGCAAATCGTATGGAAATGGCACTAAGTGATTTGAAAGATTTGAAGTTGTTGAAGGAAGATATTGTTGATAAGAAGGAAGAGTTAGAAACGCTGCAAGCTCAGATTAAGAAGCTTGAGAAGAAGAAAAAGAAGAAATAATGCTGGTGTAGCTCAGTTGGTAGAGCGCAAAACTTGTAATTTTGATGTCACGGGTTCAATTCCTGTCACCAGCTCCACGGTCCCATCGTTCAGTTAGGCCAAGGACATCGCCCTGTCACGGCGAAGACATGGGTTCAAATCCCATTGGGACCGCCATTGTGTCTGTGGCTGAATGGTAAGGCATCGGATTGCAAATCCGTTTTTTGCAGGTTCAAATCCTGTCGGACACTCCAAATTAAGTTACATTTTTATTATGTATGTTAACTTTGTATCTTATTGTTATTGTTACATATTTAAAAACGTACTTGTAAATATTTTTTATTTTTGTAAATTTCCTGTTTTTAACCTATAACATACTGATATTAGTTGAAAATAATAATGCAAAAAAAACTTGACTTTTTCCTCAAAATAGCTTAAAATATAAGTATAGTTTAAATAAATGGGAAATGTTTCCCAATTTCAATCCCAATAACGAGGAATGATTATGAAAGAATGTTATGTGTTTGAAGAAGATGGTCGATTCACTGGCCAGGTAATAGATATGACACAGAAACCTAAGTTTAGAGAGACACCAAAGATAAGACGAGTAACACCTATTAGTTTGGTGTTGAGGTACAACATCTTGTTGGAAGCCTTTACTAAGACTAAACGAGATTGGTGACTCGGTGGGGAATGTTCCCCGATTTTAATCCTAAAATAATGGATGATTATGAATGATTATGAAAAAGTGAAGATAGAGATAAACGAATCCATAACCTCTGATAATTT
>Ga0114994_10002718_pt1 | contig 12952 bp, 15 predicted proteins | sample ArcticOcean_MG_C_9_FD_87043 | JGI IMG/M metagenome (GOLD analysis project Ga0114994, IMG submission 87043) | Marine microbial communities from western Arctic Ocean - ArcticOcean_MG_CB2_152 | ecosystem: Environmental > Aquatic > Marine > Oceanic | place: Arctic Ocean: Canada Basin | collected... | reverse complement strand
TGGGTCGTTGTGTTTTAGTTGCCCGGGGGGGGTGGGGGCGACACAGAGCAGACTGCTCTCCCTGATGTTCCCACTTTGCGTGCGTGCGTGCCCCCGAGCGGCCCCGTGGGCTGACGTTTGGAAGGGCAGCTTGCTACAAGCTGGTACCAATGGCAGCGTGGCCCAGGAACGTCGTGAAGGAGCACCGGGCCTTTGCCTGGCTGCTCTACTTGGTCCTGCTAAGCTTGTTCAAAACCCTCGCCACTCTCACCATAAATCTTAATTTGAGGCGCCGAGACCACCCGGTCGTGGTGGAAGACGTCGTTGAGGAGGCGTGGGCGCTGCCGGACATCACTTTGTGCCTAATCACCCGAGCATTAATTGAGTTGCATAGACATCAGTGTGTTGATTTAGAAGACGATGCGACGTGTGAGGCCACCGCTTACATAACCTCAACGAACAACGAAAGCACAAACGGCTATGCCCAATTCTGCGTTTCGTTCGAAACGTCCACGCTCCGGCCGCAATCGAAAAACGATAACACCTTGCTGGAATTCACATGGACTGAGGTCAACCCATTACATCTTGATGACTACTTTGCTAATGATGCGGCTGAGTTGAGAGAGGCAATGGTCGTGATGAATGGATTCGACTTCGACAAAAACCGCGATGCTTTCTACTATGTTCCCATATCTACGGCTGCCAGTAGCGTTGGCTCCTCAACCGATATGTCCCCTACGAGGGTGGTTCATCGACGGCTCGGACACCCTTACACTCTTCCCCCGCCACCGATGAAGTACGATGAGGCCGGTTTCCGCGCGACGTTTACCACGAGCCCTTTGCTAAATTACAAGGGGAATAATAGCCGGACGCAATTCGTGAGCTGCTCGGAATGGCAACCCTCAGTCCGAGCCGGATACGATCCATATCTTGGCTGCCCGGGGCGACCCATATTTTGCTACTTAGGAGATGATGACTGCCCGGGGCGACCCCTACTTTCGACAGGCAAAAGCGGCTATGACAAGGTGACAGTAGGCTACTTTCAACTCTATGTCGACGTACACTCGTTAGAAACTCGCTACTACACCGAGCAAGACCCTATGGAACCCTTGAAGCTCTGGGGCATATTGGCGGGCACGTTCACTCAGGTCGGCATGCTCTTCGGACTCTGCTTCATAGGCAGGGCGCACCTTCGCGCACGTTTCACGGGAAAGGCAGCCGAGGCGGTCGGCGAACGATCGTCGAGGCTCGGCGCGCGCCTGTCGTCGACGCCCGCGGTCTCTGTGCTGCGCGCGCGGTCCGCGAGCCTCGGCGCGCACATGTCGACGGTGCCCCGTCGCGCGTGGGCGCGATTCCCGGGCTCGAAAGCATCGAGATCGGAGGAAAACGATGCAGGCGTCAGCGCCTCCGTCGAGCTCGGGGAAGTCACAAACCCAGTGTCGTCGCCGATGGAGCTCGGTAGGGGCGAACCGGAGGACATTGGGGTCTTCGCGCCACCTCGCGCACCACACGTCGCGCCACCGCCGCCACCGGAGCTCCCCCAACGTGAGGCACCGGACGACGCGCCAGTACTACTAGTATAGAACCTCCGATTAGAATCTCTAGTAGCACTGCGAAACCCGTTTTGCAATTACTGAAAACCCGCACGTTGCGTTTTTATGCGCGCCCAAATCACGCACTGTAGTGACTTGTCCCCACCAAAGCAGTGCAGCGACTCATTATCGCTGTGCGACGAACCCAACACGCGCGCTAGCCAAAAAGCAGCACCACGGCGCTCCGCCTCTACCCCACGCTGCTCCTCGTGCTGCTCAGTGCCCTCGACAAGGGCGCCGCAAAGTTCGGGCTGCGCCGCGTGCCCGAAAAGGCTCTCTGCGGCCTCGCAGTTGCGAGCGGCACCGCCGGTGCCCTGCTCGGCGGCCTCGCCCTCGTGCTCCTGCACCACAAGACGCGGAAGCAGTCCTTCCAGCTCAAATACCTCATCGCGACCGGTCTCGCTGTGTTACTCGACACGTTGCTATGAGCAGTGTCCCGGACGTGTGCCACATTGGCACGCGCCGAACAGAACGCCCGGCGGCGGCCCTGTTTGACGTCGATGGCACCCTCGTGGACAGCATGGGCCGGTTCTTCCCGTCCTGGAACGAAGCCGGCAAAGAGTACAATATGTCCATGACCGAGGCGCAGTTCTACGGGTACGCGGGCATGCCCCTACCGGACATCGTGGAGGACTTCTACCGCACCAACAAAGGTGAGGACCCGTCCGTGGGATTCGTGGAGGAGTTCCTTGCCATTAAGAAGCGCTGCCATAGTATAAGGGAGGCGCGCGACGGCCCGCCGCCTTTGATTGAATGCGTGGGCAAGATCGCGCGGGCCTGGGCGGCGCAGGGCGTGCCCGTAGTCTGCGCGACGTCGGGTCTGCGGGACCACGTCGAGCCGCACCTAAAAGCGGCGGGCTTGAGCGATTTGTTCCCGTCGGACCGCATTGTTTGTGCTGCCGATTTACCAAAAGGGCGAGGAAAACCACTGCCAGACATCTTCCTGCGGGCGGCGCGCGTCGCGGGCGTCGACGCCGCCAATTGTATCGCGTACGAGGACGCCGAGGCGGGCCTGAGGAGCGCCTGGGCGGCCGGGTGCTGCGTGGTCGACGTGACCGGCCTCCCGACGTACCCGCTGCCGGCTGGATTGAAAGCGGCCAAGGCGGATCAAATCAAGTGGCGCGACTGGCTGCCGCCCGCGACTATCCTGGTGACGGGCGGGACGCGGGGCATCGGCCGGGCCGTCGTCGAGGCGCTCGCGGCGCGCCCGGGCGTCGTCGTCTTCTTAGGCTGCCGGGACCTCGCGGCCGGGCGCGCGGTCATCGAGGACATCCAGGAGGACATTCTCGACCGCACGGCCGGGGCGCCGCACGTCGTGCCCGTCTTATTGGACGTCACGGACCACCATTCGATCGAAGCGGCCGTCGCGACCGTGCGGGCCGCGGGCCGCGGCCTCGACGCCGTCGTCAACAACGCGGGCATCATGGACGAGGGCGACGTTGAGAGGACACTGACCGTGAACCTAGACGGCGTCGCGCGGGTGACGGCGGCCTTCGCACCGCTCCTCGGCGCCGGCGGCCGCGTCGTCAACGTCTCGTCGGGCGCCGGGACGCGAGCGGCGGATACCCTGGGGCCGGCCGACGGCAAAGCCCTCAACAGCGACTCGGTCGCCGAGATCCGCACCGTCGCCGCGCGCCTCGCGGCGGCGGCCGCCGGCGGGCCAGGGACGCCCGTCTACGGCATTAGCAAGGCCGCGCTCAACGCCTATACGCGCCTGGCGGCGCGGACCTACCCGGTACTGCGCGTGAACGCGTGCTCGCCGGGCTTCTGTCGCACGGAGATCGCCGGGCCCAACGCGGACTACTCCGATAGAGAGCCCAAGGCCCCGGCGCTCGGCGCGGACGTGATCGTGAAGCTGCTCTTCGACGACGCGCTGACCCAGGCGACGGGCAAGTTCTTCAAGGAGTGCTCCAAGCCCGGGACGGCGCTCGAGGACGCGGAGTACCGGGAGGAGGCCTGGTAAGGATAACTCGAAGCTACTTACGGGTCCTCGTCGTCGTCCTCGACCGAGACGGGGTCGTCGTCCAGTTTTTGAATCCGCCGCAGCAATTTGGTAGCGAGCGCCTCGTCGCCGGTGCGGACCGCGTCGTCCAAGTTGCGCTTCATGTTCTCGCGCCGCTGCTGGAGCTTCTCCGCGGCCAGCTCCTCCTCCGTCAGGAGATCGTAGCCCTCCTGGACCTCGCCACTGCCCAGCACGCCCGCCAAAAAGGGGTTCGACGTCGGGTCGTAGGCCGCCCAGTCTTCCTCCGTATTCCCGACCGGCACCTTTCCGCCGTTCTCCTCCGTGGCCTGGTCCAGCCACATACTGACAATGGACTGGCGCATCATCTGGAATTCCTCTTCCTCGCCTCCTTCCCTCGCCGCGGTGAAGTCCTCGTACCGCATGCCCTTGCACGTGCGCCGCCCGTGCTTGCGGCAGAGCGCCGCGACCGCGACCGCCGCGTCATCAAAACCGCCCACGTATACGCACTGGTCCTCGTCGTCGTAGAGCGCCACGGCCACAACCATGGGCGTGGCGCGCGTCCGGGAGGCGTCCTTCGCCCAGATGAGGGCGTCCTCCTCTAATTTTGCTTCTTCCAAAAAGAGCATGCGTATCGTGGCGCGGCGCCGCGGCGGTGCGCGCAGGCGGTGCTGGGAGGTGAAGGCGGCGGCCACCGCGGCGTAGACGAGGGTTCGCCGGATCATCTCTGCGGCTGCGTGTCGCTCTGCAGCAGAGTTGGAGTTGCACGTTCGCTCGGCGCTGGGTAATTCAAATGGGTCGATGATCACTGACGTCGCTGCCAAGTAAGCAAGTCTGAAAGCAAGTGTGCTCGTCAGCCAGCAGCCGTTCACGATGACGTCGTGAAAAGAGAGCGAAAAACCCGCGCACAAGAAAACCCGTCAGTGAGTGCCGCGCGTCAGCGGCATCGCTTAGCGCGCACCGCGCCGATAGAACTCAGTGCGCAGACGCTTTTGGTCGCTGCGTTCGCTGCGGCACGCATAAGCCGCGAAACGCCACGGCAAACCAGCTTGCCGCCGAGCGCCGAGGCCTGGGAGGGCATCTGCCCTCACGCCGTCGACGCCGCGTTATCGTAGCTCGGGGCGAGCATTTATTGCGCGCGGTTGCGACCAGCGCGTCCACCATGCGCGGCCTCGTCCTCGTCGCGCTGGCGCGCGCGCGCGTGCTGAACCTGGACGCCGAGCGCCTGGCGCCCCTGACCAAGATGGGCCAGCTCCCAAGTATGGGCGCCGCGGACCTCGTGGAGCTCTTCACGCTGCGGACGAGGGTCACGGTGCCCTCGCTCTTCGGGCAGGGCGTGCGTTTGGAGCACTACGCCCTCGCGTTCCGGAACCAGGGCGTCAGCTGGCGGCAGGCTTCTGAAGGCGCGGGCGTCGTGGCCGTGCACTACTTACCTGCCAATGCTTCTGCGTTACTAGGATTACCAGATAGAAACGGGTCGTGGCCCGACGCGCGCGCGGACGTGTACGTGGACGCCTCGTCCTTCGACCCGGACTACTGGAACGACGCCGATTATGTACATAGCACGGCGTCTCTCTCTCGTATACGCCCCTGACGATTACCTTTATATACAAGCTTTTTAACTGCAAGCTGACGTCTCTGATGATACACGGTCCCAATATGCCGAGGCGACCTATTATTTATGGAAGCGCCCCCCACCGACGCGACGCCTCTCACTTCCATCAAACACAGGTCGGGACCATCGGCGGCGCGGCCTTCGCCAACCTCGCGCGCGAATTATTAGGCTACGCCGCTTCGAACCCGCTGTACCGGGCGGTCGCGTCGACGATGGCCGCCGTCGACGGCGGCGCGTTCGTCTTGTGGTGCCTCGAGACGCTCGCGAAGCGCGGCGCGACGCTCACGCCCCTGGCGCGGCTCGAGCGGCGCGTGCCCACGTGCGTCCCGGTGTCTATATATCTTGAACGTGACTTGAGAGATGATGATTCGGAGCTGCCATCGCGTAGTAGGAGGCACCGGTTGAGTGTTCGGGACAGTGGACCGCTCTCCGGCTATTTTACGGCCCATGTCAGGCAACCCACTCCGGTAGGTGGAGACATCGAGTTCTGATCTTAATACAAAGTGGAGGACCGCCACGAACGCGCCAGCGACGCGCCTCATCGTATCACACGCAGGCTAAGCGTGAAGAACGCTGAAGCTAGTGGTGACGTAAAAACCTTCGCGCGGATCTTGGCAAGATGCGTCGCCGACTCGGAACCGGAGAGCTACGACCTGAGCATGTTAGCAGCGCAATACGCGGACGCCAGCGCGCCGCTGCCGCGCTGTTTACGAAACAAGGCCGTGCCGCTACAAGACGGAACCTGGGTGGCCCTCGAGGCGCCCTACTACGCCTACGTCGAGTCCTACCCGCGCCCGGACCCGCCGAGTACTGGGTTCGAGGGCAATACCAACTCCGGGGAGTCCGAAAAAGCGGACGCCCTGATCATCGCGGGGCTGGCCCTGATCGTGCTGTTCGGCTTGTGGCGCATCGGGCGGGTCAAGGGGTGCTGCGTGTTCGGTGCAACAACGCGGCCCATGTTCGCGCCGCGGCGGCGCGCGTCGTCCTCGGTCCAGGAGTCCTACGAGCCGCTGCAATCGCGAGAACAAGAGCTTCCGCGGCGGCCCGGGTCGCCGCGGGCCGGGGACGGGGACAAGATGAAGGATGTGCCGCTCGTGTAATTATTGTGACATTTACTTCGTTCGTGAACCACGTTCGTGAACCACGTTCGTGAACCACGTTCGTGAACTACGTTCGTGAACTGCGTTCGTGCACTGCGTTCGTGCACTACGTTCGTGAAACTGCGTTCGTGTTTTACGTTTGTGAACTCGCGCAACCAAATAAAAACCCGCAGGCGCACGCGTGTACCGTCACCGTTCCAAAAAGCAAAAAAATACGCCATCCGGGACTCGAATCCGGAGAATCTGCTTGGAAGGCAGAAGTGTTACCCTTACACCAATAGCGTGTACCGATAGCTTTGAGAAAAGAGATATGAGTAGGAGAGCTCTTATATTCCGGATAGTTCGTGCGGGAAGCTTCCGGAGGCTTAATGAATTATCCAAAAAGTAAACCCGTCAAAAGCGTCACGTGCCAGCCTTTTACATTTTTCTGCGCGCCCAGCCATTTTAATTGCCTCCAGAGCTTGCTGAACTGCTCATAACAGCCCAACAGCACCCATCACTTCAGCCGCCGAGCGGAGGAAGAGAGGTGCCTTTGCCACCTCATAGTTTCAAATCACCTACACCCTTGCTGCACAACACCTTGTAACAGCAGCACAGCATGCGTCGAACCGCTCTTACACCACTCCTCCTCGCGATCGCCGCAGCGCTGGCGCCGCCTACAGTCAATTATGCCGGTCCGCGGCGGCGTGGCGCCGTAGTGCTGCGCGCGCTGCCGGTGGTCTCGACGCAGGACCAGCTCGTCATGTTCGGCCGATTGGTAGTCGCCGCGGCGAGCGGCTCGGCCCTCGGTTTTGAGCGCATCGGCCGCGGCCGAGCGAAGAAGCGGGACAGCCCCGTCGGCGTGCGCACGATGGCCCTCGTCTCCATGGGCTCGGCGTGCTTCACGGTCGCGGGTTTATTAGTGCCGAACGGCGACGCCGCGCGCATCGCGGCGGCGGCGGCGACGGGCGTCGGTTTTTTGGGGGCGGGCGTCATCACGACGTCCAACGGTGTGGTAAACGGCCTGACGACGGCGGCGTCCATCTGGCTGGCCGCGGCCTTGGGGGTGGCCAGTGGCGCCGGCCTGTCGTTGTTCGTGACGATGGCGACGGCACAGTGGCGGCGTCCGTCTTCACTTCGGTACCGCGGCGACGGCGTGGGGGCGGGCGTCACCGGTTTATTCCAACGCAGGGCTGCGCCATGTTCGTCCTGCGCATGCCGCACCGCTTCGTCGGCCGGCGCGCGGCGCGCGAGTTCGAGCGCGACTCGATCCCCCCGAAGGACATCGAGCCGGACCCATAGCCCACCCCGAAGATCCTTTATTCATCCCCCCTTATTAATTTAATTACAAGTCTAAACTATCTAAAACAGGATCATCACGAGATCATGATTCATGAGGAATCGAGATCCAAAACAGGCCGGGTTTTTTCTGCCAATCGAGCGCCACTGGAGAGAGGCAGCCCAACACAAAGCGTGTCGCTTGTGGGCAAAGCACGTGACGAGACGCTGTTGGGAGCTGCGCACCCTCGAGTAAAGCTAGAGATCACTAGACATCATCGAAGGCTGCCCAAACAATATGGCAGCCATCCGCCGCGTGCAGAAGCGCCTGGAGGACGACGCCCGCCGGCGCATTAGTGGCGAGCCCAAGCTCGTCGTGCCTTGGGACGACCCCGACGCCTTCTCAAAGCATGGGCTCCCGGCGGACGTTGATGAGGGCTTCGACGGCTCCGCCCTGCCCATGTTACGACAGCGCAACGACCGGCCCTCCAACATCGCCGAGGGCGAGTTCTGGCCCGACGAACTTTTAGACCCCTTGGAAGGCATTGAGTTCGAAGCCGTGCCCGAACCGGAGGAAGAGAAGAAAGTCCGCAAGGAACCGCTGCGGGAATACATTCGAGACTACGCCGTCTACGGCGAGTTCCGGAAACTGCAGAAGTGGATCAACGACGGCAGCGACCCGAATCGACCGACGGAGCACGGCACGACACTGTTACACGAATGCGTCAAGAACGGTTATCTGGACTGCGCGGAGCTACTCCTCCAGAATGGCGCGGACGTGAATCTCGGGAATCTGAACGACGGCCTCACGCCTCTGCATGATGCGGCGCGCGAAGGCGACCGGGAAGTCGTCGCGTTTTTACTACAGAAAGGCGCTACCGTGGACGGTCGGTCACTGTTAGGCACCACTCCTCTAATGAGGGCCTGCGTCGGGGGCTCGGTCCCAGCCGTGCGGTGCCTCATCGCCTTCGGGGCCGACGTCACGTTAGTGGACAAAGTTGGTGCTACTGCGGAAGCCTTCGCCAAAAAGTACGGGCACGAGGATTGTCGGGCGATCGTCGCGGAGCGGGCGCGCACTTTAGAATTGGTAGCGTGGCACAAGGCCGCGGTGCGGGAGGCGGCGTACTGGGTCCAGGAGGCCGCGGCCGCGGACGCGGCGGTCTGTTGCGGCGTCCTCCTTCATACGACGTGCCGGCTCAATCGTGATCCGCTCGATGGCGTGAGGCGGTCACTGATCACAAAGCACGAACGCAGGCGAACCACGCGCTCGAGGCCGAGGCGGAGCGGGCGCGCGTCGAGGCCTACCGGCTGGCCCAGGAACGAAAGGCCGAGGACGCGCGGCTGGCGCGGCTGGCCAAGGCCGAGAAGGACCGGGAAAGCCGGGAGCGCCGGCGCAAGAACAAGGAGGCGCTCCGGGGGTAATAACGATGTGTGAATTAGAGGCTCGCGTCGGAGTCGTCCTCCTCCTCCTCGATGGGCGGGGGCGGCGCGCCCTCGACGGCTCCGACGCGGCACTTGCCCAGCAGCGCGTGACCGTTGATCCACCGGTGGGCCTTCCGGAAGGCCTGCGTGCAGTCGCCGCCGAACGACCCGGCGAGAATTTCGACGCCGCCCGGGTGGTATTCTAAATAAGGAGTCAAGTCATACACCTGCCCGTCGAAGACGGCCCAGGCGTCCTCCACTGTGGCGTGGCGCCGCAGCTCGTCCAGGGACACGGTCGCCAGCGCCCGGCGGTTCACCTGAAGACGGTTCCAGTCCATCAGACTGAAGCCCGGTCGCACGCCCTGCTTCGTCATGGCTTCTTCTTGTCGACGGCGGCCGCGCGCTTCTGCGTCGCCGCGGCGCTGGCGGCGATGATCTTCTCGTTGAAGGCGAGCGTGTTGTCGACGGCGTCCGGGCCCGTGGTGAAGTACTGGTAGGCGCCCACGACGGCCGCCGCGCCGGCCCAGCCCAGCAGGTTGGCCTTGGTCGGCGAGAAGAGCTGCTTCAGCATCCGTGCGCGCTTGTAAGCAACGGCAATGCTATCTGACGGTGAAATAATTTGCGTAAAACCCGCACATACTCAAAACGGGTTACATGCGCGCGCGCGGCGACCGAGCGCGATCACTGCAGCAACGCTACGAGATATTGACGCCTGGACACCGTTCTAGCACCGCGCAACTCTGACAGCGAAGGAGCCAGCGCCGCGCGAGAAGCAGACAGGAGCCAGCCCCTGACGGCGAGACGGCCCAACACCAGCGATGCCGGCCCCCCAGAAGCGGTCCCGCGAGAGCAACGACGACAAGCCCGCGAAGCGCCCGCGCGGCGCGGCCAAGACGTCCTCCAAGGCCTCGACGCGAAGAGCTTTGCGAGCAGCTTTATCTCGCTACGCGCGCGTCGGCCAGACGGCGCTGGCGGCCGTGCAGCGCGCCGAGGTGTTGAGCCGGCGCATCGAGGCGCAGCAGCGCGAGGTGGAGGTGGCGCTGAGTGGCATGCCGAGCATGGGCGCGGGCGGACCGACAGCGAGCGCGTTAGGTCCGGACGTGACGGCCGCCCTGACGCGCGTGAAACGGCGCCTCGCGACGTCCCAGGCGCCGGCCGACCTCACGCTGCGGCTGGATACGGAAGGACGGGCCGTCGACTCTTCCGGACGGGCCGTCAGCGAACAGCGGAACGTTTCTTCACTATTAGTGCACGAAAGGCAGGAGGAAGAGAACAAGCCCAAAACAGTGAACCCCTACTCCAAGTTCGTGCCGGACCACGACGGGTGTGATGTGCAAGATGAGAGAGTCGTCACCAAAAATAGGGATGCCAAACGGGACCGCGCCTTCGCCTTCGTCGAGGAGGGCCATTATGTGAAGCTGGCCGAGGCGACACGCGCGCGCGACGCGGGGAAGCACAACCAGCGGGTCTACAAGCCCGACCAGCTCGACGAAGAGGTCGATGGAGACGTGTCGTCGATGGACGAGGAGGAGGATGACGAGCGCCTCCCGCCGCGCAGTGAACACTACGCGGCCATCCCGGGCACGGAGTGGTGGGACGAGGCCTTCCTGGATCCCACTAGGCAAGCGAAAAGAGCGACGTCGGTCGCCGAGCGGATGAAGGACGAGTATAGCAAATGTAGATTGGACCACAACCGCTTCCACGGCCTCGTGCACCACCCTGCAAGTGTGCGACCATTAAGTGGGGACGCCAAGAAGGTGCAGACTATGCCCTTTTACCTCACGGCGCGCGATCGGAAACGCGTCCGGCGCCAACAACGCGCCGAACGGGAGCGGGAGAAGCAGGACAAGATCCAGCTCGGTTTAATGCCGCCACCAGAACCCAAGTTCAAGCTCTCCAACTTCATGAAGGTTCTGGGGGAACAGGCGGTCGCGGATCCCTCGAAGCTCGAAAAACGGGTCATGGAACAAGTACGAGGGCGCTTAACGAAGCACGAGATGCGCAACCAGGCGCGCAAGCTCACGCCGCAGGAGAAGAAGGAGAAGCTGCGGCGGAAGATGGCCGAGGACACGTCTTCTGGTGTTATTGTCGCGGTCTTCTACGTCGCTTCGCTACAAAGTTCGCAGCACCGCTTCAAGATCGATGTGAACGCGCAGCAATTGGGGCTGACGGGCGGTGTGTTGATTTGTTCTGCCCCGGACTTACCTTGTGCCATAGTCGTGGCGGAGGGCGGTCCTAGAGCGGTGAAGCGCTTTAGCGCGCTCATGAATCGTAGAATAGACTGGACCGACTTCAACGAGGAGCAGGGCGCGGACTACGAGCGGAACTGGTCGAAGGAGGTCTGGCGGGGCACTTCTGTGAGACGAAATTTCTCGACCTTCAAGTTCCAGGAGTGCAAGTCCTCCTTGACGGCGCGGCGGGTCTTGGACGCGAAAGGTGTCGCGCACTACTGGGACATGGTGGCGTCCTGCCACAAGACCGGACCGCCGCCCCTGGAGGACAACAGCTCGGACGAGGACTAACTTTTACTAAAAACTCCAGCGCTTTCGAGGGGCAAGGCTAGAGGCCGAAGTTCACGTAAGATATGGTTAAGTAGTAGGCGGTGCGGATGGGTGTTGGGGCACGGGGGGGCCAATAACTTGCGCTGATGAGCACATATGAGTAGGGAGGGTGCCAGTACTTGTCTCCTCGGCGAGAACTCAAGTCGTGGTAAGGTAGTAAAGGAGAGGGATGATCACGCCCGCCAGTCGACGCCGCCGCGCTTCTCCTCGCGCGGGTCCTGCGAGTCGAAGAGCGGGTAGTTGCGCGGCGTCACGCGCGACACGCCCCGCGGCAGGGCCTCCATGCCGCCGGGCCACTCGGCCGCGCGCGGCTGGCCGGAGTTGCGGTCCCCCGGCCCCTGGGCCACGCGGCCGAAGTTGCGGTCGCCCGCGGGGCCGCGGAACGGCGGCCGGGGGCCACTCAGTGGAGATAGGGCGCGCGGTTGTGGCTGCCACTCCCCCGCATAGTCCGCGCCGCGGCCGGGGTAGCCCGTGGGCGGCGGGTAGTCCTGCATGACGGGCCGGCTGAAGAAGGGCTCCGATGGGGACGAGCGCGCGGGCGCCGTCTGGGGCACGTTTGCCGGGCCGTAGTTGCCCGTGAAGCCGTCCACGCCGACCACGTTCACGGCGCGTTGCCGCCCGTTGTACGTGGCGACCCGGAGCTCGCACCGGTCGCCGGTCCGTAAGGACCCGCCTAAGTCCGTCAAGGCGGCGGCATGAACAAAAACGTCCGGCTTACTGGCATCGTCGGGTCGCAAGTAGCCGTACTTGCACTGATCAGAAAACCACGTGCACGTGCCCCGGATGCGTTCTCTCGTGTTGAGAGGAGGCCGATTTCTAGGAGAAGGCGGCTTCCGCTGCGGCAAGACCTCCACGTCCACGGCTCGGACGTGGTCCTCGCCCCCCACACTCACCAACGGTTCGTTCGCCTCCACTTTATACGTGATCTTCCGCCCGGACGCGGGCACGCCCTCGTCGCGCACCGTCGATTCGGCGAAGAAGATCGCGCCGTCGCGCTCGCCCTTGGCGACGCCGTAGCCCCCCCTCCCAGGTTTCGCGACGAACCACTCGACCTCGGCCGTGCGCCGCTCGTCCGGACTGGCGAAGGCGACCGCGGGCACGGGCGGCGCTCCTCTTCGTTGGATTAGAGTGCGTAAATGCTGGTTCGGGTAGAGGTGCGGGAATGCTAAAGGTTTCCGTCTCTGAGCCACCGCTCGATGAAGCGGCGCTCAAAACTTAAGCCGTCGGCGGCCACGACGGGGTCGCGCATCACTACTGACGACATGCGGCACCGGTACTCCTCAGGTACACTATCAGTGTTTGGGCTTATCGAGGGCGAGCTCCGTCCGAGAGAGGCCTGTGGGGACGAAGCGTTAAGGAACGGTGGTCGGTGGGCGCTTCCGTGCGTGACGGGTCCTGGAAACGGCCGTCGGGTGTGTGAGGGTCTCGGAACCGGCCCGGAAATTGAGACCGGGGCTTTTCAGGGC
>Ga0114994_10002717_pt1 | contig 12956 bp, 8 predicted proteins | sample ArcticOcean_MG_C_9_FD_87043 | JGI IMG/M metagenome (GOLD analysis project Ga0114994, IMG submission 87043) | Marine microbial communities from western Arctic Ocean - ArcticOcean_MG_CB2_152 | ecosystem: Environmental > Aquatic > Marine > Oceanic | place: Arctic Ocean: Canada Basin | collected... | reverse complement strand
GCAGGAGTTAATGGTATCAATCTCATTACACCTAAAACACAATTCATTACATCACTACCAGGCAAGGGATTTTAACTAACGTTCCAAAATAAAGATTTAATTTGACAGTTTTAAAAATAATATGTCACAATTTAATCACTTAAGGGATCTATTTCGTGCCCTTGAGGTTAAATAAAACTGTAGGACCAACTTTAAATTTTGCATAAAACGGGCGTAGACCCGGGTGCTAGCTAACTGTAATTAAACTAATCGGGGTGTCCTACCTAAGGTTAGTTGCTTACGGTCCAGCAATAAAGCCAACCAACTTTAACTTTTGTATTAGAGTATTCAGCCTAATTTTTTGAGCTCATGAAAAGTAAAGTTCACACTAACAACAGGGGATAAAAATGTTAAAATCTAAAACACTTCTACTCGCAGCCGGTACTGTCGGTATGATGACAGCGATAAGCACATCATCCCAAGCCGGCTTCTATGACGGCAAAGATGTAACCGTTATCGTTAATGCTGGCGCTGGCGGTGGACTTACGCGCTCGGGCCGATTATTTACGACGAATATGAAGAAATATCTGGGCAAAGATACCAACTTGGTGATCAAAAATATTGCCGGTGCTGGTGGTGTAAAAGGCATGAATTTTCTGCATGAGAAATCAAAACCTGATGGGCTCACGCTTTTGTGGGGAACAAGTCAGCAGATGGCGCAGTTGCTCAAATTGCGCGGCGTCCGTTTTGATTTGGCCAAAATGGCCGTTATCGGTGCCGGCAGCTCATCCTACGTCACCATAGCCCGTTCTGACTTCGCGCCTGGAATCAAAACTGCCGCCGATCTGATGAACGTCAAAAAGATGATTGTTGGTGGTCGGGGTACGACAGATGGCCTTGGTCTTTATGCGCGCTTGCCGATGAAAATTTTGGCTCTCGATTATCGCTATGTACCAGGCTATCGCGGTCAACCAAAATTGAATGCGGCTATTCGCGCGAAGGAAATTGGTTTGCTAACAACTGGTTCAACTGGATATTTTGCCTTTTATGAGAATACCATTTTGAAAAGTGGTGAAGCAATAGCGCTTTATTACCACTCGGCATTGGGCTCGGATGGAAAATTTTCAGACCCAGGTGTATTTCCAAAAAGCATGAAACATTTTAGTGAGTATTATAAAGAAACCCATGGTGGAAAATTGCCTTCTGGAGATTTATGGGAAGCGTACAAATGGCTCTCTAAATATAATTCTCGCCCTTTTGGCTTGTATACGCTTAAAGCTGTTGGTGCCGCAAAAATTGGTGAGCTCAGAGCAGCTTTTAAGAAAACACTGACAGACAAAAATTTTGTCGCAGGTTGGCGTAAAGCCCAAAAGAATGATCCACAATTTGGCGTTGGTAGTGAAGTCGAGTGGTTACTCACTGGTTTCCAGAAAATTACGCCAGGAGCCCTCGCTGGTTTAAGAGAGCTCACAAAAAAGAAAAAGAAGAAAAAATAGCCCTTTTATTAAAAAATGGCGTACGGCGTAACATGAAATATCCATGTTACGCCGTTTTGATTTTTAGCTGAGCCATTTAGTGAGTTAACGGCTTTGTTCTGCACCATCATTGCTCAACGAAGCCCGGCATAAGTTTGGAGCTATTATGTTTGAAGCACTCCTCGAAGGCTTATTCCTTGTATTTCAATGGCCTGCCATTGGCTTTTTATTACTAGGAGTATTGTTAGGGATTTGGCTCGGTGCCGTACCCGGTCTTGGCGGCATTATTGGCTTAGTCCTGTTGTTGCCGTTTACCTTTGGCATGGATACCGTCCCAGCTTTCGCCCTTTTGCTGGGCATGTTCGCCGTCACTTCAACCAGTGACACGATCGCTTCTGTTATGTTGGGAATACCGGGGACAGCCGCCTCTCAAGCGACCATCCTTGATGGCTATCCTTTAGCGCAGCAAGGCAAGGCGGCGCGGGCTTTCGGTGCAGCCTTTACAGTCTCCGCCTTTGGTGGTGTGTTTGGCGCCATTATTCTTGCCGTGTCACTCCCACTTATTCTACCAATCATTAAGTCATTTGCGTCTCCTGAATTGTTGGTCTTGGGCTTGCTAGGGCTAGCAATGGTTGGCTCCTTAAGCGGCGGGTCCATTCTTAAAGGCCTATCAGTCGCCTGCCTCGGAATATTGCTCTCAACTGTCGGTTATGGTGAAGCTGAATCAATCCCGCGCTATCACTTTGAAACTGACTACCTCCTCGATAATTTGCCGCTCATACCTGTGGTTCTGGGATTATTTGCTATTCCAGAAATTATGGAATTGGCAATCCGAAATGTCTCTATTTCACGAATACCAAAGGATCAGACTGTTGACGGCGGCATGCTTGAAGGCGTCAAAGATGTGTTTCGACACTGGTGGCTGGCTCTTAGATGCGCCGCTATTGGCACATATGTCGGCATGTTGCCGGGGCTCGGTGCCGCTATTGTCGATTGGGTGGCATATGGACATGCCGTACAAAGTGCCAAAGACAAATCAAAATTTGGATTTGGAGATATACGGGGCGTGATAGCTCCCGAAGCAGCCAATAATGCAACACGTGGCGGCTCCCTTATTCCAACTGTTGCCTTTGGTATTCCTGGTAGTCTTGGTACCGCTATTTTGTTGGGCGCGCTTTTGATCCAAGGTTTAAAACCTGGCCCCGATATGCTGACCACAGAATTGCATATTACTTTCAGCATGGTTTGGACAATTGTTATCGCCAATATAGTTGCAGCTGGTCTCCTGATGATGTGGAGCAAACAGGTTGCCAAAATTGCGTTTCTACCGGGTCATTTGATAGTGCCAGGCGTCATCTTGTTTGTTTTCTTGGGAGCTTGGCTTGGCGGAGCTGCTGTCGGGGATTGGATTTCCTGTCTAACATTTGGAGTTGTGGGCTTCATCATGAAACGCGGTGGCTGGCCACGCCCGCCGCTTATCTTGGCACTAATTCTTGGTAATATTATGGAGAATGCCTTTCAAATCAGTGTGGGTGCCCATGATGGTTATGGGTGGATTTCGCGTCCCATAGTTTTAATCGTTCTGGCTTTAATTGTGCTTACAATATTTTTGTCGGCTCGGGGAATTACGAAGAACAAGGCGGCCCAGAGAAAAATAAAGGCGGAAGATAAAACGAACACGGCTAATCAAGAAGCAGCAGAGGGTGGCGCAAAAAATCCAATGATTTCGCTTCCTTTTACTATTTTTCTTTTCGCCTTTTTTACCTGGGCAGGCATTCAAGCTTTCGAATGGCCGGAATCAGTCAACGAATTTCCGATTATAGCGACGGTCCCGGGAGCCATCATGGTTTTTGTTTTACTATTATTTGAAGCCAGGGAAGCTCGCCATGAAATCAAGCTGCAGGGTGGTGTTTCTAATGCGTATAAAGTAGCGCTGGAAAAGGCTGTAGCCTACCGGGCCATGTTGTTCTTTGGATATTTACTCGCAATGGTTATAGTCATGCTGGTTATTGGCCAAAAATTTGCCATTCCGCTTTTCATATTTATGTATCTCATCCGATGGGGCAACTACAATTGGCGGATGGCACTTGCCTACGCGGCAGGTGGCTGGCTAATGATGGTTGGCTTTTACGACCGGATATTGGATCTCCTCTGGTACCCCTCTTGGCTTTCTACATGGCTACCAGAACTCCTACCAACCTGGATACCGCCTTGGTTATTTGTATAGAGGGTTAACATGATTGATACATCGCTACCTCCTTATCGCATTGAAAAATGCATTCCGGAAAAACGTGAGCCAGGTATGATGGTTTTCAACGTCCGCCCTGGCGGCTCGGCAGATAACAAAGTTGGGGTGGGCTGGCTTCTCGGATTGGATCAACAAGGAAATTTGCCACTAAATTTAAAATTCGAAGATCCTGTTCAGGATGTGCGCTCTTTGCCGAATGGTAATTTGCTTTTTTCGCTCACTGGTGCGGGCTTGATAATGGAAACCACGGTTAATGGAGAAATTATTCGCCAATGGCATATTGCGGGCAAGTGGAAAGACCAAACACCGCCTGCAGGAAGCATCGAAATTGCGGTTGAACTAACCCACCACACAATCAATCATTTTCCCAATGGTAATCTTTTGCTGTTAACCGCCGAGCTGCGCCAATATGATGATTGGCCAGAGAATGACACTGAAGAAGGTGCGCCACGCAGCACAAGGAATATAATTGGTGATGTTATTCTCGAAGTATTACCGAATGGGAAGATTCTAAATCAATGGGCATTGCTGGATATCCTCGATCCGTATCGTTTAAGCTATGGAAGTTGTGGCGGGTATTGGAATTCACGTGGTTTTACAGATAGTAACGATTGGTGTCACACCAATGCAGTGACGTATAACTCGAAGGATGATTCAATAATTGCATCTTTGCGGACCCAAGACTGTCTGATCAAATTTGATCGCCAATCCGGTGAGTTGAAATGGATTCTTGGAAATCCAGGAAATTGGAAATCCCCCTGGGCTAAAAAATTACTCACGCCCGTCGGTGAGGTCGAGTGGCAATATCATCAACATGATTGCTCGGTAACGCCTGACGGTACTATCCTGTGTTTTGATAATGGCAATAACCGTGCTCTCCCGTTCGAAACGAAAATGACAGATGAACAAAGCTATAGTCGGGCCGTTGAATTCGATATTGATGAATCTGCGATGACGGTGCGCCAAGTGTGGGCCTATGGAAAAGCGCCAGACGAAAGATTGTATGCCTGCTATCAAGGGGGCGCCTTTAGGCTGCCAAAAACCGGAAATACGTTCATCACCTATGGCGGTGTTTGCACGCGTGATGGCAAGCCTGCGGGCGAGCCGAATCATAGTTTTGCACAGTCTCGTCTTGTCGAAGTCACGCCGACCAATGAGGTCGTTTTCGATCTTTGGATTGATGATAGTGCATCAGATAATCCGATGCCGCTCTCTTCATTTAGGTCAGAACACATCGCGGAGAGCTAGTTTCTATTTCCCCTGGGGGTATTTTCGGTCAGTTGCCGGTTTTAACTGCTTATTGGGTTGATCCAATAATTAGTATGAAGGAGGGTCAATGTTAAAGTTATATCATCAATGGACATCTACATGTTCAAAACGTGTTCGTATTACACTTGCCGAGAAAAACCTAGAGTGGGAAAGCCACCACATAAGCCTTAAGGATCTCGAGCACCTTGATCCGTGGTATGTTAAATTAAATCCAGAAGGTGTCGTTCCGACGTTGGAGCATGATGGAAGAGTTCTAACCGAGTCAAATTTTATCATTGAATACCTGGATGAAGTATTCCCAGACAATCCTCTGAGGCCCGATGATTATTATGAACGTTGGAAAATGAGAAATTGGATGCACCGATTTGAATCTATCCTTCATAAAAATATCAACACTATTTCTTTCGTAAAACAAAACAGAATGAAGCGATATGAGTCATTTTCAGAGGAAGATCTTCTTAAATTTGTATCACGTCAGGTCAACGCAGAAAGAAGAGCTTCTTTTGAGAAGCGGCTCAGAAATGGAGTATCGGAAGCAGAGATGAGCTTTGCAGAAGATCGAATCGCTGAAGTTATTGATGAAATGAATTTAGCCCTTGAAGGCCAATCATTCTTGAATGCAGGGCGATTATCCTTAGCCGATATAAGTGTTGCACCTTTTATTGAGAGACTAGAAGCTAATGCCCTCGATCAACTGACGGACTGGAAAAAACGACCTCATCTCGGCGCTTGGTGGTCCAAAATGCAGGAATTGCCGTCATACAAAAAGGCATTTGCCTTTACGGTGCTGTGAGCAGCTTTTGAAATAATAAAAAAAGAGGCCTATTTGATCCTGACCCTCAGTACATTGGACTGCTGAGGGCCACCAACAGTATGAATTCAACACCAACATCTGGTCGTTCGCCTGGGCATGATGCAATTGAGCTGATATGCATTTTACTTTAAGATGAACTAACTATGTATAAAACTTTGGGCGCCCGACAATAAATTAGCAAAGCCGGCTTGGTTGAAGTTACTCCCAACCATGTAGTTGATTTTGACATATGGATTAAAGACCACGCAGAAATTTTATCTTCGCCGCTCTCATCCTTTAGAGGTGAGTTCGTTGGTCAAATATCAAAAGGTTAATACTCAAACCCAGATAAATTTTTAAGACTTTAGGAAAGCATTCAATGTCAATTCAAATACGAACCTCCCACAAATCGCCGAAAGTTATGCAAAAAATAAAAAGAAAGGTTACGTCATGAAGCGACCTAATTTTCTATTTCTAATTTCAGATCAACAACGCGCAGCGGATTTGGGCTGTTACGGGCACCAGATGGTCAAAACTCCGCATATAGATCAATTAGCCAATCGTGGCACACGCTTTGACCGGTTCTATTGTGCCTCGCCGATTTGCATGCCAAATCGAGCCACATTGATGACTGGCCGCATGCCGTCGCTCCATGGCGTGCGTCACAATGGTATTTCCTTAAGTACCCAAGCAGTGACTTTTGTCGAGTTATTGCGTGAAGCTGGGTACCGGACTGCCCATATCGGTAAGAGCCATATCCAAAATATGACAGAAAGTGAAGCGATGTTAAAACGGCAACCGCTAAAGGATGGCCATATGCCGACGCCCGATCACCTGACTGAAGCTGTAAAACCGGTGCCGGGCGAAGGACCCTATGATCAAGAGGTTTCCGGTCGCTGGAATGCTGGTTCGAATACCCAAGTAGAATTACCGTATTATGGTTTCGACCATGTTGAATTCGCCAATGATCATGCAGACGTCACAACAGGTCACCACTTACGCTGGCAGTTGGAGCGTGACCCAAATGTCGAGGCCTTAAAGGGACCGAAGAACGCTTTACCCTCCGATTACTCAGCACCTCAAGCCTATCGCACGGCGTTACCGGAGGAACTGTATTCATCCACTTATATCGCAGAGCGGGCGCAAGAATATTTGGAAGATCACGTCACAAATCATGCCGACCAGCCTTTTTTCATATTTGCTTCTTTTCCCGACCCCCATCATCCGTTCACCCCCCCCGGCAAATACTGGGATATGTATGATCCATCCAAGGTAGAATTGCCGGAGTCTTTTCCAGCAAACGGCAAACCAAATAACGCTCTTGCTCAATGGGTTTATGAAAATCGTGGTCCTGATGCTGATAGCCGCTGGGGACCTGCGCTCGCTGCCATGACGGAAAAAGAAGCTCGTGAAGCTCTGGCCCTGACCTATGGCATGATCACGATGATTGACGATAAAGTCGGTGACATCATCACAAAAATAGATGAATTGGGCCTAACCGAAGATACCGTGGTGCTTTACACCTCAGATCATGGCGACTTCCAAGCTGCGCATGGCCTCATTTTTAAAGGCCCTATTCATGTCGATAGCGTCGTTCGTGTACCCTTTATTTGGGTGGATCCCAATGATAAAAAAGCGGTAAATTCAACACCAGCCCTTAGCAGCACGTTGGATTTAGCTCAGACCATCCTGGACCGGGCTAAGGTCGAGCCCAGCAACGGCATCCAGGGACATAGTTTGCTCAATATCGTTAGCGGTCTAGAGGAAAAGGCACGAGACGCCGTGTTAATTGAGGAGAGTGGTCAGCGGACGATCCTTAACTTTAAAGGACCAGTGCGCGCTAGAACAGCTATAGGAGACCGCTGGCGGCTGACTATTTACCACAACGAAGATTATGCCGAACTATTCGATTTGGAAAATGATCCAGATGAAATGATTAATCTCTGGGATGACCCTGCGCAGCGAGAAACAAAGCTAGAAATGATGGAATTATTGGCTCGGTTGCAGTTAGAACATGGTGACCTTAGTCGACTGCCAGACAAGCTGGCATAGTCGGAATAGCAGGATTAATTTTAGATGATTGGCTGGCGCCAGTAACAGAACAGATTAGTATTACGAAGCGTACCATGTGATCACCGGATCGGTGTGTGTGCTACATCATCATCCAGCAATGCTAAAATCCATACCTAACCGCTTTTCCAAGTTAATTAACCTAAGCCAATTAACAAGAAAATAAGTGGTGATAACAGGAAGTTACTTTAAAGATCAGGGGAGGGTATAGTTAAATTTCAGAAATGAATTTGTGCCGTGTCGTATCAACAACGATGACGCGTTAACTTGACTATGCGCATTTTAACTTAAATTAATTTTTCAGATACTTCCGAGACCAATTGAACATCGGCAAACATTCCAAAAAGTCCTTTTAATGCATTTTCATGAGACTCAATCGTCATTGCGGCTAAACCATCGGACACCATTGTTGTTCGGTAGTTTAGCATCATGGCATCTCGGGCAGTGGCCTCACAGCAGACACCTGTAGCCACGCCGGTGATCAACAATGTGTCGATGTTACGAAATTTTAACTGTATCTCAATATCAGAAGAACCCGGTATAAATGCGCTAAAGCGGGTTTTGTTTACAAATAGATCATCAACGTCGACGTCTAATTCAGTATAGAGCTCATAGCCTTCATGATTTTCAGAAAGTTCTATGTTGCGGCGCGCCCATTTTTCCGGCGCATTTAATTCCTGATAAATGCCCCAGTCAACTGTTGCTTCCGGCGCAGCAGTTGTTTGCACCCAAACAATTGCCCCACCTTTCGCACGCAAGGTTTGCACCATCTCGTTTACCTTTGGAACAATTTCAATTGCCATCGGACACCCTGCCTGAAACTCGGGCTTCATAAAATAGTTTTGCATATCAACAACCACGAGAGCTGTTTTCTTAGCTACAAACTTTTCAATAAGATAGTCGCGACCGACGCGGCTTTGGGCTGCTGAGCGCAACCAAGCTTGGAGGTTCATATGATCAATTCTATTCATCCACTCACCCTCTTGTACGCTTAATAATTTCCTCACAGGTCGCAATATCTGCGACACTTCTTAAACTTTCAATAGACAGTTCATGCACTTTGGCATCAAAGGCCGCACAGCCATCGGACAATACCGTATTATGGTAGCCACGCACATGGGCATCTCTAACAGTAGAAGCAACGCCTCCATTTGTTACAATACCGCCAAATATTAAATGTTCAATACCAGCTTGCTGGAGCATCCATTCCATGCGGCTCATATAAAAGGCTGAGTAAGCAATTTTCTCCACAATCAAATCAGTAGGAGCCAGTTCATCGATAAGAACGTGGCCAAAGCTGCCGGGTGCGAAGTCCCCTTGATTCAAAAAAGGGCGCAGCTCTCTAAGATGCTCCGCAATGAACGGCACGCCATCTTTCCCAGGTACCAAGGTAAAATGGGTTGAGACAATCCAACCGCCAGCATTACGAACAGAATTGGCCACGGGCTTTAATTTCCCGGGTAACGCGGTAATGTAATCAGAGGTTGCACCTCCCCGAGCATAAGCGCCCTCTGCATGGATAAAATCGTTTTGCATATCAACTAAAACAAGGGCCGTTTTTTTATTCATTACGGCTGCTTTCTCGAAATAACCAAATTACCAAACCGATCAACTAAAGCTTCGAGATCTGGATCAATAAAGGTCGTAGTATCAGGCTGCTCTAATAAAGCCGGTCCTGGCACAATTGCGCTTTCGGGAAGATCTAGTCGATTATAGACATCGGCTTCCCACCATTTTCCGTCCACCCAAACATCACGCACATCGACTTTAGCTTTTTCGAAAGAGCAATCTTCAGCAGGACCAAGCATTGATAGGTCAAATTTAGGGCGGCGGCCAATCACCGTCACCCTAAGATTGAGTACCCGCATACCAATACCCTCTAACAAACGCCCAAAGGTTTTAAGGTAGGTTTCTTCAAAGGCAGTCCGAATACCATTACTGTCTATACCATTTTTAACATCTTCAAGCTCAAGCGGCAGGCGCACGGTAACCGTATGGGTTTGCCCTAAATAAAGCATATCCAATTCGAATAAATGTTCCGTGCCCGCAAACTTAACTCCGGCTTCGGCGAGACGCCCTTCTCCATCTTTAGCTGTTTCCAACATTTCGCTCGCGAGCTGCGAAAGATCAAGATTGTCCAGCAAAGTATTAATTGTATGCACACGATCAAATCTCATATCGGCAATCAGACACCCAAGAGCGCTGGTCACTCCCGGAAAACGCGGCACCAAGGCTTTGGAAAGTCCGACATCTTTAATGAGAGCTCCTGCATGCAGGCCGCCGCCGCCGCCGAAAGGCATAGCTACAAATTTCTCCGGATCATGGCCACGCTCAACCGAGACCAAGCGAATGGCACCAGCCATCTTTGCATTGGCAACCCGGATAATTGCTTCTGCTGCGTCCATAACATCAAGATCAAGTGGCTTCGCAACATGGACTTTAATCGCAGTCTTAGCAGCTTCAACATCCAGATACTCGAGTTTATCACCAATTGGCTTGTCTGCATTAATGCGTCCGAGGACAACATTCGCATCGGTTACTGTTGGCCTATCATTGCCGAGCCCATAGCAAACCGGGCCAGGGTCAGACCCTGCGCTTTCCGGTCCAATTTGAAGCAAGCCACCACGGTCAACTGAAGCGATAGATCCACCACCCGCACCAATTGTTGTTATTTCAATCATCGGCGTTCGGACAACCATGCCGAAATCAATTTCTGTCTGAGCCGCTAAGGCACTCTTGCCATCAGCCACCAAAGAAACATCAAAGCTTGTTCCGCCCATGTCGCAAGTGATCAAATTTGAAAATCCCGCGCTGGTACCAATATGAGTGCCCGCGATGACGCCAGCTGCTGGCCCGGACAATGCTGTTCGCACAGGAAAAGCCCGGGCGGAATCCACAGACATCACGCCGCCGTTGGATTGCACTATCAAAACATCACCGCGAAAACCGCCCTCCCGTAATCCACCCTCAAGACGTTCCAGATAGTCGCCAATGGGTGGCTGCAAATAAGCATTTAAAGTTGCCGTTGAGCACCGCTCGAACTCTCTAATCTCAGGCAGAATTTCAGACGACGAGGTAATGTGCTTGTTTGGCCAAATTTCTTTTACTGCCGCAACGGCAGCTTTTTCATTCGTATCATTAGCATAACTATTTAAAAAAAATATACAGACCGATTGAGCACCACGCTCCAGCAAGGTCGCTGCTGCTTCTTTAACATCAGCAAAGTCAACTTTCGTGTGCATTGTCCCATCTGCCAAAACCCGCTCATCAACCTCAACTCGTAAATCACGCGAAACGATGGGTTCAAACATCCCCCAAAGTCCCCAGGTCTCAGGTCGGTCGCGCCGCCGCATTTCAATGACATCCTTAAACCCGAACGTCGTGATAATACCAGTCTTGGCTCCTTTGCGCTCCAAAAGTGCGTTGGTGCCAACGGTGGTGCCATGAATAATGAGGGAGACTTCAGAAAGCTCGCTCTGGCGCTGCGCAATTCCTTCTCGAATGCCAATGGATTGATCATCGCGTGTTGAAGGCACTTTGGCCACCTCGCAGGAGCCATCAAATTCATTGAGCAAGAACACGTCGGTAAAGGTGCCGCCCACGTCGACGCCAACAACTGTTTGGTCCAATTTTAACATTCCAGACATTCTTAGGGCTTTCTCCGCATACGGTCGGTTTCTTTGCTGTCGAGGACACCGTCTGTGGATATAGAACATTTATAGCTATCGGCTGCCGCTTGCACTGAAACATAACCTAGCCGTACATCTTCAGCAACTGCTGCTGGATCACGCTCCAAGGCATTGCCATACCCCCCGCCCCCAGGCGTTTCCAATCGGATCCGCTGACCTTGATCAAGATGAATGCCAACCATTTTAGAGACCATTGGCGGAGAAGTCTCACCACCAAATCCATCTGGATAACTAAATTTGTTCAGCGCGCCTTTACCACCACCTACAATACCCGGCGGGCCAAATTTACCTCGTTCACCAAATAAGAATGCATCGGCTTTTTCTTCAAGTAATTCAATTTCATAAATAGCACCGCAACCGCCGCGGTTTTTCCCAGGCCCGCCGCTATCAGGCCGCAGCGCCCATTTCGTAAATCGAATGGGATAGGCAGATTCTAAAATCTCCAACGGTGGAATAGTTGCCGTTGAAATCGGCGCATTACCATGGTTGAGGCCATCCCCTTCTGGATGCCCACCATGCCCGCCGCCAAAGAACGAGAACAAAACCCAGCGGGCGCCGTTCTTTCGATAGCCAGACATTGATAGTGCATTGATAGTCCCATATGCGCAGCCATTGGTAATACTCGGGGCAACTTGCGATATAGCCTGGAACATCACATCAATGACACGAAGGATTGTTTCGGTATACCCGCCGACCGGCTTAGGCCTACCAACGCTGAGCAAACTTTCTTCCGGAATAACAAAATCAATTGCCTCCAACACGCCTGCATTAGCTGGCACGTCCCGAAAAATATGTTTAAGAGCGACGTAGCACGAAGCAATACAGGTTGCACGAGAGATATTTACGGGCCCATCGCAGGCACTTGAAGTTTGAGAAAAATCCAGTGTCATGCGGTCATCGGCAATAATAATATCGAGGCCTATTCTTAATGGTTCATCGATGATGCCATCATTATCGAGCCAATCTTCTGCTGAATAAGTGCCGTCGGGAAGATCTCTTATATAACCCGCCATAAGCATGGCTGCCCTTTCCTTTAGGGCAATCAAGGCAGACGTGATTTTCTCTTGACCAAATTCCTTAAGCAAATCCCGCAACCGCCGGTCACCAAGATCAAGCGCGCTGACTTGCCCATTGAGATCGCCATAAAGGCTGCCAGGCAAACGGGAATTGGATTGCAAGATCGCTACAATATCTTCGTTGAGAACGCCTTCTTTGTAGAGAAATACAGGCGGGATTAGCATACCTTCTTGATAACATTCGGTTGCAACGGGATTATAATTACCAGGTACATTGCCACCAACGTCGTGCCAATGACCAACCGAAGCTAGAAAGCAAAAAATTTCGCCTTTGTGAAAGAATGGTCGCACAAGTTTAAAGTCAGAAAGGTGCGTGCCGCCCTCGTAGGGGTCATTAAAGACAAACACATCGCCAGG
>Ga0114994_10002716_pt1 | contig 12958 bp, 14 predicted proteins | sample ArcticOcean_MG_C_9_FD_87043 | JGI IMG/M metagenome (GOLD analysis project Ga0114994, IMG submission 87043) | Marine microbial communities from western Arctic Ocean - ArcticOcean_MG_CB2_152 | ecosystem: Environmental > Aquatic > Marine > Oceanic | place: Arctic Ocean: Canada Basin | collected... | reverse complement strand
GGACAGACAGAAACGGCAAAGCTTAAAAAGTCCAGGAGGAGCTATTTTACCATCCGCCTGTATTCTCTAATGACCATGAACAAATAAAGCATCACCGTCAGCATAAATAAAATTTGCTAGACCATAACTCCGGATTTTTTTAGCAAACCGTGAAATTACATCCATCCGTTTGTCAAGTTCAGGTACAGTACCTGTTTGCCAGAGTGGTACTAAAGCGTCCAGCAGGTAACAGAAAGAAAATTCGGAATCACTCTCTCCTACTGTTTGGAAACGTCCCCTAAGTTTTTGCTCCTGATCGAATGCCCCTAATTTACCATTATGCGCAAATACATGCATCTTACCGTTCATTTCACGTATAAACGGATGAGTATTTCGGAGAGTTACTTCACCCTGTGTAGCTTTACGGATATGACAAATAAAAGTTTTGCTACTTAATTCACGATTACGGATGAATTCCAAATAAGAACTTGCACTTGCAGCCTGAACTTCACGGATAAGATGAACATCACCTTACTTCATAAGAAGCAATTCCCCAACCGTCTTTGAGATCACTGATTGAACCGCCGTGTCTGGAAAATTCATCTAGAGATGTTGATATATTTTCTTTAAATCGACATGACACTGCAAATATTTCACACATTGGATTTACCTCTTTGCTATTTCTTTTTTTAAATTATGAAACTACTGTTGATGCATTCGTAAATAGTTGTCATTCCCGCGAAAGCGGGAATGACATACAAGTGTACCATTTAGACTTTTTACGGGTTCATCACTGTTGTTCAATGATAACCACTGAATTGATGGAATTTGCAATGAAGCAACCATAATGTGCTTTTTCATGCATTGATTGCAGCTCTTCCGGAGTAGGTTTTTGACTACCGCTAAAAACTATTTGTGGTCGTAAAACTATCCGGTTCATCACCATTTTTCCGGAACTGTCTTTTTCCAAAATTCCCTCTGCATTATCAGTGTAAAGATCCACTGTAAATTTTTTGATTGAGGCAACTGCCAAGAAAGTCAGCATATGACAACTCATGACAGAAGCAACAAACAGGTCTTCGGGATTATTCAACTCTGGGTTACCATTAAAAGCAACAGCGGCCGATGTTGGGATAGTGTTTCCATTTTCAAATCATACATCATGATCGCGATTATAAGTCTTAATGTTGAAATCTTCTGTGTCACATTTCCATTGAATGCTTGTCTTGTGTTTTGACATTTTCTTATATTATTAAAATATTTTAGCAAAATATGATTCCCTTTGATGTTGCTGTTTTTTTAAGGAATGTGAATAATAGTAAAATTCATGTATCATTATACCAGAAAATCAGTCAATAGTCTTACATCTTCAGCTTTATTCGGACTAAGATTTTGCAGGTAGAGTTACTTACCATGACTGATTTAAAACACCTGTTGTTCATCAAATAAAAGCCACTTACCCAATACAATATTTACTAAAGAAAAATGCAACATTCAGTTAAGCTAGAAGTTACCCCAGAGATGATTAAACGCTATAATCGTCCAGGCCCGCGCTATACCAGTTATCCTACAGTTCCTGTCTGGAAAAAAGGTGAGTTTGCCGATGACTATGCGGACTCTCTCCACAAAGAAGGACAAAACGAACAGCCTGTCTCACTCTATGTTCACATTCCGTTTTGTCAGCAGCTTTGTACTTTTTGCGGATGCAATAAATTCATCACCAATAACCAGAATATAGTTGAAAAATATTTGACTGCGCTAGAACAAGAAATTGCAGGTGTCGCAGAGAGATTAGGTCAACGTAAAAAACTTGCACAAATTCACTTCGGTGGAGGCACCCCAACATTTCTTAATCCTGAGCAACTGAGTAGAGTTGTTGAGATGATTGTTTCAAGGTTTGACGCGCTGGAGGACGGCGAGTGGGCCTTTGAGGCTAACCCAAGAGTGACTACGACTAAACAACTGGAAGTCCTTTATGAACTCGGATTCCGGAGAGTCAGCTTTGGAGTACAGGATCTGGATCCTGCAATTCAACGTGCAATCAACAGAAATCAGACTGCAGAACAATCTTGGAAGACACTCGAAACAGCTCGGAGTCTGGGTTACAAAAGTATCAATTTAGACTTAGTTTACGGACTTCCTCTACAGACTCCGGATGGTTTCCTTAAGACTCTTGAAGAAGTAAATAAAATGCGGCCTGACAGACTGGCAGTTTACAGTTTTGCTTATTTGCCAGGGATGTTCAAAACTCATGAACGTGCAATCAAGGAAAAAGATTTACCTAAACCTGAAGAAAAAATTAAAATTTATCTCGAAGCTATTAACTTTTTTGCGGAAGCAGGTTATGTAATGATCGGCATGGATCACTTTGCATTACCTGAAGACGAGCTTGCTAAAGCAGTAAAAAACAGGACTCTACACCGCAATTTCATGGGTTACACTACTCTGCATAATATGGCACAGATTGGTGTAGGTGTTTCTGCAATTTCTGATTTTGGGGACAGTTACTGGCAAAACCCCAAAGAGCTTGATCAATACATGGAAGATTCAGCTAATAACAAACTCATTCCGCGTAGGGGAATTCTTTTGGACAAAGAGGATCAGCTTAGGCGAAAAGTGATTGAAACACTGATGTGCCACGGTGAAATTACGATTCCAGATTTTGAGGCTCAGTATGAAATAGATTTTCGGAATCACTTTTCAGATGCCTGGACTCAACTGGAGCAATTTGAAGAGGAAGGTCTAGTGAATCTGAGTCCTGCTAAAATTGAACTGACGCAGTTAGGGATGCTCTTTACACGTAATCTTGCCATGCCGTTTGACCGCCATCTTAAAGCAGGCGGTTCTCCAAAATTTTCAAATACTGTTTAAGTATAATTATTTTTCAAGGAAACAATGCTTAAACAGTATGCTGATTTATTTCTTGTGTAAATTTAATAGTCACTTGACAAGTTTGTACAATTTTAGTAAGATTCATATCCTTTATACATAATAATAATCCAGATACAGATAAAATCATGGCTAATAAATTTAACTCAAAACGAACATTTTACAAGAAGAGGAAAAAAGCTTCTGAGGCCCCAACTCGAGAGCAGGTAACAGGAGCCATGGAAGATTATCTTAAATCTGGAGGTAGCATCGAGCATATCAGCGGCCCTCAGACAGGTGATTTAAAACAGCGTGCTTTCGCAAACTTCGGGGGAGATTTCGCAAATATTCTTGAAGAAGAAGAACGCTGGGATGATCTATAGTTTTCCCCCGGCAGACTAGGTGGTATACGGAAATTTGGAAGATGAACAAAATTTCTTTTTGATTCTTTCCTCTTGATCACTTGGTCTGCTCTTTACTCCTGCCAGGACATCCTCAAGCATCCTTCAGGTTTATAGCATACTCAAGCGGATTAAACTTTTATTCATCTCATTGAATAAAACGTTGCATATTTCCTGTAAATTTCACCTCAGTTAACTTGAAGCACGAAAAGTATCTCAATTGCTTGAGTCACAACGTGCATTAAGTTCTAGAATAATTACCTTCATTTATCATCACTGTCAGTTTCACTTTTTCCTAATAAACAAATGCAACGCTTTTTGTCAATTTTTATTCCACTAATATTTATTAGCATCATTCTGTCGGGCTGCGTGAAGATGGAGGATGCTATCGTGAAAACAATTATGGACTGGGAAATAAACGCTTCCGGATTAACACAAAAAAAAGTAAATGTAGACGGAATTGACTTTGTTTATTTTGAGGGCGGTCAAGGTGCAGAAACTATAGTCTTATTACATGGCTTCGCCGCGGACAAAAGTAACTGGATAAGATTTGTACGTACTCTCGTTAGTGAATATAAAGTCATCATTCCTGATCAGGCAGGTCATGGAGAAAGTGGAGGCACGTTGAAGGACTCCTATACAATTTCAAGCCAGGCTAACAGATTAGCTCAATTTACAAGTAAAATAGGAGTTGATAAATTTCATCTGGTTGGTAATTCAATGGGAGGAGCAATAGCTTTTTTTTTCTCATTCCAGCATCCTGATCGTGTAAAATCTTTAGGATTGTTCGATTCAGCAGGAGTCATCTCACCTGAACCAAGTGAACTATCAAAATTATTGACAAGAGGTGAAAATCCTTTGATTGCGGATTCTGCTGAAAATTATGAACGTCTGTTGGATTTCGCGATGGAAGATCCACCGTTTTTACCTTGGCCGTTTGCAAAAGTAATGTCAAGAAAATCAAGTGCGCGCAAAGAGCTCAATGAAAAAATATTTTCTGACATAATGAAACCTGGAAAATATACTGCTCAACAGGTTTTGTCTGCAATTAAAACTCCAGTCCTAATACTTTGGGGAAAAGAAGATAGGGTCATTCATGTATCAAGTGTCAGTGTTTTTGAACGTTACCTTAGTAATCAAAAAAACATTGTTTTAGAAAACGTTGGCCATGCTCCGATGGTGGAACGCCCAGAAGAAACAGCTAATATTATTAAGGATTTTATTAAAGATCAACTTTGAGACTCCAAGACTATCATTAATCACAACAATTTAAGCAAGACACTATGACAGCTTGATTTATTTTTTTCAATTGGATTTAAAATAAAATACCAGGAGTCCTTCTGTGCTCAAGGCTTCTTTACTGGAAGCAAAAGACGGTTGGGACACACAATAATGAAGATGGAATATTTTAGTCAATTTAATTAATAGAGTGGCAAAATACATCCTCTTAAATCGCTTTAGAGACCACCCAGGATAAATTTATTGTGAGTCTGTAGAACTATTTTTATGATGACCCTTATTCTAAGTTCAATTTTTCATTGTCGTCTTCTTTATTGGAGCTATATGCAACTCTTTTTTCATGGGTTGTCCTTCTCTAACAGCAGCAGTAACTTTCACAATACCAGAGTGTTTAAAATGCAAAAATAATTTGTATTTTTCACCCAACTTTGGAGTTTGATTTAAATTGATGAGCATAATGTGGTAAATACCTGGCTTCAGGTTTTGTTCTCCACCAGCCGGAACAGGCACAAATGGAACAGGAAACATGGACATCATGCCTTCCGTTTTCTTCACATTATGTAGTTCAACCACTTTGGCCAGCTCTGTTTCAACAGATAATAATTGATCCTCCTGATCTCCGTGATTGATTAATGTGAAATATGCTGCAGACATGTGAGAGACAGGTGGTGTCGCACGTATCCATGCTCCATGAACGTGAATCTTTTGTCCCATCTCTGCATGATGTTGATCTACAGTTGTTGCACAACCGAGAATTAAAAATAAACTGCTTAGTAGCAGCATAATTTTGAGATAACTCTTCATTTGAAACATGATTTTCCTTGTATTTAATATTTGTTTGTTCTGATGAAGCATAAACACAGCTCTAAAACAGTATATTTAAGACTTTTTAGTGATTCATCATTGTTGAGTAAAAACTAACACATCTTTATAGGTATGACGTGCTAAAAGAGAGGTGAATAAAGTTTCGAACTAGTTTTGCAGTAGAAACAGGGGAGGTCCACGGGGTGAGTATTCACTAATCAGCAGAGTATTATTAAGTAGTTCTATGTCAGTATAATTAACAATATAAAGTATGCTATCCAGTTTTTTTAGCATGGATATCTGCTTAGGAAGGTAATCCTGTTCTGTTGAGTTATTGCAATACAAATACCAGCATTCATCTTCTGCCTGCTGCTGATGCAGTTTCTCTACTGGTGAAGAAGTCTCAGAATGACTATGAACTGATGAATCAGTATGTAAAAGTTCGTGTTCTTTTATTTGAAACTGTCACGTTTCTGTCAGTTTTGGACCAAGATGATGCACATTATGCAAAGGTTGCCATAACATCCAGTTCAACAAAAACAGTACACAAGCCCTGCGTTCCTGTAATAAGATAAAGGTTTGCTGGGGTTGCATAAAGACACATTTTCAAATTAACTTCATTATCCAGAATTAAGCAACCATTTGATATCAGAGATCAGTTTTTCCATATCCCATTCAGTTTTGTAGCGTCCTCGATAGCGCCCCTTTTGATCAACAAGAAATACCGCATCAGTATGCGCCATGAAATAACCCTCAACTGATTCAACGTATTCTTTGAAATAGCGTGCTCCGTACTGTTTGGCAACTTCCGCTACATCATTGACTGAACCAGTAAGTCCGATAAAATCTGGATGGAAATACGGCACATAACCCTCCAGTTTTTCCGGAGTATCCCGTTCAGGGTCAATGGAAACGAAAAGTACCTGCACTTCTTTGGCCTGTTCCGCAAGCTCCTGCATACCAACTTTGAGATTTAATAGTGCCATAGGGCAAACATCCGGACAATAGGTATAGCCGAAATAAATGAGCATTACTTTTCCACGGAAACTCTCTGATGAAATTTCTTTGCGATCCGGACCTGTCAGTTCAAAATCACCACCGCGGTTTTCATATATCCTCAATTCTTCTTTTTCAACTCCGGATACACCCGCGCTTCCGGCTTCTTGAGCGTTTGAAACTAAAACTAAAACAATTGATAAAAACAATAAAAGTAAAATGTTAAATTTCATGATTATTTAGTATTTTGAGGCAGTCGCAAAAAGTCACAAAAACATGTCATTAAGAGCAAAGCTAGAAAGCTAATTTATGTTAAGCACTAATATAATTAAGATTTATCACTACGTTTTAAGTAAGAATTTTTGGCTTACAAAAATTTTAGAAGCTATCATCTTGATTTAAATTTGATTATAAAATTCCTGAGAATATATCTTAGCTGGTTTCCTCGTCATCTACTATGGTTTTACCTTCAATAAGACCTTTTTTTATTACCATGTAGAGTACCCAACTCATTGAATAGAGAGAAATAACCAGTAAGACCAAGATTTCCACAATTAAGCGTACAGAATCATTTTCTTGCGAGGAGAGGTCAAAAATAATTTCGGATGCGCCCAACACCAGTCCTGGAGCAAACATACTCCGTCTTTTGATTAATGACACTCCTGACAGCACTCATCCGCAATGAATGGTGAGACAAAACGGAAGGTGGTACAGTCTATCCAATCATCCTTCTGCGACAAGAGCAAAGAAGAAGGCAGGAACAAACCTCGATGTTTAGAATCTCAAATATATATAAACGTGACTATACGCAAAATTACGTAGTTAAATGCCGTAGAATGTTGAGGCAAAATTTCCGGAGGGAAGAGTAGGAAGAAATGATTTTTTGCTGCAGACTAATCCTGCGCTGCATACCACTTATAAACTTGCTTAAGACCTTCTTTCAAAGGGATCCATGGCTTCCATCCCAATGAATTTATTTTGGAAATATCAAGAATTTTTTGAGGAGTACCATTAGGAAATGAGGTATCAAACTCAAGACGTCCACTGAAGCCGACAACTTTTTGAATTGTCTCCGCTAATTCCCGGATCGTCTGGTCTTCACCACAGCCGACATTGACTATCGCTGAATCATCGTAATTTTCCATCAAAAACAATAGTGCTTCCGCAAGATCATCTGTATGTAGAAATTCACGACGTGCTGTGCCGTTACCCCAAATGTTGACTGACTCTGCATTTGAGAGTTTTGCTTCATGAAACTTCCGGATCAGAGCCGGCAGTACGTGCGAGTTTTCTGGATGGAAATTATCGTTTATGCCGTAAAGATTAGTCGGCATCACAGAAAAATAATTCGTACCGTATTGTTTATTATAACTTTGACAGGTTTTAATACCCGCTATTTTAGCCAGCGCATACGCATCATTGGTTGCCTCAAGTTCGCCTGTCAACAAATATTCCTCTTTAATTGGCTGAGGGCAGAGTTTAGGGTAAATACAGGAACTGCCAAGAAACATTAACTTTTCTACTCCATGTCTCCATGCTTCGTGGATAACATTGGTTTGCACCAGTAAATTTTCACGAATAAAATCTGCGGGATATGTACTGTTAGCATGTATACCCCCGACTTTAGCAGCAGCCAGAAAAACATATTCCGGTTTTGTCTCTTTAAAAAATTTCCGCACGGCCGCTGAGTCCATAAGTTCCAGCTCTGAGTGTGTACGCGTAATCAGGTTTTCAAATCCTTTTTGTTTAAGAGCTCTGATGATTGCAGAACCGACCAAGCCGCGATGACCTGCGACATAAATACGGGAATTAATTTCCATTGCTTATGCTGTTTTCCTTCAGTTATTTTTACTTATATTTTTGCGGATCAGTACAATCAATACTGAAAAATTTTATTCATCTTCAATAAATACTATGTAGCTATCATACATTTGATTTTCTACAGTACAAGTTATTTGGAATTCTCTAATTTTTCTCTTTGACACATCGCTTTTATTTGCTGTTGAAAAGAAACAGCACGTTCCGTTAACAAAAGATTACTTGCTCCAAAGCGCATTTTCCATGATAATAATGTAATAGAAATATTTGCTTTCCTCAACTCATCAGCATGTCCGAACTCACTTTAAAACAAGAAACAATTGAACATCTTCTGCACGGTGATTTCGATGAACCGCGTTCAGTATTAGGTTTTCACGAATTCAGTAAAAAGAACGGACAGCGGGTTTGGATTGTACGTGTATTGGAAACTGAGGCCAGCAAGGTTTCTCTCTTTTGGGAAGACCAGACAGAGGAAGAAGCGGTATTGATGAAAAGTATCCATCCAGGAGGATTGTTTGAGTTGAACATTGCACCTCGCACGAAACTCAAGCCTTACCGTTTGAAAATCATTTACAAAGACGGCAACACACACATTCGTCACGATCCATTTTTCTTTTCTCCACAATTTACGGAATTTGATCAATTCCTCTTTGGGCAGGGAAATCACCACCGGCTTTATCACAAACTAGGTGCGCATCTAGTAACGCTTGATGGTGTCTCCGGAACTCTTTTTGCGGTTTGGGCACCTAATGCCAAACGGGTGAGTGTAGTAGGTGACTTCAACCTCTGGGACGGTCTGAAACATCCAATGCAAATCATTGGAGGTTCCGGAATATGGGAGGTTTTTATTCCGGATGTGAGTGTGGGCGCGCTCTATAAATTTGAAATAAAAACCTTCGATAATCAAATACTTTTGAAAAGTGATCCAGTTGGTTTTTCAATGGAAATACGTCCTTCGACTGCATCGGTGATCACAGAGTTGAGCGGATTCAAATGGAATGATGAAAAGTGGCTGGAGCAGCGCGTAAAGCGCAATCCTCTGAGTCAACCGATCAATGTTTACGAAGTCCATTTGGGCTCATGGCAAAGGATTCAGGAAGATAGCGAACCTTTCGACAACCGCACACTGACTTATCCGGAACTCGCTGACCGTCTGATTCCGTATGTAAAGGAAATGGGTTACACCCACCTTGAATTAATGCCCATTGCAGAACATCCATTTGACGGTTCATGGGGATATCAGGTGACTGGTTATTTCGCGCCGACCTCACGTTTCGGCACACCTCAGCAGTTCAAGGAATTTGTTGACCGCTGCCATGAGGCAGGACTGGGTGTGATTCTGGACTGGGTTCCGGGACACTTCCCAAAAGACGCGCACGGACTGGCACGTTTTGACGGTACAGCCCTTTATGAACACGAAGACCCACGCCAGGGTGAACATAAAGAATGGGGTACGCTGATCTTTAATTTTGAACGCAAAGAGGTGCGAAACTTTCTAATTTCAAACGCTTTATTCTGGTTTGACGAATATCACCTCGACGGCATCCGTGTTGACGCAGTGGCGTCCATGCTCTATTTGGATTATGACCGAGAAGACGGTGAATGGATTCCGAACAAATACGGTGGACGTGAAAATATAGGTGCGATTGATTTTTTACGTCAGTTGCACGAAACGCTGTTTCATTATCATCCCGGTATTCTTTCGATTGCTGAAGAATCAACAGCCTGGGGCGGAGTGAGCCATCCGACTTATGCCGGTGGTTTAGGCTTCAATCTAAAGTGGAACATGGGCTGGATGAACGATACTTTGCGTTACATGGAAAAAGATCCTGTTTATCGTAAATATGAACATCATTTGCTTACTTTTTCGCTGATCTATGCCTTCACGGAAAATTTCATGCTCTCACTGTCACACGACGAAGTGGTGCATGGTAAACGTTCACTACTCGATAAAATGCCTGGTGACGTTTGGCAAAAATTTGCCGGACTGAGGCTCTATCTCGCTTTTCAAATGGCTCATCCTGGAAAGAAACTGACCTTCATGGGCATAGAATTCGGCCAGTGGAAAGAATGGAGCGAGGCCGGTAGCCTTGACTGGAATTTGCTCGAATATCCGGAACATCAGAAATTACAGGAATGCGTCAAAACACTGAATCATTTTTACCTCGCTAAACCTGCTCTTTATTCCAATGACTTCGATTCGACTGGTTTTCAATGGATTGATCATCATGATCAGGACAACAGCATTTTGTCTTTCATCCGCAGGCCTGTGAAAAACATTGCTGAAGCAGATTTGATTTTTATTTTCAATTTTACGCCGATGCCGCGTGATAATTACTTGATGGGATTTCCGGAAGGTGGCGCCTACAGTAAATTACTGGACACAGATGATACTAACTTTGGTGGTTCCGGATACAACCAGCAACAACAAATTGAGACCATTCCGGAAGAATGGCAGGGTCAAACGCATCGTGGAGCAGTGAACTTACCCCCTTTGGGTTGTCTGGTTTTTGAAAAAAAGAAGAAAAGTAAATCTGTTTCTGCTGTAAAGAAACCTAAAAATGCATTGGCTAGTACTAAAAAGCAGAAAAAAAATGATGAGTACAAAAGCTAAATCTAGTTTGTTTCTGCAAGGCGCAGTTGATTCTTCTCCATTGATACTGGCAGCGATTCCTTTTGGATTGATTTTTGGTGCATTAGCAATCACAACGGGTTTATCCGCTTGGGCAACGCTGTCTATGTCTCTGTTTGTCTTTGCCGGCGCATCACAATTTATCGCCGTCAGCCTGCTTGCTTCCGCCACAGCGCTTCCCGTAATACTTCTGACAGTTTTTGTAGTCAATTTGCGACACATGCTTTATTCCGCCAGTTTAATGCCGCAGGTTGAAAATCTCCCTCAAAAGTTTCGGATCCCAATGGCATTTTGGCTAACTGATGAAACCTTTGCGGTTGTCAGTAATCAGCTCGCACGAAAGGCTGACAGCTCCGGACTGCATTGGTATTTCCTGGGTTCTGCACTGGCGATGTATACTGTCTGGGCAACTTGTACCGTGATCGGGATCGTTCTAGGTCAACAAATTCCGGATATAGCAAGTTGGGGTTTGGACGTTGCGATGATAGTGGGCTTCATCGGAATTGTCGTACCCAACCTTAAATTGCGCGCCGATTGGGCTTGTGCTGCTACCGCTATGTTCAGCACCTTGATGACTTACAACTGGCCGAACCAGACCGGATTGCTTTTCTCATCCTTCCTAGCGATCAGTGTTGCGGTTATACTGGAGAGTCGTTTTCAAACTGTAGTGGAGCAGAATCATGAATGAGTGGCTGCTGATTGCGGCAATGACCGTTTTAACTTTTACACCACGCTATCTGCCTTTTGGACTAGCAGGAAAAGTGAAGATTCCGCCGATTCTGGAACGCGCTTTAACATTTGTACCAATTGCTGTTTTGACTTCAATTATAACTCAGTCCAGCCTCATTCGTGAAGGAGAACTGGCACTAAATCTGGCTAACCACCATCTCATCGCAGTACTCGCAGCATTTGTTACCGCGCTAATCAGCCGACGATTGTTCCTAATAGTAGCTGCCGGTTTGGTGGCTTTTTTAATGGCAAAGTGTCTTTTATGAAGCTGAGAATAAATAACTTACAACACTGACTTCAAACCAGTCAAGCTTCTTGAACTGAAGATAAAACAAAATATGTCGTCATATAATCGCGGAATACTGCTAGTCATTTTTGCTGGGGTATGTTGGAGCATTGGTGGAATAATGCTACGCAGCATGGAAGCCGCTACAGCCTGGCAGGTACTATTTTATTGTGCTGTGGGCATGATATTCATGATGTTAATCATCATGTTCTTGCGTCATCGTACAGGCATATTCAAAATCGTACGCGCTGCGGGTCTTCCCGGGGTTGTAGGAGCACTTTGTCTGACAACGGCCTTTACAACAAATATTTTTTCGATGTTGCAGACCACTGTAGCCAACACTATGCTGATGCAAAGCACCCAGATATTTTTTGCTGCTGTGCTTGGCTGGATTGTCCTGAGGGAAGTTGTACCAAGAGTAAGCTGGATTGCAATGTCAGTAGCTCTGATTGGTGTGGTGCTAATGGTCAGCGAAGGTTTTGAAAGTGGTTCTTTAGCAGGTAATTTATTAGCGCTCACAACGGGTTTCTTGGTGGCAGGCTATGCAGTTTCACTGCGTGCAGGTCATATGAGTGACATGTTGTCTGCGGCTTTCCTCGCAGGTTTTTTTACTCTAATCACAAGTGGAATGATCGCCAGTGATCTTATCGTTAGTAATCATGACTTAGCTCTGAGTCTTGTGATGGGAGTCGTTCAGTTTGGAGTAGGTTTTACGTTATTCACCTTTGGCGCGCGCTACGTTCCGGCTGCAGAACTCATGCTGCTCTCGTTGACAGAAGTCGTGCTCGCTCCAATCTGGGTCTGGCTGGGAGTAGGAGAGAAAGCATCTGTAATGACTCTCTTTGGAGGAGGAATCATCATTGTGTCAATCACAGCTCTCTCTATTTTTGGCATGCTGCGTAATCGTCAAAATATAAATGCGCTCAAACTGAAAACAGAAACTCCTGCAGAATTGAATCCTAATTGAATCGCCAAGTGCGAACTGCACTCAGGCTAGATCAGGCTTTGAATTATTGCTGAATTTAAACCCAGATTTAATTCCAGTCTTTAAAAGATGTTAAATTTAGTTAAAACAGGAGTGACGATTAAAAGCAGAACAGTTAAAGTTTGTTTTCTAGTTAAAACATTAGTGACGATTACAAGCAGGATTTTAAAATATCACATAAAAACTGATGCATTCATAAATATGTTGTCATTCCCGCTTTC
>Ga0114994_10002715_pt1 | contig 12961 bp, 10 predicted proteins | sample ArcticOcean_MG_C_9_FD_87043 | JGI IMG/M metagenome (GOLD analysis project Ga0114994, IMG submission 87043) | Marine microbial communities from western Arctic Ocean - ArcticOcean_MG_CB2_152 | ecosystem: Environmental > Aquatic > Marine > Oceanic | place: Arctic Ocean: Canada Basin | collected... | reverse complement strand
GCGACGGAGTTGCCGCTGTTGCAGCGGTTACTGAGCAACAAGCTTTGGATGCGCTTGAAAAAATAAAAATTGTGTATGAAAACCTGCCAACCGTCTTTGACCCCTTGGAAGCGATGAAGGAAGAATCTGTTAAAATTCACAATAATGACAGTAACATTTATGCTACGAAAACGATTAAGAAAGGCGATGTAGAGCAAGGATTTGCGGATTCTGATTTCATCTTTGAAAAGACGTTTACCACACAGATGGTCGAACATGTTCCGATGGAGCCGCATGCCTCCATCGCTGAATGGGATGCTAATGGACGAGTAACAATACACTCTAGTCTTGGTCGTATAACGCTTGGCCGGGCTGATATTTCTCGGACCCTTGACCTACCGATTAATCGTATTCGTATAATAGCCACAGTTGTTGGCGGTAACTTTGGCGGTAAGAACGAAATTACGACTGAGCCTATTGTTGCGCTATTAGCAAAAAAAACCGGGCGCCCGGTTAAATGTGTATTCACTCGTGAAGATGAATTTATATCATCAACGACACGTCATCCATTCATCATGGAATACAAAACGGGCATGTCTAAAGAAGGCAAGATTATGGCCCGCAAAGTCCGCTTGGTGTGTGACGGAGGTGCCTATTGTTCTTGGTCGGAAACAACGCTGGGTAAAGCCTGCATATTATCAGCTGGACCTTACAACATAGAAAACCTGCATGTTGATGCCTATGCAGTTTATACGACGAAGACCATGACCGGAGCTATGCGAGGTTTTGGAGCACCGCAAGTCTGTTTTGCGTATGAATCGCATATGGATGATATGGCCGCGGAACTCGGTATAGAGCCTTTGAAAATCCGTTTGATGAATGCCTTTAATGAAGGTTCAGCAAGCCCAACGGGTCAGGTGTTGGAGGCGGTTGTTGTTACAGATTCACTGGAAATGGCTACGGAACGTTTTGGTTGGAAGGAGTGGCAGAAATGATTCATAGAGGAAAAGGTATCGGCTGCATGTGGTACCCAATTGGATTTACGGTCATCGCTAACCCAAGTGCAGCAACGGTTAAAGTAAATGAAGATGGTACAGCAACGTTGTTGACAGGTACTGTCGAAACGGGCCAAGGATCTTTGACTGTGTTGGGTCAAATTGCTGCTGAGGAACTCGGTATTGCAACAGATGATGTCCATGTGGTTTCGGCGGATACGGATACCACTCCAATGGATACGGGTGCTATTGCTAGTCGTACAACTTATGTCACTGGTAATGCTATTAAACTGGCAGCAGAAAAAGCTAAGCAAATATTGTTTGAAGTCGCAGCTCCCATGTTGGACGTGCGGCCCGATCAATTAGAGGCAGTGGACCGAAAAATATCAGTTAAATACTTTCCGCAACGCAGCTTGCCCATTTCAGATGTAGCGCTTCAGGCTCAGTTTGTGATGGGTCGCCCTCCGATCGGTAGTGCATCTTATAATCCGCCGACCGTTGGAATGGACCCTGAAACAGGACAAGGTAAGCCTTTCTCGACATATGTCTATGCAACTCAATGTGCTGAAGTTGAAGTCGATGACGAAACTGGTCAAGTCGATGTGATTTATATGTCGGCGGCTCATGATTGTGGTACCGCAATTAACCCAATGTTGGTTGAAGGTCAAATCGAAGGTGGCATTTCAATGGGCATTGGTTTTGCTCTGCAGGAAGAAATGTTGTTTGATGATCAGGGGAAACAGCTCAATCCAAATTTGACCAACTACATCATGCCAACTAGCCTGGATATGCCTGAAATTGATGTCGATATTGTTGAAAACTTCGATCCAACTGGGCCATTTGGTGCTAAGGGCGTGGGTGAGCCAACTGCTGTTCCGACAGCTGCCGCTATCTGCAATGGGATTTTCGATGCAGTTGGTGTTAGGATTACCTCTTTGCCCGCTACAGCAGAAAAAGTGTTGCGTGCAATCAAAGAAAAGAATGCTAGTGAACTTAAAGCGTTGACGGCCGCAGAGTAATGTTGATTCTTAGGTGAGGTTCTTGCTCTGGTATAACTATGAAGAAGTATGATTATATAATTATTGGTGCTGGTTCTGCAGGCTGCGTTTTAGCTAATCGATTAAGTGCTAACCCAGATCATAAGGTCTTGGTGATTGAAGCCGGAGGACCTGATAAGGATTGGTTAATCCATATTCCAATTGGCGTTGGTAAAATACTGCCGTCGAAAATGTATAATTGGAACTATCTCTCCGCGCCAGAGCCACATGCTGACAACCGTCAGATTTATCATCCACGGGGTAAAGTTCTTGGAGGGTCTTCCTCAATCAATATAATGGCCTATGTGCGTGGTAATGCGGCTGATTATGATCGCTGGCAACAGACTGGGCTCAAAGACTGGGGCTATGATGAGGTTCTACCTTATTTTAAAAAAGCCGAAGGTTTTGATAAAGGTGGCGACGATTATCATGGTGATGGGGGACCCCTCGGTGTATCGTCTCCCGAAATTACAGACCCTCTTTATCAAACTTTTGCGGATGCTGGTCAGCAAGCGGGGTACTCTTTTAATGAAGATTATAATGGTGCTGAACAAGAAGGCTTTTCAAAATTCCAATTTACCACCAAAAACGGTAAAAGATCTAGTGCCGCCGTTGCATATTTGCACCCGGCTAGGCGCCGCACCAATCTTTCCGTCATCACCAAGGCACATGTCACGCGCATTGTTTTCGAGGGTACTAGGGCTATTGGTGTTGAATACAATAGAGCGGGTAAAGTTGAGAGAGCTCTAGCTGACCTAGAGGTGATTGTCTCTGGGGGCGCGTATAATTCGCCGCAAACTTTGCTATTATCTGGGATCGGGCCAGCCGATCATTTGAGAGATATCGGGATTGATTCTCTTGTTGACTTAAAAGGCGTTGGGCAGAACCTTCAAGATCACCCGTCGATTGGGTTGCAGTATTCACTTAATGGTAATTCACAATTTCATGATAACTTACGCTACGATAAGCTAGCGCTCAGTATGATCCAGGCTCAATTTTTTGGGACGGGATTTGCCACGCGAAGTCCTTCACAAGTAACAGCTTTTCTAAAAAGTGATCCGGCTTTAAGCATTCCTGACACACAATTTTTCTGTCGAACAGGTTTGCCACAAGTTAAGCCATGGTTCCCCTTCTTTAGCAGACCTGCGCCGAATGGGTTTGTTATACGAGCTTGTCAATTGCGGCCTGAAAGCAGGGGTTTTGTTGAACTTAATTCAAGTGATTCTTTTGCGGCTGCTAAAATACAAAATAATTTTCTCCAGACGCAAACTGATCGCAGGGTGCTGCGGGAGGCGTTTAAGATGTGCCGGGACATTGCTAATCAATCTGCATTTGATGGCACCCTAGGCGTAGAGCTTGAACCAGGAGACAAGGTTAAGACCAATGCAGAGATTGATGCTTATATCCGGCAGAGTTTATCGACTGTTTTCCATCCGGTTGGTACCTGTAAAATGGGCATTGATAATATGTCAGTAGTTGATACTGAACTTAAAGTTCGTGGCGCGGAAAACTTACGGGTTGTCGACGCGTCAGTCATGCCTGACTTAGTCGGTGGTAATATTAATGCGGCAGTCATTATGATTGCCGAAAAAGCCGCCGAAATGATATTAGCCGCTTAAGGTTGATTACTTTTCTACCGGGAAGCCAACGATTGAGCCCCATTCGGTCCAAGAGCCATCGTATATTTTAACGCCTTCATAGCCTAGGATATAAGTCATCGCTGTCCAAGCGAGGCTGGCTCGATGGGAGAGCCTACAATAGACAGCAATCTCATCAACCTTAGTCGGATCAGCGCCAACTTCATTGAATTTGGCTTTTAGTTCTTCTGCAGATTTAAATGTGTCATCGTCGTTGATAAGATCTTTGAAGAATAAATGCTTAGCGCCTGGAATTCGGCCGCCGCGTTCGGCTCCATGATCGAATTGCCCATGTTCCATGACACGCTCGCCGGAATATTCTTCTGGACTGCGGACATCAAGCAAAAAGCGACCACCTTTTGTGAGGTTATCGCGTACGTTATCTCGGCCAAGTCGCATCCATTCATTAGGCGCTTGGATTTTATACTCCGCAGTTTTATTTTCGGGCACGCTAATCGTTGTCGGAAAATTTTCGGTCATCCATTTGCCGCGTCCGCCATCAAGCACCATCAGGTTTGGATGGCCGGCCATAGTTAGTGCCCAGAAGGCGTAGGTGCCATATTGTACCGGCTCACCATACAAAACGAGGCGGTCTTTATCGCTAATGCCAACATCGCCAAGTCGCTGGGCCAGCTGTTCTGGTGTGACAAACTGCCTATCCGTCTCATGCCAGCAAAGATCTTTCCACCAAAAATTAATGGCGCCTGGTATATGCTCTTTACCGTAACTAGCTTCGTCACTTTGCTTGGCAGAAACTTCAATGATTTTGATAGAAGGGTCAAGCAGGCGTTCTGCTAGCCATTTAGTTGAAACTATCGGTGAAGACATAAGGACCCTTTTCTTTGTTAAGGCTTGTAAGACTACGGCTTTGACTATTCTCCTATACGCCAATTATCCTATGGATAATTGTAAAGTAAATCATTAATTTGAAACAGGCTTATCTGTTGGGCATGAGGTATTTTATTGTCAAATTTATGAAAAGTGAATTCAATTAGCTCTTAGAAGCAGGGCGTGATAAGAGAGGAGATGCCTTCTTTTGAAGCATCATCAAGGCTAGGATGGTGACGTAGAGCCGCACTAAACTAATTTCACCACACACATTATTGCTTATTTTGTATGCCGGTTTAACCGGTATGATCCAGAATAATTTTAATACAGCTTGAATCCCCGTTACTGAGCATTTCGAGCGCATTGGTCATCTCGCCAAAAGAAAATTTATGAGTAATCAGCGGGTTAAGGTTGACGACACCGCGCTGCACGAAGTCGATGCTTGCTGGGTAGTCCTCTGGCTTGGCGACGCGGGCATTGACAACTTGAATTTCTTTGAAATAGAGATTGTAAAATGGCAACTCCCCTTGGGTTTCTGTGTAGATACCGAACGGTAGAATACGGCCACCTAATCGCACGAGTTCAATCGCCTCAGCCAGTATGGAGAGTTTACCGACAGATTCAATGATGAGATCTACCCCACCTTTCTCTCCGGTCACCTCTAAAATATTCGCTTTAAGATTTTCCGATGGTTCGAAGGTAAAATCTGCACCAAGGTCTCGGGCAAGATCTCGCTTCCATTTTGAACGGGTAACGCCAATGACCGGGTAGGCGCCGTGAGCTTTAGCAAGTTGGATGTGGAGGAGGCCAGTGATACCGAGGCCATAAACCAGTACTGCCTCACCAGGAAAGATTTTTGCTTTTCGCTGTGCATGGAGGCAGGTTGTCATAGGTTGTATTAAAGGCGCAATGCCTGGGTCCATGTCTTTAGGCAACGCATGGATGTTGCTGCTGGGTGCGGCCATGTATTCAGCGAAGCCGCCGGATACGTCGCGGCCGAGCAACCCACCATTCGGGCATAAATGTGTTTGACCGTCGCGGCAGTTATAGCAGGAGCCACAATAATAAGCTGGGTCAACAATGACGGGTGTGCCGGGTGCGAGATCACCACCCGAGACAATCTCGCCAACCGACTCGTGTCCCATGATGCGGGGGTAGTCGACCGGGATAGCACCTTGAAAAATTTTTAAGTCCGTTCCACAGATGCCTGTCTTAGTAACCCTAATTATTGTTTCATCAGGTCCGGCTAGTGGCATATCGACTTCTTGTTCCGACACTTCTTTTGGTGCCGTGAGCATCATTGATTTCATGCTAAATACTCAGTTATTTGATTTTAACCGGATATTTAGGTTCTCCGCCAGCAAGGATAGTAGCAACGTCAGTGGCAACAGTCATTTGTAGATCGAGCAAGGAGTCTTCTGAATAGAAACCTGTATGCGGTGTTAGAACAACGTCATCTCGGCCAAGCAGTGGATTATCCTTCGCTGGTGGCTCTTGTGGCAAAACATCAAGGCCCGCGCCGGCAATTTCACCAGCGTCCAGTGCCGCCGCAAGGTCATCGATTTCAACTAAAGGACCGCGGGCAGTGTTGATCAAATATGCTGTGTTTTTCATTTTCTTAAACGCATCCATGTTGAACATATTTTCTGTTTCAGGCGTCAAAGGTGCATGAACGGAAATATAGTCAGAACCAATAAGTAAATCATCAAGCTCGACTTTTTTAACATTAAGGCGGGAAAAAACTTCGTCAGGGCAATAGGGATCAGATGCAATGACATTTATTCCAAAGGCTTGGGCCTTCCCGACGATTTGTTGAGGAATATTACCAAGGCCGATGAGCCCCAAAGTCTTGCCGCGAAGTCGACCAATTGGCGCAACGGCCGGCATTTCCCAACGACCTTCGGCAGCGCGCGCATTGGCGAATGGAATTTTTCTTACGCAGGACAGTAATAATGCCATTGCGTGATCGGAAACCTCATCCAAGCAATATACCGGAGCATAACAAACTTTAATACCTTTTGACGTAGCGGCAGATATATCGATATTGTCAGTGCCGATACCAAAACGGCCAATGGCTTTACAATTTTTTAGTCCCGCAATCACTTCTGCATTAATTTGACTATAGGTGACCAGCAATGCGTCTGCATTCGCGGCAACAGCTAAAATGCTTTCGACTGAGCCATTCTCTGACATAAGAAATTTTTCAGATGTTTGCTCAGAGAGCGCTTTTTGGGCTGGTTCGAGACTTGGAAAAACCGTGTCTGCGACAGCAATAATTGAATTAGGCATATACTTCGTTCTCCTTGTTGTAGGTACTCTCAATGAGCGGTATCATTCTCTCTTCAATAAGAATTCAGAGTGTTCCATAGCATCCAAGATCTGTTCTTTCCAGTTAATTTCTTAAGGAATGCATATGCAGTTATCCAACAATGGGCTGGGCAATAATCCAGAGGCTGAGCATCGTGTAGCCAACCATCAATACAAGCATTGGAATTTGACTAACTAGGGCTCGATAGCGATGTTCATAAAATCGGATCGCCTCGGCATGGGCGATATAGACCGCTACGATATGTCCAAGCACGATGAGGATAACCGAGAAGTACCAGACAAATTTTGCGTTGATAATGGCAATGTTGGCTTTGTCAGCGGCTGTTCCAAATAAATCCCAGCCAAATCCAAAAGGGTCGGATGCCAAGCGAAGAGCCAATTGCCCTTCGATGGCCAGAAGAGAGATGTAGTGGGAGAGGTGATAGGATATGGAGATTGGGATGATGGAGAAGACGAATATTCGGGCAAGCTTTAGAATATTACTAGTCTCGCCGTCCATAAAGGCGATCATGCTGATAAAAAATAAATAAACCGCAACGAAGAGAATCGGAAATACAAGCAGCCCTATCGTGTCGGCTAAAGACAGAGCTGTCTCGGCAAATCCTTTGCCTATAATATCTTGGAAAAAATAATAATAGGTAAGGGTAGCGTCTTTAAAGGTGTTGGTTTCCGTAAAGCCATCATAGGTCACGGTCGATAACAAGAGGAGAATAAATAGCATTAAGGACAAACTTGGAATATTGGTTGGTGCCCCATGATTACGTAATCCAACCCCGGGTGGTCTCAAAAACCATTCTGTTGTCTCGTCAGTCATTTTTCCTTCGGTGATAGAGAATTTTGCAAATAGGGTATAAACAACAGTGAAGCACTCTCCATGTTTCAACCATACGTCACGGCCATAAACAAACATACCTAAAAAATTTAGTGCGGTGTAGATTGATAAAGCCGTTGCAACTGAACTCGGGACACTTGCTTCTGACCAATTAATTTCGAGCCAGGCAAAGCTGAAGAAAAATATGAAAGCGGGCCAATAGCCTAAAGGTATAGGGTAAGGTTTGTTCAATGAAAGCTCGCCGCCATCCAATTTCTTGCGGATATTTTCAGCGTACCTAAACAGTGAATTCCATGGATTTATTAGCGCCCAAAAATTTCCGAATAATGCGCAGATAAAAGCTAGGCCGACCCAGGCAACAACCCAGACCATGACGATAGAAATATTTCTAAGAGGGCTTTGGTGACCTAAAAATCCGGCGGCGATGATAAGAATAAAGAAAGTGGTAAATAAAGCTCGAATAAGTCCTGTGGTTATTGGATGCGTAAGAACCTTACCGATAGGATTATTTATAAGGTTCAACCGAGGATAGGCGTTAGGTATTGGTGTGTGGTGTGTAAACAAAGCTATAATGCCAAAGGAAATTAAGACAGCTACTGCCCCACCCCAAATAAACACCTCTAAAGGGAGCGGAAGATCGTAACGCTGACCAAAAGCATGTGCGTTGGCAGGAAGTGGCAGTAGAATTAGCAATACTGAAAATACGGATAGACACATTGAAACACGCTCACCCAGACCTTTGCTACTTATAACGGAAAGGGACAGAGTGTACGTTTTTTTATTCTTATTTCCCAAGAGGGGTAGTAGCATGCTGTTGTATCTCACTTTGAATTTCTACCTCGGATAAACTTCAATATAAAACAAGGCCCCTTTACCGTGACTGTGGTCTTTAGCTCCGCCGAAGCCGTGGGAGGTGACGGGAAAGCGCCCGGTTGCTGTGGCGGTGAGTTTCATATTGATAGGCTTGTCGGGCATCACCGTCTTTGCGATATCATATCCATGAAGATGAATATCTACTTTTTCGTCCGTCTGCCAACGAAGTACAATAGTATCTCCTTGTTTTACACGGAGTACACTCTTTCCCTGAACTTTTTGGTACTTAATGATGACCGTTCGCATGCTCTCGGCCAACGCGATTCCACTAAGAGTAAAACTCGAATAGTTTAAATTAAGTGATGGTGGCACTAATGTGAGTATTGATATTACGAGTGCTAAAATAAGAGTTTTCATATACCCCGCCTGTTGTTTTTTTAGGTTTAGCCCATAATATTTAACAACGCAGATTATGTTAAAATTAGCAAATAGAAATTTATCCTCGATAGTCTATAAGAGTCAAATCTTGACAGTGGGGCTTGGTCTTATATAAGACGTGAAGTAGGAAAATGATTTCCAGGCAAAGAATTAGGCGTTTGGGAATAAACTGGGGCTTTAGAAAAGTAAAATATTTTTACTAAATCGCACACTTTGAGGGAAAGTTAGAATGAAACAAATTAATGTTGGTGTCATAGGTACAGGCTGGTGCGGTGGTATTAGGGCAAATACATGCGCAACAAACCCACTGGTTAAAGATCTTCATATTTGTGAAATCCGTCCAGACCGTCTTGAAGAGGTCAAACAGCTTACCAATCCGCTTTCTGCGACACTGGACTATAAAGTGCTTCTGAAAAATGATGATATTGATGCGTACTTTATTTCAGCGACACCGGAAGACATTCATTTCCCGATGGCTAAGGATTGCTTGAACGCAGGAAAACACGTATTTCTTGAAAAGCCGTTGTCGATTACTTTGGCAGAAGCAGATGAGTTGGTTGGTTTAGCTGAGAAAAATGGTGTTAAATTTACCATTGGATATTCTCAGCGCTTTAATCCTAAATTCGCATACCTCAAAAAATGCTTGAGGGAAGGTACCATCGGTAAGCCCGTCGCAGGACTTGTTAGTCGCCATATCACGCGGGGCCTTGGCACTAAAATTGGCGGTCGCATTAAACTGTCACCAGCTGCTATGGAAGCCACCCACGATCTCGATTTCTTACTCTGGTGTCTTGAGCCCGCCAAGCCGATCCGGGTTTATTCCCAGTCGGCTTATGGATCAATGAAGGATGTAACCGGACTTGAAGATGCGCAATGGACAATGGTGACACTTGATAACGGCGTTGTTATTACAATTGGTGCAGGCTGGACAATGCCTAATGGGCACCCCAATTTTTCCGGGACCTGGGTCGAGTTTACTGGAACTGAGGGCATGTTGATCTTGGACGATACCCATAGAGATGTGATTTTGAATACAGTGGAGAATGGTATTCGTTTGCCGATGTCAACTATGCCAGGAGAGCAGGTTGAGCATGTTTTTGCAGGGCCTATGCATAATGAAGGAGTGCATTTTTTGGAAGCAATTGCGTTGGATCGCCCAGTTATGGTCTCGCCTCAGCAAGCGCGCCAAGTTATGGAAGTTTATATGGCAGCAGACTTATCCGTGGAGAGGAATGAGCCGGTAACGTTGCCTTTGAATTCAAATGACTTATCATCAATTAGAATTCCTACAAAATAAGTTTAATCAAAAATTGGACCTAATCTTTGGATAAAATTGTGGAAAATAAGTTTAATTTTAATACGATAGCAGCGATTATGTTTGTTGCTGGGGCTATTATACTTTTTATCTTCATCCCTAGTCATATCGACAAGCCGTTGATCCAATTGGCTACCGGTCAATTTAATTTGTCACCGGAGCTTTTTCCGCGAATTATCGCCGTTTGCATGTTCTTACTGGGGGCTTGGTTTCTCTACAAGTCACGTTCACTAACTGAAGTTAACGAATTGCTGAACTTGGATAAGGAAGCCATCGTGAATGTCACGACGACGCTTGTTATGATGGCTATTTATGTCCCGCTCATGGTCAATTTGGGCTTCGTCATTGGAAGTGCTATCATGATTATTGCAATGTCGACTTATTTTGGTAATCGCAATTATGTCGCAGGAGTGTTGGTTGGCATTTTTTTGCCGATGGCAATATTTGCTACTTTCCGACGCGTTTTATTGGTGGAACTACCGCCTTTCCCGATTGATATTTATCCCCTGACTAATTGGTCTTTGATCTAGTCTTGGCCTTGCAAATTAAATTTGGAGCAAAATTTAAATGTTTGAATCTTTTGTAGAAGGTATAGGCCTCGCTCTCCGTCTGGATACAATGATTTATATGTCAGGCGGGCTTTTTCTTGGCATGTTTGTTGGTGCTTTGCCGGGCTTTACGACCCTCATGGCAATGGCGCTTCTCTTGCCGATTTCATTTTTTCTTGACCCGTTACTAGGCATTCCATTTTTGATTGGTGTTTATAAAGGAGGAATTTATGGTGGCTCTATTCCAGCGATTTTAATTTCGATGCCGGGAACTGGTGCGGCCGTGGCTACTACTTTTGATGGGCCTGCTTTGACCAAAAAAGGACAGGGACGCAAGGCCCTAGAGATGGCCTTATTTTCCTCGGTCTCGGGTGATTTGACGAGCGATATTATAACAATTGCATTGATTGGACCGATTGCAGCGGTTGCTTTATTGTTGGGTCCACCAGAGTTGGCCGCGATTTTATTTTTAGCACTTATTGTTATATCAGCTACCTCCAGCGGGGTCTTTGTTAAAGGGTTGCTTATGTTGGTTGTTGGATTATTTTTTGGTATGATTGGTCAGGATCCAATCGGGGCATTGTCTCGGTTTTCATTTGGTTTTCCAGAAATTGAAGCAGGGATCCCTTTGCTTCCGATGTTGATTGGTGTGTTTGCGCTGCCTGAAATTTTTGTCAACATTGAAAAAAAGGCGTCTAGCCTTATTAAAGCAGAAGATTTGAAAATTAGTGGAGCACGTCTAACGTGGGCCGAGTTTAAATCATGTGGCCGGACCATTGCGCGGTCTACAATGATAGGAACTGGCATTGGTATGATCCCAGGTGTTGGTCAGGTGGTTGCTGCCTTTATGGGCTATGCGGCTGCTAAGAGTGCTTCAAGCCATCCTGAGACATTTGGCCAAGGTGACCTTGAGGGTGTTGCCGCAGCAGAAGCTGCTAACAATGCTGTGAACGGGCCTACGCTTGTACCACTTCTAACCTTAGGCATCCCGGGCGATAACTTGACGGTAATTCTTGTAGGTGCATTTATTGCCCAAGGTCTGCGTCCTGGCCCACAATTGATGGAAGAGCAAGGTGCTTTGGTCTTTGCTATTCTGATAGCAATGGTTATTGCTAATATTTTGTTTTTAGGCATTGGGTATGTATGTATTCCATTGTTTGCCAGGGTGGTTTCACTCAGGAAGTCATTCTTACTTCCTATAACCCTTGTTTTTGCCTTTGCCGGCACGTGGGTTTTCAGAGCGCAACCATTTGACCTTGCTGTGCTCGTTTTCTTTGGCGCGTTTGGTTACATCGCAAAGAAAATCCATTTTGATGTCACGCCGATGGCAATGGGCTTTATTTTGGGGCCAACGCTTGAATATTCATTCGGTCAAAGCGTCACGCTTTCGAGCGGACACCTGTTCAGTTACATGCTGTTCGAAAGACCAATAACCGGCGCCATTTTCGCCATAACGCCCGTTATTACTTATTTGATGTGGCGACGCAGTAATAGGTTGAGAAATCAATTTGGTGTAGACGAATAAGTAAGAGTGTTAATTTTAATACCGGATAGAATTTGATTATTTCCGCGAGTTATTATGCGCAACATTTTTTATTAGGTCTTGACGAATAAGGCGCCCCTGATGTCTTATATAAGAGTTAAATGAAAATATAATTTGCAAAATTTTTAACGCAATAAATTTAAATGTACCACAAAGAGGAAAATAATATGCGGATGTTTAATCTGACAAAACTTCTTCTGGGGAGTGTGTTAGCATTGGGTCTATCAATTGATGACGCCAAAGCTGAGTATCCAGACAAACCAATTACTATGATCGTACCTCTGGGCGCGGGTGGTTCACACGACAGAAATGCACGTGTGTTCACTAGTGTAGTACCAACGTATCTTGGCAATGCTGTTATTGTGAAGTTGATGCCAGGTGCATCAGGTCAAGTTGGTACAGCTGCCGCGGCACGGGCGAAGCCAGACGGATACACATTAATTTTTACGCACAATTATTATGACCAACTTCAAAAGCACGTTAAAAAACTACCTTACAACACCGACAAAGATTTTATTACAGTTGGTAAGCTAAACTCCGGTAGCTTCTCGGTCATCGTGCGCGCAGATAGCCCATTCAAAACCTGGCTCCAATTGGTGGCGTTCGCAAAAAAGAATCCAGGGAAATTAAAATTCGCTCATTCTGGTAACTGGGGTGCGACCCATGCG
>Ga0114994_10002708_pt1 | contig 12974 bp, 14 predicted proteins | sample ArcticOcean_MG_C_9_FD_87043 | JGI IMG/M metagenome (GOLD analysis project Ga0114994, IMG submission 87043) | Marine microbial communities from western Arctic Ocean - ArcticOcean_MG_CB2_152 | ecosystem: Environmental > Aquatic > Marine > Oceanic | place: Arctic Ocean: Canada Basin | collected... | reverse complement strand
GACATCTTGTATGTCAGGGACATTGTTAAGTTTGTATTTTCCAGGATAAACAGCAGCTGCAGCTAGAATTGGTAAAGCAGAGTTCTTTGATCCAGAGACTTTAATTCTACCTTTAAGAGGAAAGCCACCACTAATTATTATTTTTTCCATTCAGCCATCACCACTCTTTCTATTTTGTTCAAATCATTATAAATTACCAAGCTAGAGTATCCAATTTTAATAAGAATTTTTTTTACTTCCTGGGCCTGGTTAACCCCAACCTCAAAAACAAGAATACCGTCCTTTTTTAAAAACGATTGAGCCTCTATAGCAATTTTTTCAATATGAAAAAACCCATTTTTTTTGCTAACAAGAGCAGCCTTAGGTTCGTGTTCTCGGACGGTCCTGTCAAGACTATGAAAATCATCTTCTTTAACATATGGCGGATTTGCGCAGATAACATCAAATTTAATTTTGGGAACCAAGCTGAAGAGGTTCGATAAAATTAGAATTGTTGTTTTCTCTAAACCAAAAATTTCCACATTCTTTTTACAGCATTCGAGAGCTTTTTTGCTACTGTCTACCAAAAATATTTTTTTGAATTGTTTATTTTCTAGACCAAGAGTAATTCCAATGCACCCACTTCCGGTACACATATCAAGGCAGCACATGTTTTTCTTTCCATCTATTAGTTTTAAAACTTTTTCTACAAGAATTTCTGTTTCTTGCCTTGGAATCAGTGCCCCCTTTGTTATTGTAAATTTTCTAGAGTAAAAATGGGCCACCTTTGTAATGTATTGAAGTGGCTCCCCCACCTCGCGCCTACCTATCCTTTTAAAAAAAGCTTCTTGCAATTTATTACTTAAACTTTTTCCCTTTGATAAAAAAATTTCCTCCGGAGACCTATTTAGAAGGCCTTCTAGTAGCTCATTTGCTTCTTGTTTAAAGTTTGCAATTTTAGATTTTTTTAAAATTTCAGCCCCTTTTATTAATACAGATCCAATTGAATGATTCATTTATTAGATTATATATTATATTATTATTTAATCATGATTACGGATGTCGAGCAGAGATACAGGTCTTTTTTAGTAGAATTTGAGGAATATTCAAAGGCTATTGGAAGGCGAGCTTTGCTTGTAGCAGTCTCTAAAACTAAATCTTTGGAATATATTCAGAAGGCTTACAATTTAGGCCAAAGAGATTTCGGAGAAAATTATGCACAAGAATTAAGAGATAAGGCAAAAGAGGCTTCCGCGGGCAACATTGAAATCAGTTGGCACTATATCGGTCAGATTCAAGAAAACAAAATTAAATATATTGTCGGAAAAGCAATATTAATTCATACAATAGACTCCATTAAAAAAGCACAGATGATCAACGCTTATTGTTCCAAAAAAAATTTATATCAAGACATTCTATTACAAATCAACATTTCCGACGATTCTTCCAAGGGTGGAATTGGTCAGGAAGAAGCAGCTCTTTTGTTCGAAGAAGTCTCCAACCTTGAAAGGGTCAAGGTTTGCGGACTTATGACAATAGTTAAGTATTCAGAAGATCCAGAAGACTCCAGGCCCCACTATAGAAACATGAAAAATCTTGCTAGTAAGATAGAAAACGAACATGGTGTAAAGTTGGAGCTTTCAATGGGCATGAGTGGGGATTATAAGGTAGCCTTAGATGAGGGGTCAACGATCATAAGGGTTGGCTCTAAAATTTTTGGAGAACGTGTTTAAAATGAAAATTGGAATAATAGGTACTGGAAACATGGCCACCTCCTTAATTAAAGGGTTCCAGAGTCAAAAGAAAAACAAAATTTATTGTTTTGATTTGGATTCAAAAAAATTAAGCTTTTTCAAGAAAGCAGGTGGAGTTAAAATCGCAACTAACAATAAAGAGGTTGTAGAAAAATCAGAAATAATTTTTCTTTGTGTTAAGCCTAATTCGGTATCAATAGTTTTAGAAGAAATAAAAAAAACTCTGACCCCCAAAAAGCTGTTGGTATCAATTGCAGCAGGGGTAAAAATTTCCTACATTGAAAAATATATAGGAAGAAAATTTAAAATTATCAGATCAATGCCCAACTTGCCTTGTTTGGTTTCAAAGGGGGTTTTTGGTTTTAAGGCAAATAGTAGGGCCAATATAAAAGACATAGAAAGTTTTCTACTTTTAGTTTCTACTGTTGGAAAAGCATTTGAAATTAAAAAAGAAAAAGACTTTGATTATATTACCGCAATAAGTGGCTCAGGGCCGGCTTTTCTGGCAGAATACATCGCTGCCCAGCTTGTGTACGCAGGCTCCAAAGGCCTTTCTTCATCTTTAGCCAAACAACTAGTGTTTGAAACTATAATAGGAGCTGTTGAATACTTGAAAGTTACGGGAATTTCGCCAAGTGTCTTCGTAGACCTTGTTTCTTCTCCTGGGGGAACAACAGTTGAGGGTGTCAATGTATTGAAAAATAAAAAATTTACAAATATTATAATTAAGTGTTTTGATTCTGCTTCAAAAAAATCAAAGGAAATTGCTGACAAGTTGGTTTTAGAAAAAAATTAATATGATTATTTCGAATTTACTAATAGCTATTGCAAGAGTTTTAGACCTGGCGATGTCTTTGTTTGTTTGGCTTATAATTATTAGAGCCCTAATCTCATGGTTTAATCCTGATCCTTATACTTCTTTGTACCAATTCCTATATAGAGTGACAGAGCCAGTCCTAAGTTTAGTGAGAAGCGTTATGCCAAACTTGGGCGGACTTGATATTTCCCCGATAGTTGTTCTTTTGGCAATTGAGTTTTTTAAAAGCTTCCTAATTAAGTCTCTGTATGAGCTTGCCAGTATTTTTTAGCTGTGAAAATTCTAGCTTCAGTTAAACCCAGGTCTGCTAAATCAGAAGTGGTTAGTTTTGATTCTCAAGTCTTATCAGTTAAGGTCGCCGCCATTCCACACAAAGGGGCCTCAAACAAAGAACTAGTTAGAGTTCTTGGAGAGTTTTTTGGAGTGCCACAGTCCAGAATATCAATAACTAGAGGATTTAAGTCCAAAATTAAAACTTTAGAGATAGACTGCCCTTCTAACAAACTCAACTTAGCTTTAAAAAAACTGTTATAATATTGGAAACCAGATTCAAATTAAAGGAGAATTAAATGAAAATCAGTTTATTAGGTGGTACGGGGTCTTTTGCTGAAGGTCTTGTAATAAGATGGGCAAAGGTAGGCCACGAAGTTTTAATAGGTTCTAGAACTCAAGAAAAAGCAGATGCCGCTACCGCAGAGATAAAAGAGAAAGCAAAAGAACAGGGTGTTGAAGGAAGCATTGTTGGTATGGAAAATGGAGAAGCTGCAAAAGCAAGCGAAGTGGTTGTTGTTTGTTTGCCCCCTGAATACACAAGGGAAACCTTAGAAGGTATTTCTAGTTCGTTCACAAATCAAATTGTGATTTCCCCCGTTGTTCCAATGAAATTTGGAAAAGTTGTTTCGTATGACCCACCAGAGTCAGGGTCTGCTGCTATCGATATTCAAAACGTACTGCCTGATACAGTAAGGGTCGTAAGCGCGTATCATAATATTCCGGCAAAAGGGTTAGCTAATTTTGAAAAACCATTAGATTATGACGTTGTTATTTGTGGCAATGATGACGAAGCTAAGGGAGTAGTTTCAAGATTAACCGAAGAAATGCCAAGCCTTAAAGCTATAGATGCAGGACCACTTGAAATTTCTTCAATGATAGAGGCTATTACTCCGTTGATAATTAACATGAATAAGAAGCATAAGCATGAATTTTCAATTAAATTTATTTAATTTACTTGAATCTTCAGGAAACATGATTACTTTATAATAATCAAAGTTTAATGGGAGTTTAACAAGATGGGTAAATCAAAAAAAAGTGTAAGGCCTTTAGGAGCTTTTGTTTTAGTTAAAAGAAATGAGGCAGAAGGCAAAACAGAAGGTGGGATTATAATCCCTGATGCCGTCAAAGAAAAGCCACTTGAAGCAACAGTTGTTGCAGTGGGACGAGGAAGGGCTGACGCAAAGGGAAATATTACATCGTTAACAGTTAAAAAGGGCGACAGAGTTCTTTTTAGCAAATTTGGTGGTGCTGAATTTAATATTGAACATCAAGACCTTATGGTGCTTGAAGAAAGAGATATCTTGGCAATTATTAGCTAATTTTTTTATGTAGATTTTTAAATTCTTGAAGATCTTCTAGGCAGTCCAAGTCGAGTTCAATATTTTTATTTTTGACTATTTTATATTGAACTTGTTTTCTATCAAACTCTTTCTTATGTTTTCTTAGACTGTCTTCTCCAAAACAAGACTTGATAATATCAGGAGGCCTTCTTAGGATAGCATTTGTTCCTTTTCCGCTTTTTGAAGGTACAAGTATGCAAGAATTTGTCTCTATTGACTCTCTAAAGACAATGTCTATGTCATTGTATGTTAGAAGAGGAAGGTCACCAGGAATCCTTAGAACACTTGTAGCTCCCCTTCTGATTAATATCTTCGTTGCCAAATCCACAGAGGTGCTCTCGTTAATCTGCTCTTTTTCTTCTATTGTTTCAACCCCAATTTGTTTCGCAAGAGAAATAGCTTCTTCATCCTTAGTTATAAGGAAGCTTGCATCTGACATTTGAGATTTTGATACTTCTGTTAACACGTGTCTCAACATGTTCTCGACGATTTTCTCAGTTTCTTCATCCGACAAATCTTTTCTCATTCTTGATTTGGCCGATTTATAATTTTTAAAAGGTACAATAATAAATTTCATAATTAAATTCCACTAACATGATTGCAAGAATTATTATAAACTAATTTAATGAATATTTTTTCTTGGAACGTTAACGGTATAAGGGCGGTAAAAAAGAAAGGTTTTTTGGATTTTATTTCTCAATATAATCCTGACATACTATGTCTGCAAGAGACAAAGGCACATGTAGAACAACTGGGGGATGATCTCTTAAGCCCAAAGGGATATTTTTCTTATTTCGAGTCACCGAAGTTCAAAAAAGGTTATTCAGGGGTTGCTATATATTCTAAAAAGAAGCCTATAGATGTTTCTACTGTTTTGGGGTCAGACGAAGATTTAGACCAAGAAGGCCGAACTCTTATTGCGGAATACGAAGACTTTTTTCTTTTGAATTTTTATTTTCCCAATGGTCAGATGAACGATCAGCGCTTAAAGTATAAGTTAAGATTTCATGAGGCAGTATACAAGAAGGTTCTTAAGCTAAAGAGAAAAAAGAAGAATTTAATTATTTGCGGTGATTATAATATTGCACATAATGAAATAGACATTAAGCATCCTAAGCCAAATCAAAATACGTCCGGCTTTCTAAGAATAGAAAGAGATTGGTTGGATAAGTTTGAAAAAAAAGGTTTCGTGGACACCTTTAGACACTTCTATCCGGAAGAAATCAAATATTCTTGGTGGACTTATATGCGAAATGCAAGACAAAACAACGTTGGCTGGAGAATAGATTATTTTTGGGTATCTCAAATTGAAAAGATTGCTGGTGCTGGAATTCACAATGATGTCTTTGGCTCCGACCATTGTCCTGTTTCGATAAAGTTATAATTTATTCACTTGGTTGTTCAGTGTATTCTTCTGCAAGATTTTCAAAGCTGGGTACACCTTGGTTGTCTAAAAAGGCTAAAGAAACTGTTCCTGTAGGCCCGTTTCTTTGCTTCCCAATAATTACTTCTGCCAATCCGTCACGTTCATCAGCAATTCTTTTATAGGCATCTGCCCTATGAAGAAAAATTACCATATCAGCGTCTTGCTCCAACGCACCACTTTCACGCAAGTCTGAGAGTTGGGGTTTTTTATCAGTCCTGGCTTCAGTTTGCCTGCTCAGTTGTGATATTGCTATGATGGGGATTTTAAGTTCTTTTGCTAGAGCTTTTAAAGATAAGGAAATTTCTGCAATTTCTCTTTCACGATTATCGGTTCTAGAGTGCCCACGCATGAGCTGGAGATAGTCTACAATTAAAATATCAAGCCCTTTGTCGCTTTTAAGGCGCCTTGTCCTAGACCTGAGGTCTAAAGAGGTTAGGGCAGGAGTGTCATCGATAAAGATGTGGGCTTTTTGAAGAGACTCAGCTGCATCTACTGTTTTTTGAAATTCAGAGTCAGACAAAAACCCTGTTCTGACTTTACCAAAATTTATTTTGGATTTTGCAGAAAGCATCCTCATCATCAGCTGTTCTTTTGCCATTTCTAATGAAAAGAAACCAACTTTAAGCCCATGGGTTAGGCCTGCATGCATTACTATGTTTAAGCTAAACGAAGTTTTGCCCATCCCTGGTCTTGCAGCTATTATAACTAAGTCGGAGTTTTGAAACCCAGCAGTCATCTTATCAAGTTTTTTAAAACCGCTTGCGATACCGGTTATTGCCATTTTTCTAGTCGTTAGGCCTTCTATTATTTTTATTGTTTCTGCTGCTAGTTCGCCGGTTGAAACAAACCCAGACCTCTTCTTGTTTTGGCTTATCTCAAATAATTTTTTTTCCGCCTGATCAACAAATTCATCTACCTCAACTTGATCTGTCTGACCTTCGTCTATAATTTCAGAGGCAGTCTTAATCATGCTACGAAGAATAGATTTTTCTTTTACTGATTTTGCGTAAAAAAGCACATTAGATGAGCTTGGAACAATCTCTATTAGTTGACTTAAATAAGAGCTTCCTCCAACTTCCTTAAGAAGAGACTTCTTAGACTTCAACTTCTCATATAAGGTTAAAATATCAATAGGCTTGCTTTCTTTGTCCAGGTCTATCATTGCCGAGAAAATTTTCTTGTGGTTCTCATCGTAAAAATCATTTTCTGCTATTTCTTCCAATGCCAAGTTCATTGCTTGTTGATCAATTAGTATTGACCCAAGAACAGCTTGTTCGGCCTCATTGTTTTGGGGTAGGTTCTTTAGATTTATAGCCATCTTGTTATTATAACAATAGTTTGTCTACTTAGATATTGTCTTCAGCAATTCCTAAATATTTTTTTAAATATTTTACAGCACCATATAAGATCGGAGTATCGAGTAAAGCGATGAAAAATTTGAATACATACGCATACATTATCAGCAAAAATAAGCCTTCTAGCTCACTTTTTCCCTCAGGAATTGGAATTGTTTTTGATAAAAAGTATGTAATAGAGATAACGCACACAGTGTCAATCAACTGTCCAACCATTGTAGAAACATTATTTCTAAGCCATAGTTTTTTCCCTTTAGTGTATTTTTTCAGTAAATGAAATATTTTCACATCTGAGTACTGAGCAAAAAAGTAGGCCACCATAGACGCAGCTATTGTGCTCAGCGATAACGCTCTAATTGTCATAAAGGCATCATTTGAGTCAACGCTCAGGTTGCTTGTTGTATAGCTTGGAATTATCCCACCTAGCCATAAAATTATTCCTAGCCATAGGTTGACGATTAGTCCAGCCCAGACGAGCTCAGAAGCTTTTTTTTCTCCATAAACTTCAGATATTATATCGGTACATAGAAATGTTATCGGATAGGGAAGAACACCGACGGCTAAAATCATAGGAATTTCAACTCCAAAAAAGCTAAAGCTTAAATCCAGAAATCTAGATGTGCCCAGGAGGTTCAGCATTGTCATAGAAGAGATAAAAATTGCTGAAAGCAGCAATAAAACAACCCTCCGTCTTTTAGCGTATTTTTTTCTAGTATAGGATTCCATTGCTATTAATTAGACTACCATTCCTTGAAACTCTTTTGTGACATGATAAACTCAAAATCCATCGGCCGTGTAGCTCAGGGGTAGAGCGACGCTCTCATAAGGCGTATGTCGGAAGTTCGATTCTTCCCACGGCCATTAACCTGTTTCTACCATTCTATCAATTGCTGTCTTTGCTTTTATAGCTATCTCTCTTGATACTTTTACCTCTGGTCCTTCAGTTTTTAAAGATTCTAGAACTTTTTCAACAGTTATCATTTTCATATATTTGCATGTAGCCGAGGTGTTAATTGGAATAAAGTTTTTGTCTGGTGATGCTTTCTGCATCTTATGGATAACCCCTGTTTCGGTTGCAACAATAATATTTTCAGAAGTTGAGTCTTTAGCTTTATTCATCATTGCTTCTGTGGATAGAAAGTGGACGTTCTTGTCATTATTTTTTTCTGAGTAATACATTGCTTCAGAACCACATGCACATTCAGGATGAATTAAGACTTCGTTGTTGTCATATTCATCCCTAAGGTTTTTTATTTCTTCATAAGTCATTGCAGCATGTACATGACATTCACCAGGCCAAATTTCAATTTTTCGCTTAGTTTTCTTCTGGACATATGCACCTAAAAACATATCAGGTAAAAAAAGTATTTTCTTTTCTTTGTCTATAGATTCAACTATTTTTACGGCATTTGATGATGTAAAACAGTAGTCGCTTTCAGCCTTAATTTCTGCTGTTGTGTTAACGTATGAAACAACAACAGCGCCAGGATTTTTTAACTTCCATTCTTTCAGCTGAGATACATTTATGGAGTCAGCGAGAGAGCATCCTGCATCAAGATCAGGTAAAAGAATTTTTTTATTAGGGCAAAGTATAGAGGCGGTCTCTGCCATAAAGTGGACACCACAAAAAATTATTATTTCGGCCTCTACTTCTAGAGCTTTCCTCGCAAGCCCTAGCGAGTCACCTACAAAGTCGGCTATATCTTGAATCTCTGGTATCTGATAATTATGAGCCAAGATAACTGCTTTTTTAGCTTTCTTAAGTTCTGATATTTGTTTTAGCGTATTTAAGTTCATGATTTATTTTAACACATTCATGGAAATATCGATTGAAGGTGATGAGTGGGTAAGGGCTCCAACAGAAATATAGTCAATATCAAGATGAGAAATATTTTTTATTTTTGTTTTATCGATTCCTCCTGAAACCTCAATTTCCACTCCAGGGGATTTTCTAATCATTAAAATGGCTTTCTTAATATTTGATATTGAAAAGTTGTCCAACATAATCCTTTTTATTTTAAACTTTAAAGCCTCTTCTACCTGATTTAAGAACTTTACTTCAACCTCTATAGGAGCCTTAATTCTTTTTTTGATAATTTTTGTCATAGCGGAATTTAGGTTTCCACAAGCCAATATGTGATTATCTTTTATTAAAATTAATTCAGACAAGTTCATTCTATGGTTTTCTCCACCACCTACCACTACGCAGTATTTCTCTATTAGCCTCCACCCAGGGGTGGTTTTTCTGGTATCTAAAAGTTTAATTTTTTTATTTTTTATAGCCCTAGATAAATCGAAGGTTGTTGTTGCGATGCCACAAGTCTTTTGTAAAAAATTTAAAAGTATTCTTTCAAATGAAAGTACTAGATTTGCAGGGCCAACAATGGTGCCAACTTTGTTTTTATTCTTAATGTAGTCACCTTCGTTAAAGTCCCAACTAATATTGATTTTCTTATTAAAGCTTTTTATGGCGTATTCGATTATCTTTGTACCGCAAAGAATTCCATTTTCCTTAAAAAGTAGCTCGCACCTTAAAGGAGAAGAGTCTAGTAGGGACTTGCTGGTTATATCAAAAAAGGTTTTATCTTCCTCGATAGAAGATTTTAGAATTGTTTTAACACTTCTTTTTAAAGCGCTATTCATTAAGCCTATTTAACTTCCCAAGTATCTCCAGATGAAATAAGTTTCTCTAAATCAGGCTTAAATTTTGTCTTTGCCGATTCAATTTGTTCATGAATTGCGTCGTCAAAAGTTGGGCTCTTTACTCTTTTGATAACACCCATTGGAACAGGAAATTCAGGAAACTTCATATCGGAAATCATTCTAACAAGTGATAAATCTGTTTCATCATAAATGATAACGCTGTCAGGAACATTTTCTGGTTCAAACTCTACTATCTCAAGTTTGCCATAACCCATAACTAGGCCTTTATTGTTCTTTTCTCCAAAAACAAGAGGTTTTTGATGCTCAACTTTAATATTGTTGTCGTCTCGGATAGACCTTTCTGTAAATCCATCAAATGCTCCATTGTTATATATGTAGCAGTTTTGATATATATGGACAAAAGATGTTCCTTTGTGGTTGTATGCTTCAACTAAAACATTAACGAGCTCTTTAACGTAGGTCGCAGAAATTTGGGCAACAAAGGATGCTCCGCATTCTATTGCTAGCCCCGTTGGATCTGCTGGCTCTTCGATTGTTCCATAAGGAGCAGTTTTATTTATTTTACCCTTTTCACTTGTTGGCGAGTATTGACCTTTAGTTAATCCATAAATTCTGTTATCAAAAAGGAGTATAGTTATGTCGGCATTTCTCCTAAGTGCATGCATTAAATGATTTCCACCAATCGAAATACCGTCCCCGTCGCCTGTAACAACCCATACAGCAAGTTCAGGGTTAGATATCTTTAGTCCTGTGGCAATAGGCAGAGGTCTTCCGTGAATAGTATGAAAGCCGTAAGTTCCCATATAGTAAGGAAAACGAGATGAGCAACCAATTCCTGAAACAACTGCATGCTCGTTGCTAGGTCTCCCAATTTGAGCCATAGCAGTTTGAACAGCTTTCAATATAGCATAATCTTCGCATCCAGGACACCATCTTGGCTCAGCAGTTGATTTAAAATCATTAGCTTTGTATTTAATTGTTTCAGCGGTAGTACTCATATAAGCTCCCTTGTTTGTTGGTTAATGTTCTTTTAATAAGTCTAACTCATTATTTATAAAATCTACCATCTCAACCACAGAAATTGGTTGCCCAGTAACTCTTCCTAGGAATGAGGTGTCAATCATAAATTTAGACCTTATAATCATATTCAGTTGACCTAAGTTTAATTCAACTACAGCTACTTTTTTATAGCTTCTTAAGATTTCTTCAAGATTTTTAGGAAAAGGATTTAAATATCTTAGGTTTATAATCGCCACCTTTTTCCCGCTTTTTGCAATTACTTCTGCAGATGCCCTCATGCTGCCAATAGAGCTTCCCCAGCCCACAAGAAGAAGGTCGGCGTCTTTGTCTCCCAATACTTCAAGGTCTGGAATATCGTTTTGAACTCTTTCAACTTTTTCAGCTCTTATCCTAGTCATAAGGTCGTGGTTTTCAGGATCTTGAGAAATTTCTCCCGTTTCGTTAATTTTTTCTAGCCCACCGATTGTGTGCTCTAAGCCTTTAGTCCCTATTCTTACCCAGTCGCGGGCAAGAGTATCTTTGTTTCTTTTATAAGGAAGATAGTCTTTAGGGTCTGTTCTAAAAGAAGCTTTCATTTCTGGTATCGTATCTAAATCAGGGAGTTTCCACGGCTCAGATGCGTTTATCAAGAAGCCTTCCGAAAGAACCATCACTGGGGTCATGTATTTAGTTGCCAGCCTTACTGCTTCAATCGAAATCCAAAAACAGTCGGAGGCAGACTCAGGAGCCAAAACTATTAAATGAGAATCAGAAGGACGCCCAAAAAGTGCCATTGCAAGATCTCCTTGCTCGGTTTTAGTAGGCATACCCGTTGAGATTCCAGATCTCATAAAATTGAATATTATTAGAGGTAGTTCGGTCATTACAGCCAAGTTAATAGCCTCAATTTTTAATGCAATCCCAGGTCCAGAGCTTCCTGTTATGCCCAAAGATCCACCATAAGATGCCCCAAGGGCCATTGTTACGGCGGCAATTTCATCTTCTGTTTGTATTGCTGCTACATCAAATTGCTTTAGCGCAGCAAGAGTATGAAGAACTTCACTTGCAGGTGTTATCGGATACCCCGCATAAACAATTGGTAGCTCTATTTTTTCTGCAGCAGCCAAAAGGCCATATGAAGTTGCCAACGCACCATTAATATTTCTGTAAGTTCCGGGCTCTAGCTTTGCAGGAGGAATTTTATACATTATTGGAAAAATTTCCATAGTGTCACACATGTTGTAACCAGCATGTAGGACCCTAGTGTTGGCTTCTAAAATTGGTGGCTTTTTACCAAACTTTTTCTTTAAAAATTTTTCAATTGGCTCTAAAGGTCTTTGGAATAGCCAGGAGACTACACCTAGTGCCAAAAAGTTCTTGCACCTAAGTTTGTCGGCATGACCAAAGTCTTTCATATCCTCTAAAGCTTTTAAGGTAAGAGTTGTTATGGGAATTTTGTGAACCCTGAAGTCTTGAAGTGTCGTATCGTTAGGGTCTAGCGGGTTAGATTCAAACCCAGCCTTTTTAAGGTTCTTTTCTACAAACTCATCTTCGTTGACTACGATTATTCCACCTTTATTGACTGTTCCCATGTTAACTTTTAAAGCAGCAGGATTAAAACAGACAAGTACGTCAGGAGTGTCTCCAGGTGTATATATGTCTTTAGATGCAAATTGTATTTGATATGAGGATACTCCATATGTTGTTCCAAGAGGAGCACGAATTTCTGAAGGAAAATCTGGAAATGTAGAAAAATCATTTCCGGCAATAGCAGTTGTATTACCAAATTGATCCCCTGTAATTTGTATCCCGTCCCCTGAGTCACCAGCAAATTTGACAGTGACCATTTCTAGTTCTTCTAATTGTTTTTCAACAGTCATTAAACTTCACCTTTAAGCTAAAATATAAATTATCTATAGAGTACTTTCAGTAAATACAGAACTGGAATGCACCGCAAAAAATTATAGCATTTTTTTTATTTAATACAATGAAAATCAATATAATTTACTGTTTTAAATAAGAAAATCTCAAGGTTCCATCATTAAGCTTCCAGTTTATGTGCTTTATCCACTTTGCTGATTGAGTTGAAAAGTCTTCTCGTACATGTGACCCTCTTGACTCTTCTCTAAGGAGTGCAGACTTAGTAATCAAATAGGTTAGGCTTTTTAGGTTCATAAGTCTTTTGTCAATTAGGTCAAATTCGTCTAAATTTGTTCTCTTTATAGAGGAAATTTCATTTAGTGCAAGGAGTAAGTCTTTTTTGTTTCTTAGTATTCCAACGTAGTTGTTGATAATTTGTGAGAGCGATATTCTATAGCTCAGATATCTTTCAACCTTTTTATCAGAAGAAATAAGGGAGCATTTTTT
>Ga0114994_10002706_pt1 | contig 12981 bp, 9 predicted proteins | sample ArcticOcean_MG_C_9_FD_87043 | JGI IMG/M metagenome (GOLD analysis project Ga0114994, IMG submission 87043) | Marine microbial communities from western Arctic Ocean - ArcticOcean_MG_CB2_152 | ecosystem: Environmental > Aquatic > Marine > Oceanic | place: Arctic Ocean: Canada Basin | collected... | reverse complement strand
GCGTGAGCCTGCACAATTGAATCACTTAGAAAGGACCTGTCCTCTATCGAAATTGACTCAAAACTATCCAGCTTTTCTATTAATCGCTTTAACTCAAACTCTGCCATCGAATAAACCTTTCCATTGTCTGGGTCTAACCAGTGATTAATAATTTTTGCCTCCATCAGGATCGTTACAGTACCCTCATCTATAGAATTCCTGAGCTGTTCAGTATTTACATCATCCAATGAATTATCAGAGTGCGACGTTAGAATTGTCTCCACTAGTCGTTCCACATATGAAGTAAAAATTATTGCCAAATCATCCCGAGCGCGATCCTCTGAAAGAGTTTTTTTGTCCTGACTAACTTCGTCCTTACTCACTAAGCCTTGACCATAAAAGACTGCATTTCCTAACGCATCATGATAGACACCACTCTTGATTGCCGTCCATTCAGGAGCAGCAACCTTATCCACCGTTTGAAGCTTCTCTGGTTGTGATGTAATCATTTTTGTGAAATCAGGAAATTTAACGGCTGTCGTAGAAGAACAGGCGGTCATAAAAAAAGCTATGGTCATACCTAGTAATTTATGTTTCACAATTAAATCCTATTTTATAAAGTTTGGTGAATTGGTGAGGTGACAGCCATTTCTCTTAAAGCCAGGGAGATATCTTTTGAGAAACGGGAGGTTCACCTGGAAGTATTTCAGATCGTTTAACACCCATTCCAGATGGCCACCTCACCAACTCGGAGGCTGGCAATATAATTAGCTTGTTACCTTGATGAGGAAAAATGGAAACCATTTCTTACCGTCCGGGGTTGACCAAGTCCCTTTAATCTCACCACCTTGCATTATTCTTCCTTCCAGAACTCCTGCTTTCTGCCCATACTCATATTCAGTCAAAATAAAGGAATCCTCATGGTCAATGGTTCCATAAACCTGATTTTTCTCTCTATAGGTGTTAATCAAGGTTCCGCTCAGTATGTTATCTTCTCGTGTAAAAACCATTTTGAATAAATATTTCCCGTTGATACTTCCTTCGTAGTTAAAGGTCGGGATTTTTTTCTCATACCCAGTTTGCTGTTCTTGCATGTCCATTTTGTTTTCCAATATCAGAGGGGCAGATACAACTGCCGCAATTAGTATTCCTGCTAACAATTTCATAAAGGTCACATTCCTATTTGGGATAATCAAAGACCCAGTCGCTAGCCCAGACTTTCTTTTTAGGTTTTTCAGCGACCACCTTATTTTGGATATCCTTAGAAGGGTTTGTAGCCGTCTCTATCTTCTCTTGTGACTCTGATAAAACTCCTGGGTGGGTGTAAGTGCCCTGTGAGTCAGTAAAAGTGCTCTCCTTAATATTTGAGTCTGCTGTTAACTCATTTTTATCAGGGAATGAAGAGGTCATTGTTGAGTCCTCTATTTCTCGTGCTTTGTGAAGCTCTAAAGGTTTCATAGGTATTCGTTCACCATCGGTCTTGACTTGATAGTTCTTAGAAGCCGGTATGATGGGAAACATTGCCGGATTTGATTGGGGCTTCAAGTTAACTGTTAGAGCTTGAGGATTTTCATAGGTGATGCTGGCACCTGTATTTCCAGAGGTTTGTGATAAAGTCAGAGGAGTAAACGAGGAAATTGTCGAGGTTTTGCTTGTATAGGTTTTGGCGGGGCTGCCAGCATCATCTGTTAAATTTGTATCAAGAGAAGCAACCGATTCACTGCCCGTATTATCAGCGTACTTTGCCCACAGATGGTCGAGCTTGTTACTAATGCGGCCTATTTCCTTCTGACCGGACTTTCTCTCATGCATCTTTTTAGCAAGAACCATATAGTGAACTGAATTCTCGCCGTCCTCAAGTACGTCATAAGCAAGCCCCAAATTGAAAAGGGTATTCGGATTCTCAGGGTCTACTCTATGTGCCATCTGATAACTCTCAATCGCTTTGGCTGTCTCACCACTCTCTTCATAAAGGACACCCAAATTGTTATGTGCCTTGGCGTACTTGGGATTAATTTTTATGGATTCTAATAGGGACTGTTTTGCTGTTGAGAAGCTATTTTGTTGCAGATAAGCTAGCCCAAGATAGTTATGAGCGCGAGCATATTGCCGGTTAGTTTTAATAACTTCCTGAAACTCTTTAATTTTTTGTTGGTAGTTTTCTGCATCCGTATAAATATTCCCAGAAAATACGGGCCCTAATGTATAGCGAGGAGCAACTTCAAGCGCCTTTTTAAACTGGGCGATTGCTTTCTCGTAATGACCGCTCTTTAAGTGAACAACACCAAGATCATTAATGGATTGAATATCGCGGTAATTCGTTTCAATATTTTTCTTCAACCTGACGATTTCATCTTGTGCGTCAGATTGTGTTAGTTTGAGGCTTGGCTCAGACCATCCAGGAGTTGAGTAGAGAGCCATTAGTACGGCGGTAGCCAGTAATACTTTGTTTGGGTTTTTCATAATTTCCTCGTGAGTGAAGTTTTAAATTTTTTTGAATAGAAAAATCTTTTGCAAATTTAATGAGGCATTGAGCTAAGCCCATTAGTAACCCCCTGAATGATCGAGTAAGCCTTCAGCTGATATACAAGTAGCCCTCCGGTAGCTGCCAGGCTAACTCCTAATATTCCGACAATGTCTTTCTCAAGCATTCTTTTGATCATCGCAGCCTCCTCCATCAGTCTATTTAGTTAAAAAATATAAACATGTGTTCTTAATGACATAGTTCGAGATCTCGAATAACCAGGGGGAGAAATGATCTAAGTGGACGAACCTCTTTAAAAATAGACTTGCAAGGGGTGATTGACTAACTGGCGTGGGTATAAAGCGTCTCACACTTGTTCCTTAGTTCTCGAACAAGCGGAAGAGTGGACTATCTCATCTCTACTTCAACCGAGTCTCCTGAATGGCCAGGACCTACTGCTGTAATAGTATGGGTGCCTTTTGAAATGCGCCACTTGGTTTTATAAGGAGGACCTACCTTGTCATACTCTTTTCCATCAACGTACCAGGTGATCTCAGGTACTGGCAGACTACTGGATGCATCTAGTTCTATCTGGTAAGCACCCCTATTCAAATCCATAATAAATATCTCGCCATTTACCGGGCTCGTGATTTGAATAGATGGAGCAGTTGACTCGTATCTTCTTTCTGTATTCTTGTAGATTCTATTTTCGACTTGAAAAGTTTTTGCTAGGTCTCTAGAAAAACCAGCAAGGCGGTAATTTCCTTCAACACCCTTTTTGTATTTGCCATGAAGCCATGTTGCGAACTGGGGTGGAAGGTTATGCGTCCCTCCTGGCTCGTTGTGATAGTTACAGATTTCTTCAGGCTCCATTCCTGCAATAAATAATTCGCGCTTAGTATGCGGACAGAATTTATTAGGCTTCATCCCTGAGTATGAACAAACCTCACTAGATAACACTCCTTTCGGATTGGAAAAGGATGATGAGAAACCATTTGGATAAAGCTCGTTCAAAATATCCACGAGAACTGGGCCACCGGCTTCAGCCCCGCTCATACCAGTTGTTGGTTGCCCGTTGAAGTTACCTACCCATATGGCAATAGTATGCTGAGGTGTATACCCAACAATCCACCCATCTCGGTAGTTGGTACTTGTTCCCGTTTTTAAAGCAATCTTGAAGGGAAGTTTTTGATTAAAAAAATCACCGAAAGTAAGGTTTCTTGCTGAAGGATCGGACAACATATCCGTTAAGATGTAGCTGGCCTCCTCAGAGTAAATTCTTGTTCCCTTAGAACTCTTATCATTAACAAAGTATTTTGCCGGAATGAAGTACCCACCTCTTGCAAGTGTCGCGTAAGCAGATGCAAGCTGAACTAAAGTTACTTCAGGATTACCAATGACCATACCAAGACCATAATGCTCCGGACCACGTTGAGGAAAATTTATAAGCTCTAAAGACTGCAAGGTTTCATAAAAAGATGAGTAGCCTATTGTGTTAAGTAGACTAACAGCGGTCTGGTTTAAGGAGTTACCAAGAGCATTTCTCATGGAAACAGGACCATATGATTTTTTGTTGAAATTTACTGGCCTGTAAACCCCTTGCGGTGAGGTATATTTTTTCTCTATATCCTCAAGAACTGTTGCGGTATTAAGTCCTGAGTCTAAGGCTTGGGCAAAAAGAAATGGCTTAAGGGTTGACCCTGGAGACCTCAAAGCGTTGGCCCCATTATTGAACCCTTGGTGGCGGCTTGAATACTCGATTGCACCTACAAGACTCAGAATTTCGGAGTTCTTATTATTAAGAATCACCACTGATGCCTGATGAGCAGTTTTTCTTTTAAGTCTGAACTGATGGGATTTTAAAATCTGTTCAACTCGGCTTTGTAACTTTAAGTCTATCGTTGTTGTGTGGTTACCATTCCGAGATACTTGTAATACTTGGTTTATAAGGTGGGGAGCTCCGAAGGGAAAGGACTTGGGTTTTAATATAGGAATATCTTTCAAAGAACTGCTCAGCATATCGGAACTAATATGTCCGTTAATACGCATTTTCCTCAATACCCAGTTTTTTCTTTCAATGAGGAGAGAGGCATTTCTACCATAGGGATTTAATTTCCCCGGGGCCTTGGGGAGAGAAGCAAGCAATGCCGCTTCTGAATAGGTCAGTCTGGAGAGAGATTTCCCAAAATACACCATTGAGCCAGCCTTGACCCCCAGCAGATTATTCCCCAAGGGGACCCTATTGAGATAGAGTTCAAGGATTTGTTCTTTATCAAGCGACAATTCAATTCTTAGACTCCTTAATATTTCTACAAGCTTGTCGTAATAGGTTCTTTTTCTTGGATAAGTCAATCTCGACAACTGCTGGGTAAGCGTGGAGGCCCCAGACACAATGCGCCCTTCTATAAAATTACTTCTAACAGCACGCAGTATTGCAAGAGCATCAATTCCTGGGTGGCTATAGAACCGGTGGTCTTCAGCAGAAATAAATGCATTTTTAACAATGTCTGGAATATTGTTGAGAGGTGTCCAGATATGACGTTCACCATTTGCAGCAGGAATCCATCGAAGAACACTTCCACCTCGATCTTTAAAAATCGTATTCGACTCTGGGTAGAAATCCGGGACAGACATTCGACTCACTGACTCAAAGTGAACCACTGCAAAGATAGTCGTTAGCAAGAGTAAAACTTTTATAAGCCGACACATATTCTTCACCTCCCTAAAATCTGGATTCTATCTTTGGGTGTGAATCCTGATATTTGAGGGGAGTACATGAGTTGGACTTTGGTTGATGGAAGAACAAAATCTCCCTTCAAGATTGCCCTTGCGTAATAGGTGTACTGGTAGGTCCCACTCCAATGCATCTTGTCTTTGAAAACAAGAACACGATCATCCTTAAATTCAACAAAATTGGGAACCAGGTTATAAGTCCCATTGCTGTTCCAGTAACTGCTCTCATCATCCTGCTTATCAACCACTTCCTCAGTCTTAATAGCACTATTGATAGCAACAAATCCTGATGGTAGCGGATCATCAATCACCACATAGGAATAAGGATTGTCATAAGACAGACCTTTAGCATCTATATCAACCTTGACTTTGACAATGTCTCCTACATGAATATCCCCCGATCCACTTTGGTTTTCGATTGTTTTTCTGACATCAAAACCATTGGAGTGGCCTTTCTCGGCATATCCCAGACGCGGATATTTTAAAGTAGCCTTGTAGTAAATAGATTCATTTGTACCTGAACTAAGTTTTAATGTGGGATTTTTAAGATTTGAGGAAATATTCAAATCAATGGTCTTAAACTTCTTGCCATCTAAAATTTCATTTGAAGAGTGATCCCCCCATTTGACATTGATGCTCTCTGTCGAAATGGAGGTTTTCTGATTCTTGTAGTACTCTCCAAGAGCATATAAGGCCCACCCAGTATCACTCGTCGAAGTCCAGAACCCATTCGACTCCATCCCACTTAACAATGCTTTTGCCATCCTATGAGCTAGGGGATGATCAGGGTCGATCGAGTTTGCGGCGAGAAGAGCAACGGCTTTATATCTGTGCCTTGCATTAAACTCGTCAAAAATAGAAGGAACAACAACATCTAATCTTTGAGGGTAAAGAATGTTCCAAAATTTCTTCTTGAGTTTTGATGGCTTAGAAGCGCCTGAGTTGTTTCTTGCCAGAAGCATGAACATATCAGCTTCCGTACTTTTCCCATTTACTCTTTTCAAGAGATCCATTGGAGTTGGTTTGAAGGCATCGTTCATGGAAAGCACGTAACTCCCAAAGGCAACAAATGTCTCACTCAGTTCTTCATCACTGTTAAGCAAACTCTGAATATAACTGACCGAATTTTGCATTCGCTCTTCTGGAACATCCACCCCATTTTTCTTTGCGATGCTCAATGCAGCCATCGCATAAAGGGTACCCATTTTGTGGGGGTTTTTATTCCCAGGCCAGTATCCAAATCCTCCGGATTCTGTTTGCATCATAAACAGCCTGTCCACACCTGCCTTGATATATTTATCAGCAGTGGCTACTGTGATCTCCGGCACATGACCTTTATCAATAAGTCCACGCAAAGCCACTAGCGGCATAAGCCTTGAACTAGTCTGTTCGATACATCCATAGGGATACTGGAGAAGGTAGGCTAATCCTCCTGACATCCTTAAAAATGGTGTCTTGGAAAATGTCAGTTTGAATTGAGAGTTTTCAATAAACTCATCATTCTGGAATCTTTTTTCGAGCACTCTATCAAGGGGAAGTGTCAACTTGGTATCACCCTTAAAAGAACCTATAAGCACATCAGTTCCTATGGTATGGCCTGAGTGGACAGGCACCTCCAGCTTAACCGCATCTATTTTATCTTGAATTCTTCCAGACAAATCAACTGAGGCCACTCCTGTAGATAGAGCCTCACCTTTGATTCTGACCTGAGTAGAGTCCAAAGCTCCTAAATAATATTCTGTATCTTGCTGTGAAATGCTCAGGTTATCTGTCGCATCTGATATCAGTTCGAGCCTTGAACTTACTTCTGTTTTATTGATGGCTTTTACTAGAAATTCAAACTTGTCTCCCTTTGAAAAGAATCTTGGTAGTCCCGGCTCAATATAGAAATCTTTGGATGCGATTAACGGAACCTCTGCATTACCAAAGCCATTACCCTTATCACATGCCACGACATACACACGATAGGAAGTAATTGAATCGGGAAGTTCGTATTCGATTGTCACGTTTCCATTGGAGTCAGTAATAACAGATGGGTTGAAGTAGGCTACTGGGTTAAAGTCTGACCTTATAGTTGTGTCAGAAGCGGGAGACTTTTCAAGTCCTCCTCCCCCTGTGAGTGGTTTATTCCAGATCATCTTTAGCGGAGTCTGCTTTGAAAGCCAGGAGCGAATATCAGCCGTACCCACACCAAGAGGAATATCAATTCTGGACAATGAAGAAAGGTCAGGCGTTTTATAGCGGGTCAAAGCCAATACTTTTTCATCAATAATTCCAATTGCCAGTTCAACTGATTTCCCGATGCCATTTTCACCTTTAACCGATACCTGAAGAGTCCCTTTGGATGAAGGTTTCTGAGAAATAATATCGACTCCATCATTCACTACAATTTTTAAATTGTCTGATTCTTTCAGCACTTGGAGCTTGATAGAGCCATACTGGAAATTAGGCGCTCCCTCATCAATAGATGATGGGTAATGAGGGAAATCTCTTCTAGGGAGAGCGCCTAAAATAGACACATGAATATTGGGGGCATGATCATTGTTTAATGGGATTTTTAAACTAGGCTTATCCTCTTGTGTCTCGAGGAGGGAGTAGTCAAGCACACCTTCTCTTTCAATAGTTACGAGGTAGGCAGGTGACTTCTGAACAGGAAGGAACTTTATTCCTGCTGTAGTTCCAGGAGCATATGTCGTCTTATCTGAAATGAGAAACATTCTCTCATAGGGGTTCTCCTTATTACTCCGACTATATGAGCTGTAGCCATTCTTGACCGTTAATATAGTTCCCGAGGTGAATTCCTTACCCTGCGATGAGAAAGAAGTTGTGATCAAATAGTCTCCACTGTCCGAACTTGAAAAAATAAATGGAGTATCAGAGTCATTTATTTCGTGCTCTACCGAAAGAACTTTTTTCCACAACTTCTGCCAATTCCAATAGACCTCCCCTCTTTCGTTCCTCTTACGAATATAATTCCAGCCTTTTCTTAAAACATTAACTTTGACCTTTCCCATCTGCTTTTCTGTACCTTCATTTTTAATAACCACAAACCTTATTGGCAAGTCCATGTCAGCTTTTATACTCTGAGTTTGCTTACTCATTCCGACAAGATAATCAGGCCTACCCTGGTAAACATTTTTACTGGTGGCAACTCGGCCATCAAAATCAATGACACTGGCCACAACAACAAGACTTCTTCTTCCTGATGTCACCATAGCCCCGATGGGGAAGCTAAACTCAGCGTTCCCATTTTTATCGAGTACCGCCTCGCTACTTTCTATCAGCTCTTCTTCTGCGTCACTATTTTTAAACATAAAGTCATCGTATCCACTGACTTTAAAATTAGTCTTCCCATGAAATATCTTCCACCTCACTTGGGCATTCTTCAGTGGCCCGCCAACGTAGTACTGCCCTGCTATTTTTATTTTTAAATATTTTGTCTCCCGATCAATATTTGCAAAACCCTTGTCCTTTCGTGTTTCAATATCAAAGGTGATATGGGTCTTATGTTTAGGAGCCCGGAATTCCTGCAACTCAAATGTCCTGGTGGCTACATAATCATCTTCAGACCCCATGAAAATTGTGTAGGTCCCCAGAGGAAAGTGCGTCGCCAGCTTCAAATCACCCGATAGGGTGCCAAACTCATTAGGTATATATGTAGATTGCAGAACCGTCTCTCCCTTGGAGTTATCAATTCTGACGGGAGTTTTATGTCTATAGGGACCAATATTTCCATTCGAGTATTGCCTTAATGTCCCTTTAAAGTGCACCGTATCCCCAGGCTTATAAATCCCTCTTTCCGTAAACACATTCGCCTTCAGATTTTGCCCAGGAGTTTTCTTAATATTATTCCGATCAATTCCATCCGGGTAAAACTCATCGCCTTTCGCAATCTCCATGAAAGTGGCATCATCATTTGACAAGGCAACTAATCCTTTTATCAGTCCTAACTCCAGCCTACTTTCGCTAACGTGATACCCTCCATACTTTTTGAGTGCCATAGCCTTGTAAGTTCCAGGCTTAATGACAATGACCCCATCAGAATTGGTACTACCAAGAAAGAATATCTGGGACCTATCATCCAGGGCATAGACTTTATGGTTTGCCCTAGGTGTTCCCTTCTGCAACGAAGTCAGCCAGATAAGAAGGTTTTTACTTGAATGTTTGTAGGTGATTCCTATGTCGGTAATCCTAACTAGCCGATAGGATGATTCTGCCTTGAGTTCCGGGTTTTCACTTGTGACCTTTATTAATTGAATTGAACCATCTTTACTTTCGCGCCCGAATGTCAAGGGAACAGAAAACGGCTTTGTCTTGAAGTTTTTCTGGAAATTGAAAATTTGTTTGTCCTTATCCAACTGTCCCCACAATTCGCTGAATTCATCGGGAAGGTTCTTAAGATCCATGCCCGCTTGGTATGAGTCTAAATCTTTTAAGGTTTCTTTCCATTCGATGCTCTGATCCAAAGCAAAAGGAAGATATATGGGAGGAATTTTCGTGGAGTGGACAGTAAACCTGTCGATATTTTTCAGGTTCAAGTGAAGAAGCTGTTTACTGTTTCTCTCAATGACATTATTTTTATTGAAGAACCCTATGGTGGATAACGGCTCTATTACAAAGCTGGACTTTGTAGCCTTATATTTTTTTCCGTCTATTTCGAATCCTGGCTTAAATATCAGTGAATACCTCTGCCCCTCACGAAAATCCCCTTTCAAGACAATCTGGCTACGCTTGTTGTAACTGATGTCCCAGTCCACATCCAATTTTGGTATGGTTCTTGGCTTGTCTCTTTTAAACCAACCTATTAATGTCGTATAGGAAATTTCATGATCAAGTTCAAGAGTGACTTTATTGTCAAAGGGCCGAGCTGGAGTAATTGTCTGAATAGTAAAATTTTCACTGGCCTTAATGTCAGTGACATTTGGCGAAGCTTCTAGTGGCACAAATCCGACTGCAAGCTGAATCGACACAAAGATCATGACGATGAAGTTCCTGATATAAGTTTTCATATTTTTATAAGATTCCCGTTGATCCTTATTGGATTGGATGAAGGTTTTCTTGTTTTCCTTTGCTGGCTTCCCATGGTTTCAAGCAATGCGTCGGCGTGTTCCAGCGCAGACAGTGCCGCCTGCTGAGGTGTGAGCCTTAGAACCTCGCGCTTTATAATTATTGCCTGCATAACCATTACGGCAATGGTGTCCCTTCTAGTTAAATAACCACTCATTGGCTTTCCTTTCAGGCTGATAAGAGTTGAATGATTTGGAATAAACCAATCAGGCAATTTTTGATCGGTACAATATATGGTCTTTTGTTCTTGGTATTTGATAGAGTTCAAGATTGTCAAATATTGTAGAAAGCTTCATCATTTCAAATATTTCTTTGACCTTGTTGTTTATGCCAAGCACCTTGAATGATGTATTCGTGGTCTCACTAAACCGAATGCACTCGACAAGAAGAGCCGCTGCGGATGTATCAATATTATCCACTCTTGTAAGGTCAATGATCACGTTCTGCTGAAATCCTTTTAATGCTGTCATGATTTCTTCTCTTAATTCCCTGTTCACATCCTTTCCAAATTTTCCCTTTATTTGAAAGGCAATGGTTTGATCGTTTAGTGTTATTGCTCTGAAGGACGAGGTTTTACAATTAATCATCGATAGTCTCCGTTCTTTAAGAATATGGAAGGCAAATATCCGGCCCTACTCTCATAGTTCGAGATCTCGGTGAAACCGTCTATTTAATGTGATTCCTGAAAAGTAGAGTTTATAAAGGTGGGCTGGTTGATAATGCCCAAAGGAAATGGGAGTTATCCTTGTTCGAGAAATAATTACTCTCGAACAACATTCCTCAAAAAAAAACAGCCCCCAGACAAGATTGCCTAGGGACTGCCTTTAAGTTAGAACAAAATATGCTGGTTAGTACTGGATGATCTCTCCAAATTTTTCATCCGTCCAGCCAAACTTCTCTCTTCCCACATTTAAAGCAACCAACAACGTTTCCGGAGGTTCGCTATGCACATAAGAATCTACAGAGAAATCATCGTTCAGCGCTCGTATATTCTTCATCAATTCATCCTCATCAAAAGATAAGAAGCGCTTTTCAATATCATCAAGAGGAGCCTCTTGATCCTGAGACGAAGGCAATCCTACACTGAATTTAAAATGCTTATCTCCACTCTTTGCCGAAACATCATCTTTATACAGCTTGTAACCTTGAGGAAAACTCCAGCTAAACTCTCTTTGAAAAAACACCAAGAGTTTCTTGTTGAGCTCGTCCAATAGCTTCCACCTGGCATCGTAATCCTTGCACTTCTGTCTATTCTTTCTACTTCCATCAGGATAAATATATGCGATCCCAAAATTGAAAGTGTGAGCTGTAGAAGAAAGGATATCTGTTAGCATTCTCCAGGTTTTCGTTTCCTGATTTCTGAAACCCATTTGCTTACAACTGTACTCTACAGGTGGTTTATCAGGAAGCTCCAGAAGGATGCTCGAGTCACTCTCAAAGCTTATTACAGTTTGAGAAACTTTTTCTTCAAGCTTACTTAATGCCTCTGATGAAAACTGAGAGTCTACTTCATCAAACAAGCTTGAGGGAGTTATGCCCTGCAAATCTTCAATGGATATGATGCTTTTAAGGATTTCTATATACTCCTGGCTTTTGGATATTAGGCTCACCAGGTCATTTCTATTAATACTCGGATTAGATAAAGTATTCATCTTGTAATTCCCCAATTAGGGTTCAACGCAATAGAGTGGAGTAATCCCTACTCTACATATTTGACTGTTTGGGTGAACTACAGAGATTTAGGTGGAGGACTTGTTATTCTTGAAATATGGGAAGAATAATTATCGAGGAAAGGTGCTATCTCATCTCCAATTTGAAGCAATCCAATGACTGAAATGCTACCGGAGTGGAGAAATGTTGGGCCTGTAGGAGGATCAAAACTTCCATGGCTTCTTGCTTGAGTCATGTCGTTCGAGTACCCCAGACTCCCAGAAAGCCACCTGACAAACTTTTCAAATGTCTTGAAGATTAATGGATCTCTTGAGGTTCTTTGGACTGGCTCTAATACTGCTTCTTTAACCTCGTAAGAAACCGATGGGTTTTCAGGAGCAAACATATCGTCCTTAGTCGGAAGAATAACATGCGCAATAACTTGTCGAGGAGTGTAATTGAAAGGCAATGAGCCCATCGCCGGTTCCTCACTGTTCATTACCATTATGGAACCATCTACTTGGATTTTAATGACCAGCTCGCTTCCGGGAAAGATCAGGTCGGGATTATCAAGACCATTGATCTCTGCCAGTTTTGTAAAATCCACATCAAACTGTTTGGCAATCGTCCAGAGGCTTTCGTTTTCTTGAACGGTGTGAACAACGTCTTTTGGTGGGGTGTAGCTGCGGCTACCTGGAAAACTACTGGCTCTAGGATAGGCAAAAGCAGCCTCGGTGATTAACAATGTCATCACCAAAGAAACCCAAAGAACTATAGTGGTATTTGCTTTCATTGAACTAATTTCCTTTAAGAGAAACTTCTAGAGCTTATTAAAAATACAATTTGTTAAGCAATGCTGTCAATCAAATAGGGGTATTCTAAAATTAATTCTCATTAATGTTGTTCGAGAAGTTTATCATCTTAGCTTTATCTATTAGCCCTTCTATTTCCGATAAGCTGTGATTAATGAAGACCCTGTAGAGTCGATCAACAACTCGGTTCCCGCGTGCTTTTCTAAGGCTTCAGCAAACTGCCTTATTTTTTTTGCTTCTGCTCTTGCTACTTTTCTTGACAGGAATATTTTTGTG
>Ga0114994_10002705_pt1 | contig 12983 bp, 6 predicted proteins | sample ArcticOcean_MG_C_9_FD_87043 | JGI IMG/M metagenome (GOLD analysis project Ga0114994, IMG submission 87043) | Marine microbial communities from western Arctic Ocean - ArcticOcean_MG_CB2_152 | ecosystem: Environmental > Aquatic > Marine > Oceanic | place: Arctic Ocean: Canada Basin | collected... | reverse complement strand
GTCGGCGCTGTCGATGAGGGCCGCGCCCGCCACGGCCAATAGGGAGCCCAGGGCGATCTCGCGGCCGCCCGCGCGCTCGATCTCCGAGCCCTTCGCGAGCGGGACCACGTCCCCGTCGCGCACTGCCCCCACGCGGTCTAAGAGCGCGTCGACGACCACGGGCCAGCACCGGCACGCCGCGGCCGACGCCGCCTCGCACGCGTAGCGCACCTCGATCGCCGTCGGCGACGAGAGCGCCAGCGCCGCCGCCTCCGCGACGCGCCTCGCGAGCGCGGAGTCCGGCTCGTCCAGATCCCCGCGCACGAGCAGTAGCCCGAGCGCCTGCCACAACTTCAGCCGGCGCCCCCACGCCGCGGACCGCGCGCAGGACGCGTCGCCGCTCTCGAAGCGTAACTCGGGCTCGAGGTCCAGCAACGCCGCGGCCGCGGCCCGGCGCAGAGCTTGAGGAGCCTCGTCGCTCTCCAGGAACGCGACCGTCGTCAGGAGCGCGAGCGACGGGCCGACGTGGCGCCGCGCGCATAAGTCGAAGCAGGTGCGCTCGGGCGACGCCGGGTCGGGCGCCGTGCCGTCATCGGGCACGCAGGAGGGCGCGTCCGCGACCTCGTCATCGCGGTCCAAGCAGAGCGCCGCCGTCAGCGGCCCGAACACTGCGGCCTGCGCGTCGTCGCACGCGGCGCCGCGCGCGCCGGCGCACAGTGCAAGCGCCAGCGCGCGTGCGAGCGCGGACCGCCGCGCCACGGGGTTCGATGTTTTAGCGAGCAGGCGCGCGCACACGTCGGCGGCAGCTTGGCCGAGGCTCCGCGCGCCCGGGTCGTTGAGCGCCCGTTCGATCAGGGGCGCCACGACGCGGAACGCGACGCAGGCGCTGAGTTCCGGCGAGCCGAGTTTCGCACAGTCGAGGAACGCTGAGGTTGCACGGTTGGCGGCAATGGCGGCCGCGTCCGGCGGCGCGGCCGAGATGACCGCCATCGCGATGCGGAGCACCGCCGTGACGCCGTCGACGGACGCGTCGCAACCTTCTAGCGCGTCGAGGACTAGCTCGTGGTCGACGTCGGCCGCTACCAGCGCGCCGGCGTCGAGCAGCGCCGCCATTAGTCGCCAGAACTCAGTCCTGGCGACGGCTTGCGCCCGCGTTCCCGTCGCGTTATCCACTACTGTCTCCGCCGCTGCCAGGAGCATCAATTCATCAATCTCCTCCAGTTGTTCGCGGGATAGGCAGCTGGCAGCCGCGCGAAGGCACGTGACATGTGCCACCGCAACGCTATCGAAGGAAGTGTCGTTTTCAGAGTTTCCCTCGAGACTTTTCAGGATCATGGCGTAGAGCCGTCGCACGAGCGCGGCGCTCAGCTTGCACCAGTCCCGAAGCTCATCCTCCGCACAACGGTCGCCGTTCAAGATCACGGGCATGCCGGCAAGGACCACCGATGCATCGGCGGAAGAGAGGGCGGCTTCGGTAGAAGCCGCACAAAACCACTGGGTGGATCCGCCAGTTGCCACAGCAGCAAGGAATACTGCCGCAGTCCGCCGGCGGCTGCCGCGCGCGTGAGTTACGAGCCATCGGAGGCCCTTGAGCCCATGGCGCTTGAACATGGACTCGATGTCTACAGTGTATGCCTTCAACACCGCGACGGCCGCGGAGGCTCGTGCGTCATCGATAGCGCCCACGTCGATCACGCGCGCCCCGAGCCAGTTCATGAGCCGCTCGTCCAGGGCCACCTCGTCGACGATTGCGAGAGAACAGGCCGCGGCGAACGCGCCCGCGGTCGCCGGCGACGCCGCCGCGTCCTGGCAGCAGACGAGGGGCACGACGGCGAGCGCGAGCGCGTACGTCGCCGCGTCGTTGTCGGCGGCCTCGAGCGCCGCCGCCGAGGCCGCGACGTCGTCGTCTTGTATATTCGGGCCCGGGAGCGAGGCGAACTCGAAGTCCTCGAAGGGTCCGAGGAGCGCCGCGCGGGCGCGCGGTCGGCCGCCGCCGCGCAGCGCGTAGGCGACGACGTCGGCGCGCGTCTCCTCGGGCGCCGCGCGGTAGAACAGCGCCACGAATTCGACGGCCGCGGCATCGCAGCGCCTCGCCACGTCGCGGCCCTTCCGCAGCTCAGTGTCGTCGAGCGCCGGCAAGATCGAGTCGCGGAGGAGCGGCCAGTCGGCGATTTTTGCCGGGTCCGCATGGTCGAGGAGCCGCTGCAGGAACGCCTTGCGCGCCGACGGGTTCCGGTGCCGCAGCAGCTGACCCGCGAGGGCGCGCACCCACTTCGCATCGAGCGGCCGCGATCGCCAGGCGACCGACCCCCGGGGAGTGCCGATAAGAGGGGCAGCGGCTGTAATACCAAGGAACGCGTCGGCCGCCGCGGCGACGAGGTGGTGGCCGCTCTCGTACTCGGCCGTGGACGCCGCGCAGAGCCATTGCCGCCAATTTCCGGACCTGCCATGGGCGTTATCAGACTCCTTGTCCCAATCATCGACGATGAGCTCTAGAACCGCGAGCGCGCGGCGGCGCAGCACCGGCGCCTCGGCGTGGTCGACGAGCGCGCGCTCGAGGGCGGCCCACGGCGGGTCCGCGCCGCTCAGCCTAAAATGGTCGAACGCCGCCGCCCAGCATTGCAAGGCGTCGGCGGGTGCAACGCCGCGTTCGGGGGCGCCGACGGCCGCCAACGCGTGCCGCGTACACGCGTCCGCAACCGCGCGCCACTGGACGCTAGATGTGGCATCTGGCAGCGGCGCGCGTGCCGCCAGTGCCGGCACGACGCGCAGCACGGCTTTGAGCCGATCGGCAACCTCGCCGCCGCCGGGCTTGAGCAGTGCCGCGCAGGCTGACAGCGCGCTAAGAAGTGCCATCTCGTTGTTCGCGTCCGTCGCGTCCGCAATGACCGCCAGCGCGCCCTCCTCACCCTCATGCGCCGCTACGAAGGACTGATGGACGACCCACGCCACGATGGGGCCGCCAATTATTGCGAGCTCCCGCACGCACAAAGCCGCATCGGCGTCGCCATTGCTCGCTGCGGCCGTGCATGCGGTCGCCGCGGACTTCATAGCCTCGGATATTATCACTCCCTGATGACGCACCAGGTATTGCGAAATGATTTTCAGAGCCTCCCAGCGCAGGAACGCATGCGCTGGCGCGTCGTCGGCCAGGATCGTCTCGGTGCTCGCTGCGACGTTTCTAGCGAGTGCGTTGGCGATGGCCGCAGAGACTTGCGTGCGCTGCGTGGCAGTGAGCGAATCCGGCAGATCTGCACGCGCGCGGTTGAGAATATCTGCGGCCACGCTGACGCTCGGCGTGCTGGTTGCCGCCGGCGCCGGTGACGGCGCCAGACATTCCGCCTCGAGCGCGGCGAGCGTCGTCGCCACGCCGCTGAACGGCACGCCCAGCGCCGCGGCGAGCGCACGCACGTCACTCTTGATCGTGTTGGTCCGCGGGATGTCTACCGCAACTATAAGCGCATCGGTGCGCGCTCTCAGCGTTCCGTGCGCGCTCAAATTTCGCGACATGTCTATGCAGGCATGTGTTGTTTTGCTGGTGCTGTAGCGCGCTGTTGTGCTAATAGCGCTCGATTCGATTGCGCTAGACGTGCAGCGAAAGCTGAGAGCTGGAATGCAGAAGCACGAGCAGCGCACGAGTTGCAAGGCTTCTATCGCAGAGCATAAAACCCGCGAATAATACCCGCACGAAACAGCTTCGATCAGAACGGACTTGTGAGATCAAGGAGAGGCGGTGCTGCACCTGGCAGGCTGCCCCCGCCTCGGCAGCAAGACGCAAGAGCGATGTGGCACCTGTCGGAGGCGCGGCCGGGCGCCGTGCCGGAGCCCCAGAAAGGAACGCCAGGTGCACCCCCAGGGAGCCGGGATGCGGCCTGGCGCGGCGGCCCGGGGCCCGACGCCGACGACGGTACTGCCGCGCCCATCCAGTGCGTCTCCGACGACGAGGGCAGCGTGAAACGGTCCACGTCGCCCGCTTGCATCGAACGCGTGCAGCACGATCCCATTGCGTCGACGACGCCGCCGCCGCCTCCGGCACGAGTCGGCAGCAGCCCGGCGAGTCGCGTAGCTGCGTCGTACACACGGTTAGCTTCTTTACGCGTGCACGACGGCGACGACCCGCAGCCTAGAAGGCGGCGCGACGGCGACGACCCGCAAAGACGGCGGGCGCGCTCGTTGGATGCTGATGGTTTCCGCGAGAACCCTAGACGAGTACAGAAGTACGACGTGAGCGAATCGCGGCGGGAAGATACGTTAAGGGACGCGCTGCTGCCCGCGCGACCACCGCCCGTCGCGGAAGAAACCGGCTTTGTGCTCGGGCTGATGCGGGCGATCGGCTGCTGCGGTAGCGGGGAGGACGAATGGACATAATTAAGAACTGTGGTATTTAGGTGGCCTTCTTCTGGAACCGGGCCAGCGCCCCCTGCGGCTCCATCTCCGTGGCCTGGGCCGCCGCGGACCCGAAGACCGCGGCCGGCACGGGCTTGGTTGACAGCTCCCGCTCGCCGTCGTCCGAGTCGTCGTCGAGGTCGATCTCGTTCGGGTCCGCCTTTTGGGAGGTCGCCTCGACGATGCGCGCGGCCTGGCGCTCCAGGGCTGCCATCTCCGTCTCGGCGGCGCCGCCCTCTGAGGCGTTCCGCTTGAGCGACGGCGCGTCGCCGGCCATGCGCCGCTGCGCCTCCGCGTCGGTCATGAGGGGCGCGTCCGTCTTTAAGAGACCGTCCGCCACGTAGACCGCGGAACTCCGCGCCGTCCCCACGGATCGCTTCACGCGGAGCATCTCCCTAAAGGTGTCCTCGTTGCCGTGCTGCACCTCGAAGTCGCGCCACGTCTGCCAGTAGTGGTCATCTAACCGAGGGTCGGCGAACTGCGCGCCGTGGGCCAGGATGGCGCGCGCCCGGTCCACTTCGCCCAGGCCCCGCTCTAGTGTAGCAAAGGCCAGGCACATGCGCTTGGCCTCGTCGTCTTTATTCAGCGCTTTCACGGCCCTTTCGTACACGCTCCGCGCCTTGGGCGCCCCGTAGGCTCTTTCCACTTTTGCCGCGTACAGGCGCCAGGCCGCAAAGGCCCGGTCGTCGTCCGCCTTGAGGGCCGCCCGTTCATACACGGCCATGGCCCTTCTTCCAAGCCCGTGGGCCTCTTCTAATTTAGCGTAGTCCACCAGCAGCGTGGCCGCGTCGGCCGCGGGCGCCTTGCGCAGGGCCTGCTCGTAGAGGTCGCGCGACCGTTCGAGCTTCGTGCCGCCGTACCGCGTGTGGAAGGCCTGCAAATACCCGAACCAGAGCTCGCGCACGTGAGGCCAGTGGAACAGGCCCACGCCCCGTTCGTACGCGCCGAAGGCGTCCTCGTAGTACTCCTTCTCCTCGAGCATACTCGCATAATTCACCACGATCTGGGGGGTGGCAACTTTTAAGTCCAAACAGCGGTCGTAGGCCGCCCGCGCGCTATCCAGAGTCCCCAGCGACTCCTCCAAGTCCAAGTACAGCGACCAGAGCTTCGAACTCCGATACACTTTTTCCTGCACCGGTATCTGTTCCTTGGTCAACCGCCGGCGCCGGGCCGGCTCCAGCACGGCCTGCCGCGCCACGTTTAACGCCTCCTCGTGGTGCTCCCGCTGCAGCTCCATCTCGACCCAAAAACAATAGACGCAGGCCAGGTCGTCCACGGTCTTGAACTCTTGTTCAGTCGCCCGTTCTAGGACGACGCGGGCGTTGGCGAGGTCGTTCCGCTGCTCGTAGAAGGACGCGAAGGCCGTCCACAGCGTGTGTGGTCGACCCGTGGCTTGTAAGGGGTCCACGGTCTTCACGGCGTCACTGTAGCACTCGATGGCCTTGGCCGGGTCGTCCGCGCAGATCTCGGCGCGCGCGTGCCACTCCGCCACGGAGTGGGGGTTCTGCCTCAACAAAACGGAGGAGAGCAAGAGGGGCCTGCGTTCCATGAGGCGCTCCAGCCGCGCCAAACGGAAGTCCACGTCCTCCTGGTCCGTCGGCACGAAGGGGTCCCGGTCCGGATCCGGGTCCTCGGGCTCCGTCTCTAATTTGGCCATCTTGGCCTCCAGGACACTTTCTTCAAAGCGCGAGTAGGCGTCGAACACGAGACCGAAGTCCCGCGCCGTCACGACCGTGGTCACGGCCTCTTCATAAATGTTCCTGGCTTCCTCGAACCGGCCTAGCCGAATGTAGTAGTCCGCGAGCTTGCACCAGAGGCGGCCCACCTCATCTCTAAAACGGGAGAGCCCTGAGCGGATGATCCGGTCCACATCGAGCGACGACGGCAGATCCTCGGGGTGGGCGGCGCACAGGTCGCACAGACGCATCCAGAGCTGGTGCTTCGACTTGCCCGACGGCGACACGAAGTCCGCGTCGTTGAGGCAGGCCGCTAGTTCGGACGCCGCGCGGCCGTGGTCGCCCCGCGCCACCAGCCAGTCGCAGAGGGCCTCGCGCGTGTTCGGCTCGAGCATGCACCGCCGCGTGTGCGCGTTGAGGGCGCACTGCGCGACGCCACATGTCTCGGCCCAGGCCACGTACCGGGGCCAGACCTTCCCGTGCTGCGTGATCGGCAAGGCTCGCAGCGCCCTATCAAAGCAGTGGCGCAGCTGCGTGCTTTTTCGCATCTTCTCTAATACATCGACGTACTCGAGCCACAATCGGGGCATTTTGGATAGGTGCATGAGGCACCTTTCATAGAGCAAGACCAAGACTTTGGCCCGGCCCGAGGTCTGCCACCTATCTCTAACGGCCTCCTCGACCTCGTCTAAATAGAGTCGCCACAGTTTATACGACCGCGGCAGTAGCTGCAACGCCCGTTCAAAGACGAGGCGTCGCTCCGCGAAACTAAAATCGTCGCGCGTCGCCGTGAGGTAGGACACCCAGGTCTTCGGCGCGTAGGGGTTGCGCGTCACGTCCGGCTCGAAGCGGCGGCCCTCGCCCTTGTTCCGTAAGCCCTGGATGGTCTTCAGCACCGCGGGCGCCTTGACCGCCATGCGGTGCTGCACGTCGGGGTCCGGCGGCGGCGGCGCCGTGATGATGTACGTGTCGGCGCGCGTGATGGCGCGCATCTCGCCGTGCCCGCCCTCGACCATGAGCGTGGCGTCCTGCCCCGGGTTCGCGAGGTCGCCGCTGCGCGCCGTGCCGGGGGCGGACGACATATTCGCTGGTTGTGCGCCGTCGGTGCTCCTTTGCGCGGCGCTGGCGGCGTCGGGGCTGTGGCTGCCGCGGCCGGCGCCGTACACAGCGACTCGCGGCTGGTGCGGAGCTCTCTCGCTAGGCGGTGCACGCGGCGCGCGCTGTTGCAGGTAAGGTTCGAGTTGATGCTGCGGCGTATTTCAGCCTATAACCGCGTGATAATCGCTTACAGCGTGGCCGTTACGAGCACGTACGCAAACGCCGGCGTTACGCCGCGCAGCGAAACCCGTTTTGCGTTTTACGTGCGGGTTTTCTGACGTGACCTTACGGTAAATCTAGCTATAACGCAGTTGACGGGCAACCAAGACTCGACAGGATGCTTGCGCGCATCAGCCGCCGCGCTCTCCGCGCCGCAAGGCCAGCCGCGGCCTCCAGCGCGGCCGCCCGACCACAAACGAGCTTGAGGAGTTTGCGGAGCTTGAGCACGGCGCCGGCGCACATAGCGCCGGCGCCCCAGGTCAGCGACGTGACCGTGCACATCACCTTCATCGACCACGAAGGGTCGCGAGCCGTCGTGCCGGGCCGCGTCGGCATGACGGTGAGCGAGGTCGCCGAGCTGCACGGCATCGACATCGGGCCCACGGCCGTGGCCGGCGTCGTGGAGCGCGTCAACACGGACGCCTGGACCGAGGACCTGTTCGGTGAAGGGGCTTCCCTGGGCTACGACCACGTCAAAATTCCGCCGGCCTGGGGCGCGAAACTGCCGCCGCGGAACGCGTGGGAGCTGGAGTTACTGCGCAACTACTGGGACGAGGACGACATCACGCCGGTGAGCCGGCTGGGGTCGCAGCTGCCCTTGACCAAGGACCTGGACGGCATCCAGATCTACATCCCGGACGGAATCCCCACGGAGGGCAACCTCTAGCGGTAACTTATGTTTATCTATTACTGTCCTTTAGATGACTCGACTGGCAGCTGCGCGCGGGTTTTACGTATGCGCATGCAAAACCAGCTCTCACGCGCCACGCGCTCCGACGCGGACCCAAGAAGTGAATAACGCGCGCAGACATAATTGCAAAGCGTAGCGCACCGCTCAGCAAACAGCGATCGGTGTGGGCATGATGCAGCCACTGTGCTTAGCCATATACGCCATCACCGCGAGCGCATACCTCGCACCGACCACCAATCGGCGCCCGACGCGCCTCGCCTCTTTCCGGGAGTTTCGCGCCCAGGACATCACCCTGGAGCGCTTCCTCGGCCAAGTTTCCGTAACAGAAGTGACGGACTGGGAGTACTCGGGCGACGGCGTGAATCCCCTGGACCCGGCCCAGCCCGCGCGGACCAAGGTTGACGCGGTTGGAAATGCGCCGCTGCGGCTCTTCCTGGCCACGCGCGAGGATCCGACGGCCCGCGCGATGGGCGAGGATTTGAGGTGTTGTGTGCGCGAATACTCGGCCGCGGCCGTGCGCGTCGCACAACAGGAACTGGACGCCTTCCGCGAGCGTGACCTGCCGGCCAAGGGCGTGTGCCAGCTATTGGGCACGCTAGACGACTCCGAGGACGGCTTCTTCTCGAGCGACGACGTGCTGGACGAGGGCTTCCAGGAGGCGTGGCTGGCGAACTTGAGGTGCGAGCCGCCGTTACCAAGCTCGCGGTGGCTGGTGTACGAGTGGACGGGGACGTGTACTTTTGCGTCGTTGGTGGCGCCGCCCGGGCCGGCGAACCCCTTCTACGCCGAGCCGCCCGCGCCGTTCGGCGGCGGCATTTTTAGGGGGAAAGCCGTGGGAGAACGGTGGACTTACATACAAAGAGAGCGGTTCGTATTGAGAGCCACACGGAACGCCGTCGCGGCCGTGGCTTATTTACACGAAGCGGGCGTCGCGCATCGGGGCCTCAGTGGGGCCGCCTTCGTGCTGGATTCCTCGGGTATGGACAAGAACGTCGTGCCGAAGAACGCGGCCTTGTCGCGGGTCCGCCTGCAGTTCCTCGGGTTTTCTGCCAGTGCGTCGGTGTCGACCATGAACGACGACTTGAACTCGTTGGGCTACGTGCTATTGGAGCTGTTGCTCTCGCCGGCGCTGTACCCGGACGACTACGCCGGCGCGTTACCACCCGCGGCCGACGGCGACGCTTTGAAGCGCCTGTACGACGACATCTTCGACCGCGACATTCTGAAGCTGCGGGACTACTGCGCGGCCGAGGAGGCCTGGGACGGCGTCGTGCGCCTCCTGAACACGTTCGACGGCTGGGCGTTCCTCGGGCTGGCGCTGGGGGCGAACGACCGGCGGCGGGCGTCGCCGTCCCTGCTGACCGCGCGGGCGCTGCTGGGGTCGGCGTTCCTGTCGTAAGTGTGTGTGGTCTTTTTTATTATCCGGGGTACTTTTCCGTAAATTTAGGGGGCGTATAGCCCCGAGCCTCGAGAGAGTCTCCAGGGCGCTCGCACCGCGTGCGGACGCGTATACCGTGCGGGGTCGAGCTGCGAATTGAGAACGCCCAGCATCGGCCCATTCGCACCATTCCCAGGCTCGGACGACACTCCATGGCTGCCTCAGACGCTGCACTCTCCGACGCCTTTGACGCGTGCGATCTATGCGATGGCGCGGAATCAAAACACTCTTCTGCACATCAGGCAGCCCAACTTCCGGCGCCGCTGGAGCCGCATCGATGGCGTAGGCCTGTTGGCTTTAGTAGTGGTGGGTGTGCTGTACTCATGGTGGACGCTCGGCCAGTGATGCTTCCCCGCGCGGTGTTGTTGCTGCCGCTCTGCGGGCTGGCCGTCGTCCATGGCGTGAGCCAAAATGTCACGGACTACTGCAAGCAAACGCAAGCGCGCAGCCCGCAGCGGGCAAACGTCATTCTCGCGTTACGAGGGGAATCCTTCCGCAACGGTGCCGGGCAGGCGACGATTCATACGTGCTGCCTGAGCTCGTACGCGCGCCAGCGCGAGGTCTTCGCGTCGCACAAGGCGTTCCTCGGCGAGTTGAGCGCCCGTGGCTTCGGCACGACGCATCTGTTAGCTAATACCTATGCCTGCAGTCGTGGGCAAAACTACACGGAGGACCTGCGGCGGTGGTACGCGCCCTGGCTTAAAAGTGAACGGGACTGGAAGGTCTTGCCGCATTCTATGAAGTCCTACTCGCAACAGAAGCGCGAGGCCATGGACAAACTACTACACATGCCGTCGAAGCATCTGGTAGAATTGCAAGCGGACCGCCCCGGCCTAATGACGCAGTCAAAGGTGATCGACAAGCTCCTGAGCCGCGTGCGGCCCGTCGTCGAAGCGACGCCGCCAAAGCTACTGATCATGCTCCGTTTCGACACGGCCATTCGCGTCAAAGACTGGAATCTCTTCGACGAATGTCTCGGGACGGGCCCGCTGGGCGACTTCGCCTCCCATGACATTCTAGATCTCGTGCCCGGCGCGTACGCCCCGTGCTTCAGCGCCTGGGACGACGTCCACGACAACCTGGGAGCCGGGACCATGGTGAAGGAGATGCGGCGCGCGTTCAGCCTTCCAACTGAGCGCAGGGACTGCATCAACAACGTGGTGACGCGCAAACTGACGGGGATGTGCCTCGAGGACGACTCTTTTCCGGACCGGGCGTGGTACAATCGGGGGCACCCCCGGTGTAAGTGCCGCGGGGGCTCAATTGGGGACGCGGATAGCGAATTTCTTAATGGTCCGATCAGCTTATTAATTTAACGATGTCGGGGGAAACGATGTCGGAAGTTCTAGTAGAAGCAGCGAAGCGAAAAGGAGAGGCGTGGCCGCGGTCCCACGGTTCCGGCGGCGGCCGAAAGCTCGTAGGCATCGGCGCGGCGGTATTACTGTCGGCGTCCTGCCCGTCGGGCGGCTGGCGCCGCCGGAGCGCGTGGACCGCCCGCGGGTCACGGTTGGCTAAAACGCCGTTATCTTCGGAAGCTGCGGTCGAGGCGGCGTGGTAGACCAGGACGTCCTTGAAAGTCTTTGGTGCAATATCGCAGCCCTCCTTCAACGTCTTGGCCACGCGGTCCACGTGCTCCGTCAGGCCCTGGCCGAGCATGACGCTGACCACCTCCAGCCCGTACTGGTGTAATTCTTCGATGAACATGCTGATGCGCGCCGGACCGAACTTAAGTGAGTTTTCTGAAGCAATACCCATCGGGGGCGCGTCGGCCAAATCACCGTTTTCCGGATCGAGCATGATCCAGTCCAGGCACTGGATCACGTTGTCCCGCGGCGCGGCGAGCCGGCGCCGGTAGAAGCCCCCCTCGGCGGGCTCGTGCGCTTCGAGGGCATCGAGACCGGCGAGCGCCGCGGCGCCGTAGCGCCGATCTAAAGTTTGCCTTAACCGCTCGTGCCGCCGGTTCGGGGGCGGCCGCTCCGCATAGCACAGACTCAGCATCAGGACCTGCCCCTTCTGGAAGGGCACCAACGACGCCCGCGCTTCGCACCGCGTGTGGCACTTCAGGGGTCCTCCCCGTAACCACTCGAGGCATGCCCGGAACCTGATTGGTCCGTAAATGAACGTCGCCCGCTCGTAGTCGGTGAAGCCGGCGGTGAGTAACGCAAGATCCTCCGTGGGGTACGCCCGTTGGGCGGTCTCCCAGTCCCGCAGGTCCTCCTGCTTCTCGCGCACCGCGGTGTCGCAGCGCTCCAGGGCGTCTTGCTCGAGCTTCAGCCCCGGCGCGCCGCGCCGCAGCGCCCGCATCGCCTTGATCTGATCGCGCCGCAGTCGTATCAGCGCCGCGAGCTCCCGTCTATGCCCTTTGAGGTAGCCGGGGTCGGCCTCACATGCGTCCCGGGCGGCCGCGAGCGCCTCCCGGGGCCTGCCCTCCAACAACCACGCCGCGCTGCTGTTCGCGGCGCAGACGGCCGCGGCGGTGTTCGGGGCATAATACGTCTTGCCGTCAAATGTTTTTGAAATAACGGGCGGGAGGAAGTGCAAGACCTGCTGGACCAGCACATCCACGTCCACGAACCGGCGCGACGCGGCCCACACCGGCCAATTTTTCAGCGTTTGATTGAATGCATCGACGGCGCCGTTCCGGAAGGGGCCGAGCGCCAGCAGCCCGGCCCTGGCGTAGAGCGCGCGCGCGCCGCCGCAGTCCTTCCCCGCGAAGCGGGCGTTGCCTTCGTCCTTCCACTTGCGCCACTCCGTGGCGCCCGCCGCCTCCATGCGCTCCCGGTGCCAGTCCGCGCAACTGAAGCTCTTCCACATGGTCGCGCGGCTCACGCGCCGGCCGCCCACAAACGAAATAGCCTCGTCCCCGTCGACAAAGTCCTCGCCATCGAGGCCCCCGAAGACTTCGGCCATGCACGCGCAGTTCTTGTTTCTAATATGCGGGCGGGGCAGCGTTGCCCTTGCCAGGCTCACGGCCGCGGCTCACCTTGCTCAGCCTGCTGGCTGCCTGCTGCTCCTTTGAACATGAGCTCTTTTGCAGTCGCCTTATGTTTTTGAACTCTCCCATGCTGTGAGGGGGCGCATGCACAGTCTCCGTGGCCCCCGAGAGAAATGATAAAAAAGTGCACGGGTTTAGCATGAGCGCGGGCGCGAGTTTAACAAAAGAGCCCCGAGGCGCGTCAGGGCGCGGAGCGCGAGGTTTCCCTGGCTGGCTGGGTGTGCTCAGCAGCCCTGGACGCGCTCTCTGGGCTGCACGCCGCCTGAGGAACGATGGGCCTCGTGCGGCAAATATGTTGCGTGCTTTTGGCGGCGAGAACCGCGTCCCCGCTCGCCGCCCCGCGGAGCGGCGCGCCGCTCTCGCGGCCGGCGGTCTTCCTGGGGTCTATATTAACCCTGGCCACGCGCACGCGGGCCGCGCGCGTGCCGAGCCTCGGCCACACGAGCGCGCTCGCCGTGGCGCTAAGTGTGACACAGACGCGCGCGTCGCCGCGCGTCGCGG
>Ga0114994_10002704_pt1 | contig 12985 bp, 9 predicted proteins | sample ArcticOcean_MG_C_9_FD_87043 | JGI IMG/M metagenome (GOLD analysis project Ga0114994, IMG submission 87043) | Marine microbial communities from western Arctic Ocean - ArcticOcean_MG_CB2_152 | ecosystem: Environmental > Aquatic > Marine > Oceanic | place: Arctic Ocean: Canada Basin | collected... | reverse complement strand
TTTTGGGCTATTTTTAAAGGAATGTGAGTGGCGATTTAACAACCCCAAGCCGCAGGATCAATTAAGACAAGTAAAACAGTGGGTTAAACAGTATTTGAACTAGTTAGCTGGGTCAGCCCCATAAATTATTATAATATTTCAGTTTAGAGCCGGATCGACTTCGATAATATAATTGCATCAACGCGATGTTTACCTTCCCTGTAATATTTCAATCTGCGCCCAACTTCCTGAAAATTTTGGTCAGCATATAACATATGAGCCGCCTTATTATTCTCGGATACTTCCAGAAATAATTTGCGGGCGCCCTTCTTTTTAGCTGCCAAAATCGCATATTGTATTAGCTTAAGCGCTATATGGTGACGTCGCCATAGTGGTAACACCCCAATCGTCAAAATTTCACACTCGCCCGGCACCGCCGAACAAAGGATAAACCCATTAAAATTAGGGTCCCCTAAAGAGGGTAACCTCATCCCAGGTTTTATTTGTGAGATGAACCCAAAAACGGTCGGCGAGATAAGGAGCTCCTGAAAATCCGCCGTACACCAAGGGAATTCAAAACACGCGTTGTGAACTTCAGCTAGTACAGCAGCATGAACAACTGAAATTTCAACAAGTTTTAGTGTAGGCTGCTTCCAATTAGCCATTCAAAACCTACTTATTATGTAAAGATGCGCGGCGGTATAAGTACACCAGACATATTCACATCAGGGGGTTTAATATAAAGCGGCGAAGGTGAGGAAAAGGCCACGCCCGAATTAATAATATCTTCCGCTAATTGTGCAACAGTTACTGGCTCAACATAGCGGCCCGAGATTGGGGCAGTCACATCACGGCCAGCAACATCAAGTAGAGGTAACGCGCGCTCAGCAGCATCCCCCAAGAGCAAAAGCGGGCCTATACCTGCAAAAGCCTGCAATCCAATGGCATCAACCGCTTTAGGCTCAGAAAGAAGGGTCAAATCTTCATCATAAAGACAAACATAAAAATCCGCTCGTTTAGTTTCTAAAACAATAAGGCTTTTTCGCCCTGCTCTTTCAGACTGCGGGCGAGCGTATGCTAGAGCCTTAAAATTCGTAATGCCTATCAAGGGTAATTTGATAGCAAGCGCAAGGCTCCGCGCCGTTGCCAAACCAATACGTATGCCAGTGAAGGCTCCCGGGCCAATCGTCACCGCTAATAAATCAAGATCTTGATACGTAATTTTAGCCTCTGCCAACACACCCTCGATCATCGGCACCAGCACTTCCGCGTGTCCCCGCTCAAGGTCTTTCTGTACTTGAGCTATTACTTCACCATTACGCCAAATGGCTATGGCACAAGAGGATGTTGCAGTATCAAAGGCCAAAACGGTCATTGAATTTGATCCTTCTCTTAGATTAAATGTTTTTAAGGTGTTTATTAGAATTGACTACCGGCACGCCGGATTAATAAACCCTTAAAAGTATTTTATATAGTATTACAGGCAAGGAATACATAACCCAATTAAAAGCTAAGGTGTAAGTGTGCGAGATGAGCTTGATTGAAATATTGCCCGAAACCCATAGCGTGGAGATATCACTTGAATACGCAACAACCAATAATTTTACTGGAAAGTCTATATACAAGCGCGGGGGGTGTTACCTTCATTCCGAGGCAGAGGGTTTGTTGCGGAAAGCCAACAAACTGGCAAATGCCCTTTCGTTAAAAATTAAGATTTTTGATGCATTTCGCCCAACTGAAGCTCAATGGATCTTATGGAACCACACGCCGGACCCCCAGTTTTTAGCTGACCCACGCCGTGGCTCACCCCACTCAAGGGGCGCTGCAATAGATTTAACACTCATCGATGTAAATGGACGGGAATTGAATATGGGCACACCCTTTGATGCCTTCACTCCCCGATCGCACCATGGGGACTTGAAAATAAGCGTCGAGGCCCAACGAAATCGAGCACTACTTATCGGCTTAATGACGACTGCCGGCTGGGATTTTTACCGCAATGAGTGGTGGCATTACCAACTCTTCGATGCGACAAGACTTCCAATATTAAGTGATTCAGTGCTAGAAACACCTATGATGTCCTCATAAAGAAGATACTAAACTTGTTGAGAAGATTTAAAAAAATGAAGGTGCTTATAAAAAATTTATTCTTTGGAATTGTAGCCCTTAGCGCTCTTGGCTTTCTAGCTCCTTACGCTGAGGCCAAAAACTCCGCCGTCATTTTAATGTATCATCGGTTTGGCGAAACGGCGTTCCCCTCGACAAACATCCGCCTGAAACAATTTGAAAAACATCTGAAAGAGCTTTCAAACGGAGACTATGTGATCCTATCAGTTAAAGCGATTGTAGAGGCTATTCAGAAAGGTAAAAAAGTACCCGACCGAACGGTTGGCATTACTATTGATGACGGCTATCGCAGCGTCTTCACCGAAGCTTGGCCTCGACTCAAAAAATTAGGCATGCCTTTTACAGTCTTCATTTCGACAAACCAAATTGACCGTGGCTCAAAAAGCTATATGAGCTGGGAGCAAATTAGAGCCCTCAAAAAGGCTGGTGTAGAAATTGGAGCCCATACCTCAACGCACAATCACATGCCAATTTCGGGAAACCTCCGCAATACGGCTGAGTTGGAAAAATCAAATTTGAGAATGGCAGCAGAAATTGGCGCCCGTTCCGATCTATTTGCCTATCCATTTGGCGAAGCAAGCAATGAAAACAAAAAATTAGTTCACCAAAATGGCTACAAAATGGCTTTTGGTCAACATTCCGGCGTCCTTAACCCGTCAACTGATTTCAAATACATTCCAAGGTTTGCCTTAAACGAAAACTACGGAAACTTAAACCGTTTACGACTGGTGTTAAATACACTGCCCCTTCCTGTACAAGACATCACCCCCGACGATCCCATGATTAGCAAAAATAATCCGCCAAAATTTGGCTTTACCATTGCATCATCAATTAAAAATTTGCATCTGCTTTCTTGTTTTTCGTCACATGAGGGACGTGTTCATGCTGAACACATAGGGCAACGCATTGAATTGCGAATGACCCACCCTTTTCCCCAAGGACGGACGCGAGTCAATTGTACCCTACCCGGACCAGAAAACAGATGGCGCTGGTTCGGTAGGCTATTTATCGTGACAAAATAAGTTTTGATATGCAAAAGGAGCTATAGAGTTAGGTTTTTGGTTGATCCGAACCAGTAACCCTTTTGCTGCCAAGCCTGGCTTTGTCTAAATTTAGCAATTGATTGCTACTCATGATCAATTGAATAGTTTTCACATATTTTACACCCCGCTCAGAATAACGATAGAGTGTATTTACTAATCGCGCTCCAGTTAGGCGTTGGCCGGTATGTCTTAATTCTTGTCGTCCCTTGCGAAATTCTTGATAAGCCCTGTGGGTATTCAAATTCAACACATATGAACGAACGGCATCCAATAAAGTGGGGTACGCGCGTATATTATGTGTTTTGTCTGGATCCCGATCTCTAGGTTTTAAACTGTTCTTAGCTTTAAACGTCCATTGGCCGAACAGGGCATTACCTTCAAGAGCAAACCGGGACGTTCCCCAGCCACTTTCTTCGGCTGCTTGGGCCAGCGCTATAGACGGCGGAATAATGTCCACGCGGCGGATCATTTCCGACAAATTATTCCGCTCCAAAAAATAACGCTCAGATAACGCAACCAGCCACAAGCGGTCGACTGCTGACAACTCAACCGTTTTTACCTTTTCAGATTTAATACGAAGGAGACGCTCGCGATCCTTCAACACGTCATCATTGACTTTAAGAATTAAGGGGAGAACCGTTTTAAAAAAAATACGTTTGCGCTGAGCTGGAAGCTCTATATGTGGCATATCTTTGGGCATATTAATTACAAATATGCGAGGAACAGAGGCCCCTTCGTCACGGATGGTTTCGAGATCATAATCTAAGCTCAAGAAAGTCGCGGCTAGAGATCCGAATGTTAAATGTTTAAGACGACCGGGTTGATTGATTTTAAACGTTGGAACCATAGAGTTAGAAACTGCTTTAGTCTCTATAATAATGGGAAAAAAATTTGCTTTTGGAGAATGTGGCACAGTATTATGCGACGTTTGTATCCCAATCGCAAACAAAGACACGGTACAAATACCCATAAAGCCAATTATAACAAGCTCAAAAATTTTCATTTTAAAATGAATTGCTCCAATACATTACAATAAAAATCTGCAGCCACGAACAAAAATTTAGCTGTCTCTTGATCCTGCCCAAACTATTTATAAGTCCTTGCCAGCACCACACTATAGCCAAAACCCACCCCTTAGATCCAGTTAAATTTTTTGTTTTTATAAACAACAATTATAACGTGAAGCTAATAGCTTAGTCGAAACGTTGCACAACTTTGGTGTGCATCGGACAGTTTTAGGACGAATTACCCCAATTTCATTACTTTTTTAAAATATAGTTAAAACTATGTCCTCAAGAAGCCAACCGTATCATAAACTTCCGCCAATATAGGCTCAGAAATAGCCTTGGCCCGGCCGGAGCCCGCCTTCAAAACGCCGTCAAGATAACTCGGATCCGCAACTAGGCGTGCCATCTCATTACCGATAGGCCCCAAGACCGAAACGGCAACATCTATAAGCTCGCCTTTAAAAACGGAAAACTGCTTGCCTCCAAATTCTGTGCACACTTCAGAAATTTTTTTATCGGACAACGCTGCAAAAATACCCATTAGGTTTGCCGCCTCTGGACGCCCGTCTAAACCTTTTACGTCGTCCGGCAAAAGTTCGGTATCAGACGTCGCCTTTTTAATCTTTCGGGTGATTTCATCTGGACCGTCCGTCATATTGATGCGCGAATTTTTAGAGGGATCAGACTTACTCATTTTATGAGAGCCGTTCTTCAGCGACATAACTCTGGTTGCTTCCCCAAAGATCAACGGTTGTGGCACCGGGAATAAATCAGTTCCATAGTCACTATTAAATTTATGCGCAATGTCTCGAGCTAATTCCAGATGCTGTTTTTGGTCCTCACCAACGGGCACGTGAGTAGCTTTATAAAGCAGTATATCTGCGGCCATTAGATTTGGATACGAATAGAGTCCAACCGAAGCATTTTCCTTTTGCTTACCCGCTTTCTCTTTAAACTGGATCATCCTATTAAGCCAACCGAGGCGGGCAACGCAATTAAAAACCCAGGCCAACTGAGCATGGGCGGGCACAGCACTTTGGTTGAAAATCACATTATTCTTTGGATTTAGCCCGGACGCAATGAGGCCAGCGGTTACTTCACGCGTACTTTGCGCCAAATTTTTCGGGTCTTGCCAGACAGTAATTGCATGCAAATCAACAATGCAGTAAATGCATTCATAATCATTTTGCAGAGCAACCCAGTTACGTAATGCGCCAAGATAGTTGCCTAAGTGAAGATCGCCAGTCGGCTGGATTCCTGAAAAAATACGACCCATAATCTATAATCCAATTAAGTTCATTTAATTAGCGTAATTGAAGTCGGCTGTTATGGCGGCCCTACACCTAGAGGTCAAGGGGCTTCACGTCTCAAAAGGCGGAAAATGTCACGCCTAGTAATGACGCCAAACAGCAAAGAAAGTAACCCGTAGACAAACGCGCCGCCACAAACGAGGACCGCCAGGGCAATAGTCTTAGTAAGCTCTTCGTCTAGTGAAAATTCCTTTAACGCGCGGGCTCCAGAAAAGACGACCGCACCCATGGTCAAACTAGCCGCAAAAATCCGGGGTAAACGTTCTGTTATTTGGATATCAAATTTGAGATGTCCTCGGCGCCACAGGACATAAGCCAAAATCAAAGCATTACACCAGGCTGAGACAGTGGTTGCCGCTGCTATTCCTAAATGCAAGAATGGTCCCATTAGAAAAAGATTCAATATTAAATTCACGGCTAAAGCAAAACCAGCAATTTTTACAGGCGTAGCAGTATCTCCACGTGCAAAAAAACCTGGTGCCAAAGCTTTAACTAAGACGTAAGCGGGTAAGCCCGTTGCATAGATAGAAAGCGCGCCAGCTGTAGCTTTAACCGAGGCCGCATCAAAAGCCCCGCGCTCAAACAATACGGATATAATCGGCTCGGCAATCACCACAAGAGCTGCAGCAGCCGGAAGAGTTAGAAAGAGTGAGAATTCTATGGCACGGTTTTGACTTGCCAACGCATCTGCCTCACCTTCTGCTCTGAGCTGGCGCGACATGAGTGGCAACAACGCTGTACCCACTGCAACACCAGCTATCCCCAGAGGCAGTTGATTAACCCTGTCCGCAAAAAATAAAAAAGAAATTGAGCCGGCAGGTAGCAGGGAAGCTATAATAGTATCAATTAATAAGCTTACTTGATAGACACCTGCGCCAAGGGCTACCGGCAAAATACGACGGAGCATTTTTCGAACGTCCGGCGTGAGGCGTGGGTAAGTTAGATGTAGCCGAAAACCCGCTCGTCCACAGTGCATCAATAACCAAGCAAATTGCACCATGCCCGCTATTGAAACGCCCCAGGCCAGAGCATGTGCGGGCGTCGGTGTATAGTGAGACAACAAAGTTATTGCCCCGATGAGGCATATATTAAGCAAAATCGGCGTTGCCGCCGCTGCCGAGAACTTGCCGAGAGAATTCAGCACCCCTGACATTAAAGAGGCCAAAGAAATAAACAGTAAATACGGAAAAGTAATCCGGGTCAAAAGCACCGCTAAATTAAATTGTTCTGGATTGCCCACAAAACCCGGAGCAAAACCTAGCATCACATAAGGCATGGCAATTTGAATTAAAATAACAAAAATTAACACCGACCATAAGAGTACCGCCAAGGCTTGCTCGGCAAATACCTGCGCCGCCTGCTTGCCATCACTTTCAAACAAGCCCGCAAATTGGGGCACAAAGGCAGCATTAAAGGCCCCTTCAGCAAACAACCGGCGGAATAAATTAGGTAATTTAAAAGCAATAAAGAACACATCAGCAAGTGGGCCAGTACCGAGAAATGCCGCAATAAGAATGTCGCGTACAAACCCTAAAACCCGGCTCACCATCGTGAAGCTGCCCACGGTAGCTATTGAAAGTAAAAGTGCCATCTAATTGATCTAAAGCATTCAGGTTAAAAAATGGGAAAGGTGATGAATAAGCTCACCCGAATTATTCCGCAAAGTCATGAGGGCTCCTCCCTTGTAAACTCACATCAGCGTTTCCAGTATTCCAAAAACAGGCCTTTAGTTTTTTTTCACTATAGCTTTATTCGGACTAAAGTTAACTATTCGACAGCTGCGGTATTTTAAGATTCCGAGGGGCCACTGCCCTTAGAAGCTCGTTTCGAATACCGTCGATTTTAATCTTATGACTAATTTTGAGGCCAAATATATCTTTGACGTAGAAGGTGTCAACGACGTGCTCACCGTAGGTCGTGATATGAGCTGAATTAATTTTAAGGCCAAGGGCATTAATAGCGGTGGTCACGTCATATAAAAATCCAATCCGATCGCGCCCATTAACCTCAATCACCGTATCGGTCGTGCTAACACTATTATCTATAATAATGCGAGGCACCACACTAAACATTTCTTCTTTTTTCAACCGGCCAGCTTTAGCGGATTTGGACAATTCCTGATCAATATGAATTTTTCCGGCCAAGGACGCTGCGATCCGGCTTCGTAGGCGCTCAACTTGGCGGGTCTGTTTATAAGCTTGATTATTAATATCCAAGATTGAGAAACTATCCATAACCATACCGTCAGACATGGTGATTATCTTTGCTTCCATGATAGTTGCCCCCGACAGAGCAACAGCACCCGTGATTTGAGAAAAAATACCCGGATGATCTGGCGAATAAACGGTCATCTCGGTATACTCAAATTCATCATCAATCCGCATATCTATGTGCAAACTTTCACCCTTAGCTTTGGCGACCCTGACAATTTCAGCATGGCGCGCATGTATATCTGTAGTACAGGCAAGCCAGTAAGACGGATAGCCGGTTGATATAAAGCCTTCAACATCTTGGGGCAGCCAATCCCTTAGACTCGCGCGCAGAGCCTCTTTGGCGTAGGCAATTCGGGCAGAGCGATTTTCGACAACCATATCACCAGACATTACTTCAAGAGTGCGCTGGAAAAGTCCACGCAATAAACCCGACTTCCAAGCATTCCAGGTTTTAGGTCCGACAGCTCGGATATCAGAAACTGTTAAAATTGCTAACAAACGAAGCCGTTCGACAGATTTAACAGTAGCAATAAAATCTTTAATAGTTTTAGGATCATCAATATCACGCTTAAAAGCAATATCACTCATCAACAAATGATTGCGAACGAGCCAAGAAACTGTTTCGGTCTCTTCTGCGTTTAGCCCAAAACGCGGGCAGAGTTCCATAGCAATATCAGCACCAAGTTCAGAATGATCCCCACCCCGTCCCTTAGCAATATCATGTAACAAAACCGCTACATATAAAGCTCGTCTGGATTGGATTTCAGACATTGCCTGGCTAGCATTTGGCATTTCATCCGCGTAAGTACCATCTTCAATTCGCGATAAAATCCCAATAGCGCGGATGGTGTGCTCATCAACCGTATAAGTGTGATACATATCGTATTGCATCTGGGCGACGACCCGACCAAAATCTGGCACAAACATACCAAAAACATCCGCTTCGTTCATCCGCCTGAGGGCATTTTCAGGATTTCTCTTTGAGGTTAGAATTTCAATAAATAAACGATTAGCATCAGCACATTTGCGTAAAGTATTATCAATTAAGTTGAGATGCCGGGTAATCAGACGCAATGCTTCTGGATGAATGTCCAATCCATGTTTTTGCGCTTCGTGAAAAATCTGGATTAATTTTAAGGGTTTTTCTTTGAAGGCATCTTTATTTTCCACCATGATGCGGCCATGATCATCAATAAAGCCAGCAATTTTAGCCCGGCGGCGCAGTCCAGAAAAACTACCGGGAAAGCGGAAAAACAAACGTTTCTTATGCTGATCTTCCAGCACCGCACACAACACACGCGTTAAGTCTCCTACGTTTTTTGCCGTCAGAAAATAATGTTTCATAAACCGCTCGACACCAGAAGAGCCCGTGCGGTCCTTATAGGACATGCGCTCACCAATAGCTTTTTGTACATCAAACGAGATACGCTCCTCAGCACGGTTGGTGAGGTAATGAAGATGGCACCGTACGGTCCACAAAAAATCGTTGGCTTTGCGGTAGCGTTTTACATCTTGCTTAGTAAAAATTTTAAGTGGGACAAGTTCTTCCACTTCATCGACACCATAGAGATAACGCGCCAACCAATAAAGTGTCTGCAAGTCGCGTAAGCCACCTTTACCTTCTTTGACATTAGGCTCAACCACATAGCGGCTATCACCCATCCTGTCGTGGCGATCATTGCGCTCTTGTAATTTAACTTCAACAAAATTAGCGCCGGTGCCAACAACTACGTCGGCTTTAAATCTTTTCGTTAACTGAGCAAAAAGTGCCTGATCACCCCAGAGCCATCTTGCATCCAAGATAGACGTACGAATCGTGAGATCTTGTTTAGAAAGCCGGATAGCTTCATCAACCGAGCGAGTTGAGTGTCCGACTTTCAAGCCCAGGTCCCATAGCATATAAAGCATAAACTCAATAATCTGCTCACTATACGGTGTCTCCTTATAAGGAATAACAAACATCAGATCGAGGTCAGAGAACGGCGCAAGCTCTCCTCGGCCATAGCCACCAGTAGCAACTACGCAAAGTTGTTCAGATGTAGACTTATTAGCAACGGGATACGCGTGTTGGGTCGCAAGATCAAAAATAATTCGCACCAGTTGATCTATCAAAAAAGAATTACTGCTACCAACTTCGTAGCCCTTACCACTATTTATACCATTACCTTCGAAGCGCTTCTGTACTTCTGCTTTGCCCAAAACCAACGCCCCTCTAAGGACAATGATCAATTCCTGGCGCCTTGCTGGCTTATAGGCTCCCCCGTCCAGTACAGCATACAACTGCTCAACCACGGCAAGGCGATCAATAATTTTGCGTTGATTCCTGATTTTAATCATTAACAATTATCTCTTACAGCACTCTGTTAGTGTCAATATATTCTATAAAACCAACTTTTTAGAAAGGGCTAATTAATTAGTACTCACCTAATTTTTATTATCTGAGTTTCTTGAGCCTATAAATCAAATTAAGCGCTTCTTTAGGGCTTAGTTCATCCGCCAAAACTGTATCCAACTCAAGCTCCAGAGCGGATATTTCAGGTGATGTACCATGGCCGTTTTGGGGACCAGGTGCAAAGAGCGGCAAATCATCTGCCAGCCGGGTAATGGCGCCCCCCTGATTGCCCTCTTCCAAAGCCGCTAGAACTTCCTCCGCGCGAGCCACTACGCCAGCTGGTAGTCCCGCCAATTGTCCCACATGAATACCGTAAGATCTATTGGCTGCGCCACTAGCCACTTCATGAAGAAATACAACACGGCCCTTCCATTCTTTCACCCGCAAAGTGTGGCAGGTTAGACCAACCAGTTTTGTTGAAAGGTTTGTTAGCTCGTGGTAGTGGGTAGCAAAAAGAGCACGGCTCTTATTAACCTCGTGGAGATGCTCAACCACGGCCCACGCTATCGAGAGACCATCAAAAGTTGCTGTGCCACGGCCAATTTCATCTAAAATAACAAAACTTCGATCTGTCGCCTGAGATAAAATAGCAGCGGTTTCGACCATCTCCACCATGAAAGTTGAGCGACCCCGCGCAAGGTCATCCGCCGCGCCAACTCTTGAGAACAGTCTATCGACTACACCGAGATGCACACGCTCGGCTGGCACAAATGCTCCCATTTGGGCTAGTATGGTAATTAACGCATTTTGTCGAAGAAACGTACTCTTACCGGCCATGTTTGGACCAGTTAACAACCATAATTGGCTTGGACTACTCAGGCAACAATCATTTGAAACAAATGACGCAGAAACACTGCCCGATCCATCAAATATGTCTTCTTTGGTAAGCGCCCACTCCACAACCGGATGGCGCCCCCCTTTAATATCAAACGTAAGACTACCATCTACAAAAGGGCGACAGTAGCATTGATCAACAGCCAAGCCCGCCAAAGCTGCTGCAACATCGAGACATGCTAAGGCACTGGCCGCCAGAGCTATCTCTTCAGCTTGGGCCGCAACTTTAGCAACCAGTGCGTCATAAAGCTCAAACTCCATTGCCAAAGCTTTATCTGCAGCGCTGGCAATTTTACCTTCTAACTCGCCAAGCTCAACCGTAGTATAACGAACAACATTTTTCATAGTTTGACGATGGATAAATATATCTTCCGGCCCCGCAGGCATCCCTTCAGCATTGCGGGCAGAAACTTCGATGAAATAACCAAGTACATTATTATGTTTAATTTTTAAGTTTCGAACTCCGGCTACTTGAACATAATCATCTTGAAGGCCCACAATCAAACGGCGGCTTTGATCCCGAAGACTGCGCAACTCATCAAAGGGTGATGCAAATCCCTCGGCGATGAACCCACCATCTCGGGCATGAGATGGCAAAACGGGCTCTAAAGCTTTGTCCAAAATCAACACCAAGTTTTCGTGGCCGCCAAAATCATCTAAGGCACCTTGAATACCGGCAGGTAAATAGGGGCCTTGTAAACAAGTACTAATCTCAGAAGTCAACGCAAGACCATCTCGGATTATAGCCAAATCACGGGGTCCACCCCGTGATAAGGTAAGTCTAGAAAGCGCGCGTTCAATATCTGGTACTTGTCTCAAAAAGTCACAAAACACGGCCCAAAGGTTATGATCATCATAAAAATATTGCACCATATCCAGCCGTTTATTAATCTCCACCACGTCAGTCAAAGGGGCAGAAATATGAGATGCCAAAAGCCGTCCGCCCGCGCCCGTCAAGGTTTGATCAATGATTGACAACAAGCTACCTTTGCGTTCGCCAGAAAGATTTTGAATAAGTTCGAGATTACGGCGAGAGGCCGCATCAATCTCCATAACTGCGCCTTCTGAAAGACGTTTTGGTGGGGCAATCCGAGGCAACTGCCCTTGCTGGGTAAGCTCAATATAATCGATAAGTACACCCCCAGCTGCCAATTCAGCCCTAGAAAATAGGCCAAAGGCATCCAACGTTTTAACGCCAAACAATACTTGCAGGCGCAAATCACCGTTGGCCGAATCAAACTTACTAGCGGGTAATACTGATAGATTCTCTCGCCACGGCTTAAATAAATCGGCTAAATCCGCCCGCTCCGCCATTTTATCTGAGATTAAAACCTCTCCCGGATCAAGCCGTGCTAAGGCTGATGTAAAGGTGTTTTTAGACAAAGGTTGCATCTGAAAATCGCCTGTCGACATATCAAGCCAAGCCAGCCCATAATGTCCTTGCGCTTCAGCGAGGGCCAATAAAAAATTATTGCGCTTGCTATCCAACAGCGTGTCTTCAGTCAGGGTTCCGCGCGTAATGGTTCGGACCACTTCACGCCGTACAACGGATTTAGCGCCGCGCTTTTTTGCTTCTGCAGGGTTTTCTATTTGCTCACAGACCGCCACCTTGTGACCTTGCTTGATCAACCGTGATAAATAATTTTCATGACTATTCACAGGCACGCCACACATCGAAATATCTTCACCCAGATGTTTGCCTCGTTTAGTAAGGGTGATGTTAAGCGCCGCTGCCGCAATAATCGCATCTTCAAAAAACAGTTCATAAAAATCACCCATACGATAGAATAACAAACCTTCTGGGTTTTCCCGCTTGATTGATAAATACTGTACCATCATTGGCGTAACTGTTTTAACTGGCAACACCTCTGGGCTAGCACATAATTTTTTTTGGCCGGGTTCATGTTTTTCCAATTTATTACTCGACATTGGTTCGTTCACTATGGCTCTTTCATCAAGTTAGGACTAATATTTTATCATAAACGGTACTCAACTACAGCTACTTTAATAACAAAATACTAATTGCCATAAAGCACCAGTATTATATGGTTTAACTTCCGTATAATAATCTAATTAAATT
>Ga0114994_10002698_pt1 | contig 13001 bp, 6 predicted proteins | sample ArcticOcean_MG_C_9_FD_87043 | JGI IMG/M metagenome (GOLD analysis project Ga0114994, IMG submission 87043) | Marine microbial communities from western Arctic Ocean - ArcticOcean_MG_CB2_152 | ecosystem: Environmental > Aquatic > Marine > Oceanic | place: Arctic Ocean: Canada Basin | collected... | reverse complement strand
CAACGCGAGCCACGCGCCCTCCACAACACCGGCGTCCGCCTCGGCCGCAGCGCCGGCCCAGGCGTTCTCCCGGGGCTTGCGCGTCGCGACGGAGAAGTCCTCGACGACGCTCGCTGTGATGACGACGTCGCCGTCTTCACCGTGCGCGGTCGTAAGAAACGCGCGAACGACGTCCGCGACGGCCGCCGGCGCCTCGTCCAAGAGCGCGTGGCCGCCCGGGAGCACGGTCGCTTCAAGCGCACTGGGCATGTCGCCCGCGCACCTTACATCGTCCGCGCCGTGGACCAGGAGGACGTCCTCCCGTAAGACGACGTCCTGCAGGCTCGGTTGGTCCCCCAACCCGGCGCGCTCCATGGACGCCGCGGCGTTCGAAGCGAGGTGGGCCAGGCGCCTTTTTTTGACCTCCGCGTACGCCGGGCCGTCCCGTAAACTCCCCCAGAGGCCGCCCTTGGCAGTGTTCGCATACCAACTCTCGTCGAAGAACGTTGCCCAGTCGTCCGCATCGACCAGCGCGCGGACGCGTCGGGCAAGCGCCGCGTCCGCCGCGCGCCGCTCTTCACCTGCATCCCCGTCGAGGCCCACGAGCCGCGCGGACACGGCGACGACGCGGCCGATGGCGTCCGGCCGCCGCCGCTTGCAGCCGAGCGCGAGGCGCGCGCCAAGCGAGTAGCCCACCACATCCACCAATTCATTTCCGTACAATTTGTGCACCAACGCCAGCAACGCATCAACCTGGTCCTCGAACCCGAAGCCCGCCTCTGTAGCTGACGCGCCGTGCCCCGCGAGGTCCACCAGCAGCACCTCGCGCCCCTTGAAGGATGCGCCGAGCGGCCGCATATCTTCGCGGCTCCCGAAGAGGCCGTGGAAGAGCACGACCGGCGGCCCGCTTCCCGCGACGCGCTCGTAGGCTAATTTCGTTTGAATACTGTTTCGAGCGGCCTCAATCAGGGGCTCCTCGAGCGCCCGGTGGATCGCGACGTTCTCGGACCGCTGCACTTCGGGCGTGGCCACGATCACGTCCACACTGGGATCGTCGAGCAATGTCTCAAAGTCTGCTGCTGAAGACGCTCGCTTAGCCACTAACCCGTGCGCCTGGACCAACTGCACGAAGTCCGTACCGTGGCGTGCGCCAAACAACAAGTCGAAGTCCTCCTCCCGTACCACCTCGTCCGCTTCGATACCAGCGGGGTTCGTCGCCAACGGCAAAAAACTGAAGATGCCGCCGCCGTCGTTGTCAACGAGCACAATGCGCAACCGGCCCGCCCCTTCCTTGACGCACCGCAGAGATCCGGCGTCGTGCAACAACGCCTGGTCCCCGATGAGCAAGTACGTAGTGTTGGCTTCGTGGTTCTCCGCATATCCCAACGCCGTGGCCACGACGCCGTCGATGCCCGCGAGACCGCGGTTCGCCTCGGCTCGTACCGGTAAACCGAAGCGGTCGACGTCCCGGATCGGCATCGAATTTGAGACAAATAGCCCCGCGTCCTGGCGGTGGCAGGCCTCCGTCACCGCCCGGGCGATGTGCGGCTCGGAGAAGCCGCGGCCCAGCGTCGCATCCAAGGCCGCGTCCGCCGCGGTGCCCGCGGCGAGGAGCGGCCGGAGCAGCCGTGAGGAAGGAAAGGCCTCCCCATAAGCCGCCCGCGCGAAGGTGCGCGGCGTCGCCTCGAACCGCAAGGACGTCGCGAAGTCGTCGTCGACGCGCGCGCGGCCTGGCTGCACCACGACCTTCTCGGCGGCATTATGTCCGGCGAACGCCCGGTCGAGCCAGGCACGCGTCGCGGGCGCGAGGGCTGGGGACGCCCCGAGCTGCAGAATGCAGTCGGGGCGCAGGTCAGGCAGCGCCGCGAGCACGGCGTTCGGGCGCCGGACCGCCACGCTCTCTTCCAACGACGCGCGCGCGCCGGACCGCACGTCGGCGTGAATAACGGGCCAATTCAAGTCCTCCAGGAACGCCACGACGTCGGGGACGTCGTCGGGCGCCAGGCGGCCGAGCACGACGGCGCCTCTTCGCGCGCGGCGCAGGACCTTACCGACGCTCGCCACGTCGACGGCGCCCGCCGACGGCGTGCTCGTCCAGGGTGCATCGGACGCGGCCCAGGCCGCGTAGCGCGCGCCCTTTAGACAATTTGTGTCCCACCGGGCCCCCGTCGCCAGGTCCGGGTCGTTGTGCGCGCCCCCGACGCCCCGCCGCGCCCCGCGCCGCGGCGCCAGGTTCTCGCGGAAGGCCAGGTTCAGGTGGGCCGGGCCCGGGTCGTCCGCGCGGACCGCCGCGGCGGCGACGGCCGACACCGCCCCCAAATCGCCCAGCGCCGCGACGCGGTCGTCCGCCGGCGGGAGGTCGGCCGTCCGCCGCGTGATTACGCCCAACAAGTCCTGCTGCGCCGCCAGCACCTGGTCCACGCCGACGCCGCGCATCTCCGCCGGCCGGTCGGCCGTAGCGAAGAGGACCGGCACGGCGTCGCGGTCGGCCTCGCAGGCCGCCGGTAATAAATTCGCCACGGCCGTGCCCGAAGTCGTAATAACGCAGGCGCAGGCCCCCGCCCGCGCGCGCGCGTGGCCTAGCGCGTAGAAGGCCGCGGCGCGCTCGTCGTGCACGACCCGCATTCGTCTACGCACCCAGGGGTCCCGCGCGCACGCCAGGGCCAGCGGCGCCGACCGCGCGCCCGGCGCGACGACGAACCGGTCCACGCCCTGGCGCACGAGCTCGTCAATTACCGCCGCCGCCCACGCTGCCCCGGCCGTCGGCAGCGTCTGATACGACGGGAGCGGCGTTATAATGTGCGCGGCGTCGCCCGCGAGCACGGCGTCGGCGCCGCGCCGCGCGAGCGTGCACGCACCGACGGTGCACGTCGCGCCGCGGTACGCGACGTCCAGATCAGACGATGCCGCGAGCTCGAGCGCCAGGCCGCAGAGGTCGTCGCCGCGGCCGGCGAAGACCGCTTCTTCGCCGACGAAGCGTGCGCGCGGCGGGCGCTTCCGTGTGGAAGCTGCGCGCCAGCGCGGTATGCGCTCGGTGCCTTCCTCGATCGCCACGCGCAGCAGCGCCGAGCCGTCGCCGCGATCAACCAACGACGCGTTGAGTTCGTCCATCGTGCACTCGCAGCCTTTTCCGTCCGCGGAGAACGCCTCGACATGCACAGCCTGCGCCAGGAAGGCGCGCGCCGTGCACGCCACGACCACGGGACCGTAGTGCTTCGCGTGCGGCGCTAAGGCTGCTATGTGCTGGGCGGTGCGCCACAAGGATTGCGGCGTCGTCGGATGCGGCGCGAGCGGTTGCGTGGTTTTGCACAGCAGCGCTATGGTCAGGAGTTTGAGCATAGTGGGCTTAGTCAGTAGCTCGTATAGGTGTTAATCCACACAGCAGCGTGGTGTGAAGTGCAAGCATCGCGTGAATGAAATAGCGCGATGGTGGAACCTTCGTGTTGGAGCAGGCGCTCACTTGTCTGGGCAACACAGGAAACGCAGCACAGCTTTGCAAATTGTATCTCAGCTTTGCGAACATAAAAACCCGTGCAATCGTGCGGGTTGCAAAGGAAGCTGCCAGCCACAACAAGACGCCTGACAAGCCTACGCTAGCCATGCATAGGTCCGGTGGCCAAACAACGAGCCAGGCCGACGGGTGTAAACGCAAGCATTTGATTTCCCACGTACTCATAGCTCCAGCCGCAATCGCCGTTTCAGGCGCATCTCCGCGTCCGAGGAAGTCCTGTCGCATCTTGTTATCATCGACCAGACACCGTCGAGAAAACGCGAGCGCCTGTAGCCTTGCAAACCGCTCAATTTAATACCGCTGTGATACATTCAAACACCCACAGCCCAGTTTGAGCCGCCGCGGCCTCGACGCGGTACAGCACACTCTCCGACCGTCGTGGGAACCGACCAGCGACGCGAGAGCGCCGCGGCCACTTCGACCGTCCGCGGTGACTCCGCGCGTCCGAAACCGACGCCGCCGCGCAGGTACCACAAAGATGGCGCGGCTCAGCATCGCGCTCGCGTGCGCCGGCGCCGCCTCGGCCGCAACGAAGCGAGCCGGTAGTCAGTGCACCCCGAACGACACATGCGCAGGCAATAGGCGGTCGCGCGAGACTCGAGAGAAAATTATGGACAGGTTTACTATCTTCCTCCGAGCATATGAGTTAAGGTCGCAACTTAATCACCATACTACCGCCGCCGGGCCCGGGCCTCGGTCGCCTCGACGAGCCGCTTCGCCACGAGGCACCCGCCGTTCAGGACCGTCGCGTGCACGCGCACGCCGACGAGGACGGCGGCCGACCGCCGCTCGCGCCGCGTCGCCTCCTGCAGTTGGTGGTCGCACGCGCGCACCGACGAAGAAAGGCCCGCTATTTCCTTCGTCACGACGCCGTCGTAGTAGGCGTCGTACGGCTGGGCCACGACGACGTCGGCGGCCAGGTGGGCCCGGGCCATGGCCACCAATTCGCGCGTGCCGCGCTTCGAGAACAGCGCCCGCCGGCGCACCGCCGCCGCGAGCGGGCGTTGCTGGTACGCCTTCAACTCGCGCTGGCGGTCGTCCAATTTCCGCCGGAGGCTCCCGAGGCAGACGGAAAAATGCTTCACCTTCGCCTGGTCCACCGCGACGAGCGCGACTTGCTCGTTCACGAGCATCGCCTGGCTGCGCAGCTGCGCCCCGAGCGTGCGCGAGAGGGTGGACGCGACCCGAAAGAACCAGCGCGCCTCGCGCGCGGCCCTGAGCGCACCGCGCGACGCGGCGCCGAAGACCGACAGGCGGTTGCGTGTACTAAGGTACGCCATGCAACGGTCCACCAGCTCCTCCGGCAAACCGAAGCCGCGGCGGCCGCTGCGGATCAGGGCGAGACGTCTTTTCGGGGCGGGCTCCGCATCCTCGTGCGCCGTTTCCGGCGACGGCGCGTGATGGGGCTCCTCCGGCTGCTCGTCGTCGTGCTCCTCCCCGACACCGCTGCCGGTCCACGCGTAGGTGCGGCGGCGCGCCCTGGCCGGGACGCGTGCACGCCGCTGCCTGAACATTGCTCCGATGGCGTCGAACTAGTCGTTCCCGGGCGCAGGGCTCCAGCGCGCGGTGTCAAACTATTGATCTTCTAGCCTTGGTTGCTGTGCCAGGTGCGAGCCTTGCTCTTGAGGAGTCGGCGTCGAGCAGTAACTATTGGAAGGCTCCGAACACACCTCTGACTAGTGACCTCTTGGCTTTGGGCTTACACTGTAGCTTGTGTCTCGTCAAAAGCAGCTTCAAAACTGGGTGTAATGAGAAAACCCGTCCTCGATTTCAATCGGTGAGCTTGGGAGCTTGGGCTGCCAAAGCGCTGCGGGAGCTGCTGGCACTCGTCGTCAGCGGTCAACGCGTTTAAATACGCATCTTGGACACTGCGTACATTGAGCTCGACGCGGCCGCAGCGGACACCGGCCAAACAGAGCACAGCTCTCCTGCAGCCAAAAAAGCAGCCAACATGACCGAGACCGCGACGGCCACGGTCACGCCGGACCCGGCGACCGCGGGCCTCGTCGGCTCGGCCGTGGCGAAGAAGTTCCCGGGCTTCGGCAAGGACCTCTGGGAGGGCGAGGTCATCGAGGGGCCCGACCCCAGGGGCCGCTTCTCCGTCTACTGGGCGCGCGACGACAGCAACACGTGGCACGCGCGGTCCGTGCTGGAGAAGATTCTGACGAGAAGGGGGCCCGCGGCAACGCCGCCTTTACAACAAATGCCGCCCCTGCCGCCCCCGACGCCGACGGAGGCCTCGCGCTTGTTGCCCAAGGCCGAGGCGCCCTCCAAGCCGCGCGACAGGAAGGAGTCCCTCGAGGCCATCGAGTCGCGGTTCCTCGGCGAGGACGCCGCGGAGCTGTCGCCCGCCGAGCAGCGCGAGCTCGAGGCCTGCCGGGAGCGGCTCGGGGCGGCGGACGACGAGGCCGAGCGGCTGCGGCGCGCGCTCGCGGAGACGAAGCGCGAGTTCCACGCGACGGCGCCGGCGCCGGAGCCCGCGGCCGCCGCGCGGAAGCCGCGGAAGCAGCCGCGCGCCCAGAAAACGTTTGAAGTCGGGGCGACCGTCGACGCGGCCGCGGCGGCCTTCGGCCAAGCCTACGCCGAGCAGGCGCGGCACGGCGGGCCCAAGGTGTTTCGGGGCACCGTCGTGAGCGCGACGGTAGCGGACGACCAGTGGAACGTCCGGTACGACGAGGACGGCGAGGTCTACGCGACGGAGGCGCGGCACCTGACGCTCGTCGCCGGGCCCCGGCCGAAGAAGAAGAAGACGGTCACACGGAAAGAGTCCGAGGTCTGCGTGGTCTGCGGCCGCCCCACGGTGAATGAAGATGGCAAGCCCCAGGACGACGTGATCCTCTGCGCCGACGACGACACTCACGAGTGCCACCTGGCCTGCTCCGGTTTGACGCCGGGCGCCGCGGGCTCGATGCACTGGCGCTGCCAAACTTGTGCGGAGGCGAAGGGGGGAGCGCTGGCCCAGGCCGAGGGCGACCTCGTGAGCCCGTGGGTCGGTCTGGAGGCCCACCGCTTAGTAAGAGAGCGTGTGGCCGGGCTGAGGCGCGAGTACACGCAGTTATTGGTGAGCGGCCAGATGATCGACGAGAAGGTGATCGATGTGACCCTGTCCCAGGCGGATGCCTGTGAGTTGTATGGGAAGGCCGTGTTCTGGGAGGGGGCGTCCGCGGATCTGACCGCGCCGGGCGGCTTACTGTACTCTCAATTAGAAGTGGGCGAGGCCGAGGACTGGCGGCGCAAGCCCCGGAGCATCTCGCTCTTCCCCTCGGGGCGGGTCCTCAAGACCGTGGAGTACCTGGAGGAGCTTTTAGGAAGGATCCAGAAAGCGGTACGAGCGTTCTACCAGGACAGGAGCCCCCCGATCGAGGTAGAGAGGGCCGCCACGATCATGGTCGAGCGCTGGCTCGAGACGTGCGTCCAGGCGGCGACGCAGGTCGACGCGTGTCGTCAGCGGGTCACGGAGGAGCTCGGGGGGTCGGCGCGGGATGACGACACCTGGGGCGTGCGGCTGGCCTACACCGCGGACACGGCCTCGGACCACGGGGCGGCGATGCGGGGCGGCGCCGGCGCGTCGCTGGGCCGGGGCGACGTGCTGGTGGCCCTGGACGCGGGGCCCTTCCGCGTGGCCGAGGTCTACTGTGCCAAGGTCGGCGCCATCCGCCTGCCGATCCGCGCGGACATGCTGGAGCGGTTGCTGAAGCGGTTCCGGCGGAGGCAGCACGAGTCGCGGGAGCTCTTGGGACAGCGCGAGGCGAAGGCGGTGGTAGTGACGGTCGAGGCGGACGAGCCGCTCATTCAAAAAGCCGGGCGCATCCCGAAGAAGCGCAAGCGGCCGCAGACTAATGAGGCGGAGTCGGCGCGGCCGCCCCACTTCCTCTCGCACATGTATTCCATGCTCTTAAGGTATGATGATTTGAGCGGCGAGGCCGGCCAGCACGGCGCCGTGCCTCCCCCGGTCTTCGACGTGCTTCGGAAGTGGGGCTGTTCTCATGAATGTTGTGCCACGCCGTTCAACGCCACGCTCGATAGCTACTGCTCGCCGTTCCTCGACACGGACGGCGTCTTCGGCAGCGCCGGCTCGTTCTTCGCCTTCGAACCGAGCGAGGGGTGCTTCGAGATCAACCCGCCCTTCACCCTGAGCGGGAACCACGTCTCGGACCACATGGGGCGGCTCCTGCGGCGGGCCGAGGAGGCCCAGAAGCCCTTGACGTTCGTCATGATCCACGCGGCGGCGCACTCGCGAATGGCCCACGCTTCGTGCGCTCGCTTCGTGCGGGAGGAAATTCGGCTCGAGGGCGGGAGCCACTATTATCTCGAAGGAAATATCTATAGACGGGCGGAGCCGCGCGCCTACGTGCCGCCCTTCCCGTCGGTCGTCCTGTTCTTCTCGACGACCGAAGGCGCGCGGCGGTGGACAATCGGGCCGTGCCTGGTGAGCGACCTGCGCCGGGCCTTCGCCTGGCCGCGCGAGGCCGCGCCGCGGCCGTTGCCGCCGCGGCCGAGCGCCATGCTGCCGGCGGCGTCGCGGCCCGCAATTCAGGCGCCGGCGTGGCCGGACCCTACTGAGCCACCGCCTCCGCCACCGGCACGGCCCACGGCGATCGACCCCGCTGATGACGAATTGGCGCCGGGGTGGCAGACGGTGAGCATGTGATAATATATAAAGTTTACACACAAGACTCCCGGCGAGGAGAAGTTCATTCGTCGCTGATGAAGCGGTCAGCGAGCCGCTCGTCGCTGTCGCGCAGGGACCGCTTGCCCGCGATGTTGTACCGGTTTTTGGCGATCGTGTCGTACGCCAGGTCCGCGACTGCGCGTGGGACGATGCCCTGGGCGATGGTCGCGAGGGGCGTCGTGATCCTTAGCTGCTTGCCGATCTCCAGCACGGCCTCGCTCTTGATGAACGCGTCGTCCGGCGTGACGAGCACGATCGACGAAATGTCGTCCGGCTTGCGGCCGGAGCGCTCGAGCAACCGGCGGCCCGCGGGCGACTGCAGCGCCGCGAAGCGCAGCTTGGCGGCCGGGTCGTTGTCCAGGGCCCAGTCCACCCAAAAATTGCACATGCGGCACACGCCGTCGTACAGCACGATGGGCGCGCGATTCTCGGCGAACGGGTCGGCCGCCGCCGCGAGGCACGTCGACGCCGCGCGACGTGCGACTGCTGGTCGCAGCGATGCGGTACGCGCGAGGAGGCTGGAGATGAGTCCAATGCGCAGCATCGTCAGAGTGCTCTGGTCGACGCTATCGATGCGTTACGACACGTAACTGGTGGGGGCACAGGCCAAAACTTAGCTGGCATGTAGAGTTCTTGGGCGTGCGGGTTTTGCAGCTCGGGCTTTTACAGCCGGTCAGACTTCGCGCGCACGAGTCCCGGGAGCGGCCTGGGCAGCATCGGACACGGATATATCCTGGTTCGGAGCCGCACCGCTCGACGCCATCGCTGCGAGGCTGCCCATCCCGCTGTGCGCTGAAAGCAGCATGGCAGCCGAGGATGAACCGAACGCGCAGCTCCGGAAATCCGTGGAGCAAGCCCTAGCCACCTCTTTCGTGATGCGCCGCGCAAAAGCGGACGTGAGCAAGGACCTGCTCCAGCAGGACGCGCCGCCGACCGCGGACGACATCCGCCAAGCATTGGAGGACGGCGGCTGGGCCAAGGAGCTGCGCCTGAAGATCCACGAGCTCGCAAGGACCGCCTCCGTAAAAAGGATCACGGACAAGGAGTCCCTGCAGAGCGTGCACCGCGCGCGGAAGCAGTGGGAGGCGTCCATCAACGACGAGCTCCAGGCCATCGCAAGTGAACGGAGGCAACCACTCGTCCGGAGGCGGAAGAAAGTAGTCGTGCAGGCGGCGGAGACTACCGGTGATGACCTGGTGGAGATGGACCCGGAGCGGGTCGCCTCACCCACAAAAGTCGCGCCGTCGGCGTCGTTACGGTTCCTCTTCGACTCCGAGGACCTGCTCGATGCTATGGCAAACCTCGAGTCGCCCTCCCTACTCAAGGAGGGCTGGGGACTCATCAAATTACAATTAAGGACGGCGTCGCTCGCGGAACTGCGTGTGACCTTCGCGGAGCTCGCGCCGGAAAAGCGCCAGTGGGGCGCGGACGACGTCGCGGGCGACCCCCGCGACAGGATAAAATTCGCCGACGCGTGGCACGAGCTGGGGGACAAGTGCCTGGAGAGCGGCCATGTCCCCATCGCCCGGAAATACGCGCGGCGAGGTGTCCCACCTTCTTTACGACCGGCCATCTACCGCTGTCTATTAGGACTGCCCCATGTGGAGGACGCGCAGACGACGTCGGCCAAAGAAGAGCGGTACTACGCCGAGTTACGAACCCACGTCGACCGCGTGGAGCTCGTGACGGACGAGTTGTACCAGATGGATGTGCAGCACGTGGCCGACGACGACACGTATTTTATTTTTGACGAGGTCCTGGGGAACTGCGTCCTGGCCTTCTCGCGCGATGCGTGGCTACCCAAGAATTGTGTAGTAAGGACGCACGCGCCGCTCGTGTGCGAGGACATTTGTGAAAACTGGCGGGCCGGGTCTAGTGTGCCACCAAGCGGCGTGCAGCCCTTCCGCGGATTCGTGTCGTACGCCGCGCCGTTGACGTTCGTGTACGGCAAGGAGCCCGCGTTGTACTTCGCTTTACGAGCCATGTACGCGCAGCACTGGTGCCGCCTGAACGTGATCCGGACGGCCGAGAACACGTTGTTGCCTCTATGTAAGCTGTTTGAGGGGTTGGTCGTGGAAACGCACCCGCGGCTGTTCTTCTATCTGGTCCAATTGAATATCGACCCGTTACAAATCGCGCTGCCCTGGATCCAGTTCGGCTTCGTCGGACTCTTGGACGTGGAGCAAGTTCTACTCCTGTGGGACCGGCTCCTGGGGTTCGAGGACCTGTCCTTGCTCAGCGTGCTGGCGGCGGCGATCTTCGTCTACCGGTCGGAGAAGCTGCTCGGCGCGGCGAACCTGGACGAGGTAAAGGACATCTTCGCCGACGGCGCGGCTTTGCAAATAGTGCCGCTCCTCCAGACGTTCCTGTGGCCCGAGGGGCTGTAGCACACATAAGTTTATATTATTCCACGACGACTGCGCGCTCCTCCGCGACGGCGCGCTCCACGATCGGCCGGGCCGAGGTCCGCCGCTCCCCCTCCTCCTCCGTCGCGAGCGATCGCCGGAACGTGAGCCACCGCGCGATCGCCGAGGCCTCCTCGTCCGTCTCCGACGAGTCGCTCACGCCGTCGCCATGTGATACGCCGTGCAGGTGGCGCGCCACCGGTTTTGATGGTGAGGTGTGGTGGCGGCCCAGCGCGCCGGGCGGCGTTGGAGCGGGCGCCCAGCCCCGACCCAGGGCCAAGGGGCCCACGTCGACGCGCGGCGGCCGCCGGTCGCTGGCGTCCGAGTCGAAGGAGTCCTCCGCCTCGTCACTATGCGTCGTGCCCGTCTGGTCCGAGCCCGAGTCGTCGTCGTCCACGTCGACGGCGATGGATGGCCTGGCGCGCGCGATTTGCGGCGCCGCTCCGAAGAGCGCGGGAAACTCCGTCGCGCCCTTCACCGAGGCCGCCAGACCGTTCACCCAGCCCGGGATGGGCCCCACGCCTAGCGAGCGACAGAGCGCGTCGCAAAAGTGGCAGCAGTTCCGCGCCAATAGCGTATACGTGTCGCCCGGCCATGTCGCGACGAGCCGCGCTAATCGTCGTTCGATGATGCGCGCGTCGGCCGGCGCGTGGCCCATGGGGATCGCCTGGCGGAAGTTGGCACCGCACGCGTCTCTCGGTTCGCACGCGAAGACGCCCGTGCCCTCCTCGCAGTAGCCGTAGCTGTACTCCACCCCGGCCACTTCCACGCCCGCGTGGAAGAGCCCGACGTCCCAGCTCCGCATGAGCGTGCTGTTCAAGGATGCCAGTGTACCGGTGAGGTCCGTGTCCCCGACGTTCGACAAATCATACACGTTCAGATACACGGTAGGCCCGGCGCCCCGCCTCAACTGGAGTTGCGCCGCGGCGACGCGCGCCGCGGCAGTATTCAAACTCTCGGCCTGGGCCAGATGGTCCTCGCGGACGGCCGCGGCGCGCTCGGGCCACCACTGGCCCCGCGGCGGCGGCGAGTGGTCACTGTCTCCGCTGCTGGTGCCGTCTCCGCTGCTGCTGTCCTCGTCTGCCATGTTGGCTTAGACGTCTCACACAGCAATCTGAAGGCCCACAGATTAAAAACGCAGCTGTGCGCATCCGAGTACAACTTCTGAAGCTTCCAGCGCCGCCCACGCCAGGTCGGAGGCGCACGGGTTTTAGGGGGGGCTTTGTAGCTAGGGTAAGAGCTTGGAGGGGGGGGGGGTTACGCCAGCAGAACTATATCGTACCGCCCCCAATGCAACTTGACTGGTGGCGCGGGCGGTGTAAGAAGATTCAGTATATTCTTCAGAAAACTAGACACGCGGCAACAAGAGCGATGGCAAACGCGACCTGTCCGTGGCTCCGCGACGCCGCGTCCGTCTTACCTTCGGTCGGCGCGGGCGTCGGTGCGCACGGAGGCTTGCCAATGCCGCCCGAGACGCCGTACGACGTCGACTCGCACGGCGCGTAGCGGAACGTTACCGGGTCTGTGCCCCTCATGGACCACGGCGGCTTCAAGCTCGCACAGAGCAACGCCATCGAGTGCTACGTGGCGGGCCTTGTGCCGAAGTTCGCGTCGCTGACGCCGCAGCAAAAGGCCACGGATCAGATGATCGCGTTAATCCAAGGTGATATGCTCGGCGACGTCGCCAAGGAGGCCTTCGGGGGCAAGGACGCCGCGGTCATCACGAAGGCGTGCGACAAGTGGCTCACCGTCCTCGAGGCGAAGGTCCCGACGGAGGGCTTCATCAACGGCCTCCCGTTCCCGACCGTGGCGGACCTCGCCGTCCTCAACCTCTGCACGGGATACATGCCCTTCGGCGCCTCCTACAAGATCGCGTCGTACGATGAGTCCAAGTTCCCCAAGGTCTCCGCGCTCGCCGCGCGCACGAAGGAGCACGCGTGCCTCAAGGACTTCGAGTCCGCCACGCTGTCCGCCGCGGCCTTCGGATTATAGGCGCGCCCCCTCTGGTCCCCCGATATAAGTTACTCACTACCAGGGCAGCCGCAGGTCCTCGTTCTCCCGCCTTGAGCAAGAGTTCCCCCGCAGCAGCTCAGCGATTTGCCGCCGGTGCTCTTCGAGCAATGATGAAACCTCGGACTTCTGGATCTGGAACTGGCGCAGGATGTCCACGTGCAGATTCTGGATCGAGGCCCGGAGCTCGTCTGCGACGTCGTCGAGGGCCTCGAAGAACTCGGCCGGCGCGGGCGCACCAGTGGTCGTGCTCGGTGGCGCCGCGGCGGTCGCCGCGCCGGCGGGGGGCCGCGCCGGTTGTGGTGCTTGCTCCGGCGAGGCCGCCGCTTGCTTCTCACGGTACATGCGCGCCGGCGAGTGCGGCGGCGGCGGCGCGGCCGCGGGATCGTACGGGCGCGGCGGCGAGGGCGGCGGCGGCGGCGCT
>Ga0114994_10002695_pt1 | contig 13007 bp, 7 predicted proteins | sample ArcticOcean_MG_C_9_FD_87043 | JGI IMG/M metagenome (GOLD analysis project Ga0114994, IMG submission 87043) | Marine microbial communities from western Arctic Ocean - ArcticOcean_MG_CB2_152 | ecosystem: Environmental > Aquatic > Marine > Oceanic | place: Arctic Ocean: Canada Basin | collected... | reverse complement strand
CCCGCGTGCCGCACGCCGCGACCCTCGTCTGGTTCTGCACACCGTTGGCCCCGACCGTCAACCGACCGAGCAGTCGAGAAAAGGTCTCGGCGCTCTCCTTGAAGAAGTACCAGGCCTGGGGGCCCTCGCCCTCCACGATGGGCGGTCTCCTCAGTAAGTTGTTCTTGGCCACGGCGGTGAACAGGGCTTGCGCGGCGTCGTCCTGCTGAGAACGGACCCAGATGGGCTCGACGCCGTCTAATACATTACGTACGTGATAAACGATAGGGTCCGCTTGGATGGTGAGCATGCAGGTCACTGCGAGCAACATGGGCCGCCCCATCGCGCGTGATGCGGTGCGCCGGGGCTGCCTCCGCGTCGCGCCGAACGCCGCGTGCCGCGCAGCCTGTTTCTTCTCGCGGCTTACTCGTACCAGCGCACTGTGGCTTGCTGGGCCGGCTCGCACGTGGTAGTAGGCTAGGGGTGTCGCGTAGGAGCACCGTGCAAGGTCCGCTTGGCAAACCAGCTTGGGCAACTTTTCGCTGTTCGCGCGGGTATTTAAAGAGAGCCGGCAGACGAGCGCTTTGGGCAGCCCCACTCGTGGACCGGGCAGCCTCCGATGCTGCTGCGGCTCGTCACTATTGCCGCCCTAACGGCGGCCTGGCAGCGCTTCGACGAGCACGATGCGAGAAACGACATCGTGGCCGCCCACGCGCGCGGCGACGCGAACCGCGTGGCCGAGCTCGCGCAGCACGAGCTCGAATTAAGGGGCGAGGACAACCAGCAGCCGTCGCTGCACCACTACTTGGGCTGGGCCCGGTTTCAACGAGGGGACCTCGCGGGCGCGCGGGACGCCTTCCTCGCGGCCGTCGAGCACGACCCGCACGACGCGCGGAGCTGGCTTCATTTAGGCGCTTCACTCTTAAGCGCCTTCCAGGTCAGTGCGGCCCAGGCGGCTTTTATGAATGCGAACGACGCCGCCAACAAAAACGGTGACGGTGCCACGCAGCAGGACGCCCTCGCCAAGCTGGTGAAGGCCAAGGCCTGGGTCGCGGACTGGGCCGGCTTCGATCGGGCGGTAAGTGCCGTGGCTCAAGGTGCGTCCCAGTCTTTAGGAACGGCCCACCCGGCCGTGGATGGACTGGGCGTGCCGCACGTCGCATCAAGATTGCCTTTACATGTCCTCCGGGACCTATCAAAGCACCAGACCCATGCCAAGAGTCTCGATGGTCCTCATTCCATTAAAAAGAAGCGAGCGAAGGGAAAGTTGAGAGTAGGTTTTGTGACGTCCGACTTCGGGGCCCACCCAGTCTCGGCTACATTAAGAGGGGCGTTACTCGCGCTGGACGCCCATTCTCAAGTGTGGTGCTATTCACTAGGAGCCGCTGATTCGTGGTGGCGGCGGAACGTCAGCGAGGCCTTAGTTGAGCGGTTCGTGGACTTGGGGGACACGTATTCTCCAGAAATGGCCGCTCAAAGGTTCATCGACGATAAGTTGGATATTCTAATAGACTTGCATGGCCACACATTACATAGCGGCTTACCACTGCTCGCACACCCCTCGCTCGCACACGTGCTCAAGCTCACTTTCTGCGGCTGGCCGCAGACGACGGGCGCTCCGTTCATGCAGCACATGGTCGCGGATAAGGTCGTGGCACGGGTCGAACACAGTGCGCGGGAGTTCAACGAGAAGCTGTTGCTCCTCCCGGAGAGCTACCTGCCGGCCGACCACGGGAACATGGTCGGGTCAGTTCTTACAAGAGAACGAGCCACTTCCGAAGACGCGGGCCACGCCGCGAGCTTCGCCTTCGGGTCCCTCAGTTCCTTCCAGAAACTGGACGCGACCATTTTCGACGTCTGGGCGAATGTTCTGAGGCGGTCCCCGCGGCGGTCCGTGCTAAGGTTGATGCGCTATGCCTTACACGACATCGCCGAGCCCAAACTGAGACAGGAGCTGGCGGCCCGGGGCATCCACCCCGCTCGTTTAGAGACGACCAAACTGGCCCCGTGGCTCGACCATACGTGGCAGAAGACGCATCTAGACGTCATGCTCGACACACTAGTCAAGTCCGGGCATTCCGTCGTGCAGGACGGGCTCTGGGCGCAGGTGCCCACCGTCTCCTTAGCGGGCAATAGGATGGAAGCGCGGGCCGGCGCCACGGCCCTGCGGGCTGCGCGCGTGTCGACCTATACCGAAGCTTTATCTCTGAAGGACTACGAGGTCTTGGCGTCTTCTTTAGAACGCGAGCCAGCCAAGTTAAGGAGTGTACGGGCGGTCCTCAAGCACCGGTTGACCGTCGCTCCGCTCTTCGATTGTAAAAGGTGGGCTCGTACGTTTTCGAACGCCTTGCACGCGGCCTACGAGGCCTTTGTGACAAATGCGCGGGCGCACGTCGTCGTTCATGATCCTAGAAAACCTCGGAAGTTTGAAGTTTATGACGTCAACTACAACGGCAACGAGTCGCACGCCGTGCTCCTGCGCATCCACGGCCGCACGCCCAAACCAGGCTGGCGCAACGTGGACGACGTACCGGGCAAGTTCGTGGACTACGTTTTAGCCTTGGACGACCTCCGGGACTTCCAGGATTCCACTGTCGCGGCGATTTATGCCGAGGCGGCTTCGTTGGTCATGCCGCCTTCCAGAACTGTGCTGGAGGAGTGGTGGCGCGTCCTGGCCCCCGGTGGCGCCTTCTTCCTGACCGCGCCCGACGTCACGGTGTTGTCGTCGTTCTTAGCTCGGGACGACCTCTCTTCTGAAGAACGCGACGCTCTAAATGACGTCCTGGTCCGGAGCCGGGGCGTGGAGCTGTCCGATTTAAATAAAACGCTGGCGGCGACGGGCTTCTGCGACGTGGCGCGCGTGGCGTCCTTCGGCCTCTTCAACGACTCGTCCGCGGTCGCGTTCCGCGGGGAGCGCCTGGCGCTGAATGTCGTGGCGAAGGCGTGCCGCAAGGAGGGGGCCTCCATCGACGTCTCGTTCCCGGGGATGGCCTCCTCAGTTTAGTGTACTTACTTGTTTCAAACATCTAGAAGGCTGAAGGCTGGTCCGTCTTTTTGTGGCTGCACGGGTTTCTCTCGCGGATCAAACGTGCATGTGGCAAAAGACGTCGCCACCTACGGCCGCGCACAGCTGTGGGAGCAAGCAAGCGGTCGTTTTGCAAGCCTTTTGGCCGTTGCTATCAAAAGCACCGATGTCTCGTTTCGACAGAGGCCCAGCAGGCGCGCCAGCCGCTGTACCAACAAAAGCACGCGACGCCACCGCTGCGAGGGGCCCGCGGCTCGACGTCTACGACGGCGACGAATTGGTTGACGTCATCGACCTGGCGCCGGGGTCGCACTGTCTGGGCAGAGACAACGATGCGTGCGACGTGCCACTCCCGCACGCGTCGTGCTCGCGGCGCCACGCGAGGCTAACGGTGGACGACCGAGGAGTCGTGCTCGAGGACCTGGGCTCGGCGCAGGGCACGTTCGTCAATGAGCAGAACTTCTGGGCTAGCTCTCTGACTGCGAACGACCGGGTCCGGCTCCGCGACGGCGCCGCGATCAGGTTCGCGGATTTACCGAGGCGCTACGTCTACCGGAGCGGCGCGCCATCCACGGCACCGGCCGCGCCAGCACATGCGCATGCGCCGGCGCGGACCGCAGCGCCGACGCCGGCCGCGGCGCCCCTGGCAGCTGACGCGAAGCGGAAAAAGCTCTGGGGCGCCAAGAAGGACCCCAAGGCCCTCGAGAAGTGGGGCGAGGCCGCGGGGTCCCTCGGCGGCGCGCGCGGCGACAAGTTCCTCAAATTGCTGGGCGGCGCCAAGCACGGCGCGACGGCCAAGAAGCGCAAGGTCGGCGACCCGTCCGCGGAGGACCTCGAGAAGCAGTACGAGGCGGCGCGGCGGCGGGGGGGCGCCTGGAACCGCCAGGGTTTAGGTTAATATGTTACAAGCCGTTCTCGACGAAGTCAAGGTGCTCCAGGGCCCGCGCGCAGACGGCCACGGGGTACTCCTCCAGCAGGCCCTCGCTCTCAAGCTCAAGGAACTCGTCGTAGGTGAAGGGCGCCGGCAGGCGCTCGTTCACCGCCATGGCCAGCTTGAGGTAGTCGATGAGCTCGCACTTCGCGTCCATGAACTCCACGTTGGCCATCGCGTCCATGAGCGACTCCCACTTGCCGTCCTCGTCGTAGCCCTCGTTGCGCGCCTTCTGGCAGGAGAGCGCCAGCGCCATTTTCAAGTCGCTCGCGTCGACGGTGCCGCACTTGGCCCAGCTCATAAAGCTGGATCGCCGGTGCCGCTTTGTGAACGACGAGCGCACCAGCGCCGCCTTGTCATGGGCAGCGCCGTTCGCGGAGCCCCAGTTCCAGCCTTCTGCTCCCCACGAGATAGGCGCCTCATCCTCAAGAAAGTCAGTGCTGATCGGCTCCACGTCCCGTGGCAAGTCAGTGTAGACCGGGCCGTCCTTGGGCGCGCCGTACAGGCGCGTCGATTGACGTAATGCGGGCCGCGGCGCCAGCGCGTGCACCGCCGTGGCGAGCGCCGCGTAACAAGCGAGTGAGCGCATCATTGCCGCGCGTAAGGATATGCTATTGCTGACTAAGCGGTGATTGCAGGAGCCCTGGGCGTTGCGCGTGAGGATTTGGCTTTTGCTGACCTAGCACTGATTGCAAGAGCCCTGGCGTCACCAGGACTGCAGCGTGAGCTTACAATAGAGCCTTGGCGAGTGGATTGCCTCGCCGTGTCTTATTTTCCACCGCTTGTCCTCTCTGATGCGAGGATCGCAGCGTCTTGGGCAAGGCTGAGTTTTGTCTCGCGTGTGCCCCAAATACCCGCACTATATTGAGAGCTCTCAGCGCTATATTATGGCTCGAGCCCTAGAGATTTCAGCAAGATTCCGGTACACAATTACGACACAAAACAACTACGGGACCCATACAGGTTCCAGCCCCGGCAACGCCGCATCACGCCGCCGCGCCCACGCCCTCCGATCCCACGCCGTCCACGCGTCGCCGCCAGGCCACGCACAGAGGACGCACCGCACCCATGGACCCAATGGCATCGGCCCTAGCACACAGAGTCCTGGCCAGTGTCTTTTCGCGATCTCCAGGGACGTCTCGTCGATCAGGAGAGAAGCACGACCGTCCGGCTTTAGCACGCGTTGCATCTCGGCGAAGGCCGCACTGTTAAGTTCCGAGAGACCACCAGCAGCCGCGTACTGCCGATCAAAGGGCGGACAGCTAATAATAGCGTCGACGCTATCGTCCGCGAGGGGGAGCGCCGTCGCCGAAGCTTCCAGAAGCGTCGCGTTGCCAGCGCTGGCGAGGTTCCTCGCGGCGGCGTCGAGTTGTTCCGGGTCTGAGTCAACGCCTATCACTGAAGCCCCCGGCCAGCAGAGCTCGGTCTCCGCAAGGAAGGTGGCTTTGCCGCAGAACGGGTCAAGGATCACATCACTAGGTTGAATCCGAACCGCTTGGGCCACCACGTAGCTCTCGAGGCGCCGCATTCCGGGCGACGGGAGGTCCCGATCCATGCGCTGCTTCAGCGCCAGCACCTCACACAAGACACCCGTTTCGTGTATTGTGATCTGAATTTCGACAGCCGCTGCGTCGCGCCGCGCTTCGGCGGTGAAGCAGTCTGGCAGGCGCTTCGCCAGCTCGCGTCGCAGCGGTGGCGAGAGGCCCGCGGGCGCCCAGCCCGCTGTCGTATGTCGCTTGCATCTCACGTGCGCGGGCAGCGGGACCGTGACGGAGTTGCCAAAAGCAGCCCAGGCGTCCAGCGCCGCGCGCCAATCCACGCGCTGGACGATATCGTCCGCCAATGCGGCCGCTGCCGCGTCAACATCAGCTGACAAGGCCACTGGCTCCGCCTCCATCCCTACAACGCGCACGGAGAGCGGGCCTCGCAGCACACGATGCCACTCGTTCCGCGGCGGCGCGTCATTGCGCGGCGCGAAGAACACGCGGCCGCCGAGTTCGCACTTATCGATGCGGCCAATCTCGCGACGAATGCGGCCGCGCGCGTCATTGTTAATCGGTGCGCGCGGGTTGGGTGACGGCAGCACTGCGCTGTAGCGCAAGCCATGTGTGCTGCACACGACTGCAGTCAAAAGCAGTGCATCAATGCAATTGGCAGCGTGGGCTCGCATCGATGGGCGTCAACGGCAGCGTTCTCTGCGCATAAATGCGAAAGTTTGGCCGAGTGTTTATATACGCGAAGCATCCATTCGCTTTCATCCAACCAGACAAAATCGCGTGAGAAACCCGTACTTTACCGCGCCAAGTCAAAGCAAAATCGACTCGCCGGACTCAAATCCTTGCCGAACCAAATATGATCATCACAAACTGCGCCGCCTGCGCCGCCCCACTGGCCCACGACGCGCCGCGATGCGTGCGGTGCAAAACGAGGTACTGCAATTCGACTTGCCAACACGACCACTGGCGCCGCGGGCACAAGCAGATCTGTAAGAAAATTCACCGCGGCGGCGACGCGGAACAGTATAATGCCGAGAAAGAACATAAGGAAGCAGTCGCGGTCGCGGTCGAGGCGTGCGCGGACGACACGAAGGGGCAGACGTGCTACATTTGCATGGATGCCGCCCACTGGAAAACGAAGGAGGGTCTTGTGAACGGGTATTGCGCGTGCCGCGGAACGATGGGCTTCGTGCACTTGTCGTGCTTGGCGGAGCAAGCGAAGCTCTCGATAGAGGAGGCAATAGATAAACGCTTGTGGTCAGGTGGAGAGCTCAATTCGCGGTGGCAGCGGTGGCACGTTTGCCACACATGCGGTAATGAATTCCACGGCCATGTCCGGTGCGCGATGGGGTGGGCGTGCTGGAAGACCTACGCGAGCTGGGAAGACTCTCGGTTTGCGTTCCAGCGCATGTCAATCGAGAAATTAGCAAATGGAATGGAAGAGGATGTCTTCGGTCGTCTGGAAGAGGCGCTATCGCTTTATGCAGTCTATCTTGATGTGTCTCAGCGGAGTCTGCGCGCGGGCGCTGAAGTGTCCACTGAAAATCTCCTCGCTGCAAAATCAAACATAGCGGGGACCTATTCCAGACTTGGTCGAGTGGAAGAAGCGGTGAACATGGAGCGTGATATATATGATGATAGCAAGGCCTTGTTGGGACCGTTGGACTTGCAGACTCTTTCCGTGGCAGCTAATCTTATGCATACTATGAGCATGCTACACCGTTTCGATGAGGTCAAAGCTTTTTTCCTTGGACTCGAGGCGGCAAGGCAAACGCTCGGACCGGACAATTACTTAGTTTTGAAACTCACGAGCGCATACGCTCATGGGCTCTACTACGATCCTACTGCCACAAGGGACGAGCAGCTCGAGGCAATCACCATGAGGATATCCGCGGAAGGATACTGCGCGTGTGGGGCCGCAATCGTCCCCACTTTGAGAATATTGACCAGAACCTGGCGCAAGTGCTAAACCGTGAAGCACTGCATGAGAAAAACGTGGCCCTTAGCCTGCGCCATAGATCGCACATCGAGGCATTCTCTCCGTGCCTCGAGGAGCTCCTGGATGATTTTCCCTCGGATGCGCCCTCAGCAGCGTCGTCGTCGGACGCGTCGTCGGACTCGGACGAATCCGATATTGAAATATCAGCTGCCACCCTAGAAGCCTACCGCAGGCACTTGGCGCTGAGTAATAGCAGTTAAATTTACCCAAGATACCACCCCCCTAGAACCACCGCCGCGAACAACCCCACGATCGACCCCGCCGCAACGGCCAGCGCCGCGCGCCGGTTCCGCGCCACGGGCTTCGCCGCCGGCTCCACCGGCGCCGGCGCGGGCCGCTGCGCCGAGAAGCCCTTCGCCACGGTCTTGCCGCCGAAGCGCGCCCGTTCCAAAACCTTCTGGCGCTGCACCGCTTCTTTTACCCGTTGCAGGCCGCGCCGCGCGTCCTTATTATTCTCGTCGACCGCCAACGCACTCGTAAAGGCACGCTTCGCCGCCGCCCAGTCGTCGAGCTTCAGGCAGCACTGGCCGCGGCGGTAGAGCGCCTTCCCGTGGCGCGGCTCGCGCTTGAGCACCGCGTCGCAGTCCTGGCGCGCGCCCTTGAACTCCTTGAGTTCGAGCCGTGCCGCGGCCCGGTTCAGGTAGAGCGCGCGGGCGAGCGCCCGGCGCTCGCTTATGGCGTCTTCGTCTAGATCCGGTTCTAAATCTTCGGCCGCGGTGTCGATGCCGCCGCCGTACCGCCTCACGGCCTTGGCGAAGTCCTTCGCAGCAAAGGCCCGGTTCCCGCGGGTCTTCAGGTCCGCGGCGCGCTCGAGGCGCTCGAGGGCTTTCAGGTCGATCACCGATGGGCGCCGCTCGACGCGCTCGAGCGTCACGACAGCTGATACGCACCCCAGCGGCCCCCGCGCCTCCGTAAACGTTACCAAAGCGCGCTCGCCCGGGCGGAGCTTGGCGACGGCCCGTTCCAGAGGCGCGCCCGCGACGCCCTCGTCGTCGTCCAACGTCCACGTCAGGTTAAGCGGCAGCGCCGTGAGCCGCCCGTCGTCCCCGTCGAGGTCCTCGACGCACACGACCACGTCATCTAGGGGATCGGGCTCGAAACCTTTCGCACCGCGGTTCAGGACCCTGTACGACGTACCGCCGCCGGCGTCGACCACGTTCCGCACACCTTGTAACTCGACGCGGTACCGCCCCACCGCGCCGTGATCGCCTTTGACGATGACCTCGGCCGTCTCGCCCACGGCCATGTGCACGACCGCCAAACGTAACGGCGGGTCCAGCGAGGTTAACGGGAGGAACGCCGGTTCGGCGCCGACGGCCGGCGTGGACTCGGCGTCGCCCCCGACCTCGTCATCTAAGACCCAGAGGCCGCTCTTCACGCTGAGCTGGACGTCGCCATTTGTTCCGCGCACCGCCGGTTCCGCGTGGTCCGGGGCACTCACCTCGAGCTTGAGCACGGACTCGTCTTTGTCGATCGAGCAGTCCACCACGGGCCGCACGCTGGCGACGTCCACTCGGTGGATCGTGTCGCCGTCCCTGACCAACGCGATGTCGCCTTCACAAAGCCCGGTCAGCGCGGCCGCTAAGGTATGGTCGCGCGCGCGGCCCGTCCACGCGGTACTCTCGGCGGGCGCTTCGGCTAGTGCGCCCGACGCCGCCAGGGCGAACGCCGAGAAGCCTTCTACAATGGAACACTTGAGCACACAGTCCGCGAGCGGCGTGATGCTTTTATAGTGCGCCTCGTCGTGGCGCGCGACCTTGCGCCGGAAGGCACCGCATTCGTCGACGCGGTAGAACGTGATGAGGTCCAACTCACAGGCCGCCGGTTCCGACTTGTTGGAGGTATACGACGCGTGCAACCGGAGTCGCGCGGTGTCGCCGCTCTCCATGAGCGGCAGGGCGGCGTGGACGCCGGGCGGCTCGTGCGGCTTGTCCCCGCCGCGGGCCGCGCCGTCCCCGGACGCATCGTCGCTGAGCTCGTCGGCGACCCAGGTTTGCGTCCCGATGACGCACGGCTCGTCGCCGTCCGACACGTTCATGCCGCTGGTGTAGCGCTCGCGCCATCGTATAACGCACTCGTCGCCCTCCTTCGGGATCCGTTTTCCGATGGCCGGCCCGTCTCGGCGATTCGTGCGGTGGAACATCACGAGGCCGCCGCAGAGCTCCCGGCCCTCGGGGCCCTCGTCCACGATCATCTCGTCGAGCAGCTTCTGCGGGAGGCTGTAGGAGGCGCTGGCCATCCTGTCGTGCTGCGATCGTTACTGGTCCTTTTGCAGCAGGCGACGCGCGGCGGTGGCGTGTGTGGAGTGTGCTATTGTGGTTACCGCTTCTTAGCGGTGCTCGGAGCGTTTGCGAATGCAATGACGTATTTTACTATTCTTGCCGTGCGCCCTGCCACAATTTTGCCAGTGAGGTCTCCTGCTTGCGGTAAACGAGAGAGAGGTTCGATTTCATCTGCGACGGGTTTTCCTCCCGGGTTTTCAGCGACGCATCATGGCGCGCCCGGGCCTGGGGCGTCATCCGAGACAAGCTCGGGAAGGATCGAACTAAATTCTAGTGGAGGAGCCCCTTGGAGAAAGTATCCATTCCTCGGCGTAAGCCTCGCGTCGAACCTCTCATTTTGAGCGCCAGAGGCAGCCCCGGGAAGATGGACGACGACAGCATGGAGGCCTGCACGCCCCGGGCAGCCGACGAGACCACGCCGCTGCAACCTAGCAAGCAGCCGCGCCGCCACCGGCTCATCCTCGGCGCCTCTGTACTAACCACCGCGGCGCTGGGCTACACGGGCCGCAGCACCGCAACAGCGCTCTTCGGCTGGTCCCCCACCTACGGCAACGACTACCAATGTAGGGAAGGCGGCTACATGGAGCTCAGCAAGTACACGATGACAACCAGTTCTCCGGAGCTCGACGCGGAGTTCGCCATGCGGGTCTTCGGCGCGACCGACCAATTGACGGGCGGCGAGGCGGACCTCGCGGCCGACGACGCGACGAATTTGGACGACCCCTCGACCTACTGGGACTGCAACGGGTCAGGGGATAAAATCGTGCACATCCGGAAACTGGCTTTTGGCGCCGTCAAGCCCATGGAATTACATTTTCCCTATATTCGGGACATCACGCCCACGGGACCGCTGGACGTGGCCTACTGGGACGGCTACCAGGCCTCCCTGAACGCGGCCTCTTTTTCTTCGAATAAATGGAACCCCTTCATGCATTATGCTTTACACTTGTACAACCCGGACCTGACCAGTACGGCCAAGCAGCTTGTGAGTGAAGGCGAGCCGTTTTTAGCAAGGAAGGGCAAGTCGCCGCTCGATGGGCGGACGTATTACACGTTGGTCGTGGGCTCGCCGACCGGAAAGGTCTATGAATTAACAAGTCCGAGACTAGACGACGGCATCGTGGAAAGCATAGAATGGACCGCGGACGAGTGCCCCGCCTGCCACTTTTCTAAACTCTATGATGGGGATACATTAGACAAGTGGTGGGCGACGAACAAGGACTACCAGGGCCGCTTGCCCACCGCGACCCAGTGGTTCCCCGTGCGCGTGTCCATCGGGTCTAGCCACGTGGACAACGCCGCGGACTTCTGGCGCACGCACTTCCCCGTTTTAGACTCGCTGGTGTCCAAGTCCGGATTATCTCGCGTCCTCTCGGTCAAGAACATCCACTACATCTTCCAGGCGACGATGCAGATCGAGGTGACGTACGTCGAGAACAACGCGGGGTTCGGCGCCATGAAGCATTCCGTCGACGACTACATCACCTACATCAATTCCGTCAAGGACGCGTACGCGGGTTCTAATAGAGGCTGGTCGGCCTGGTACGACCGCCATCTAGGACTGGGCGTCTCCGCGTGTACTCTGGATCCGTACATGCGGTCCTTTGAGTCGGCGGGCATCGCCTTCACGCCGCACGAGACGTCGGCCATCGGCCAGCACTTCCACAGCGAGGGCGTCGAGGGCTACGGCCTCGAGTTCCAGGGCACCTTCGACTATAGCTTCCAGGCAGCCTACTCGGGCTTCGACTTCTGCACCTGGAACACGCTCGAGGGCGAGTGGTTCGCGGCGCAGGGCCTCGAGGTGCCCCAGATGCCGGACCCGGCCGCGAGTGCGTTCGCCGTGTAAGAATCGCAATAAAGCTTTCTCAACGCACGCCACTGCTTGACGGCGTGGGGACGGACTCCCTCAATACTTATCCAGGGCCAGGGAGTCGTAGCAGCCCTCCGCGAAGGCCACGAGGAGCTCCACCGTCTCCGGCGCGTCCACCAGCACGCCGACGCCCACCTCCACCGCGAGCAGCTCGGCGCGCTCCTTTTGGATCGGGTCCGAGATCTCCGCCAGGTCCGGCACGGACGCCGCGCCGAGGACCCGCCGGAGAAGCTCGCAGCCCAGGAACCCAGACACGTCGGCGAACGCGAGCGCGCCCGCGTGCCGCGTCTCGCCGTAGGCGCGCCACAGCGCCCTGATCGCGTCGCCGCAGCTCACGCGCCGGATGCCGGCCGCCTCGGCGTCGAGCGCGCGCGCGTCGGCCGCGCAGAACGCGCAGAGGTAGCCCGCGATCAGGAACGCCACGTCCAGGCCCGCGGGGCCGCGGCACGCGAACTCCGCGTCGATGGCCACGGTCCGTTCATTACCGACCATGACGCTGCCGGCGTGCAGGTCGCCGTGGCTCAGGCAGTCGTGCGCGTCGTCGAACGCCGCGTTCGCTCGCTTCACCGCAGCCAGTAGACCCGCGTCGGCGCGCGCGTTCGCGACCCGGAAGCCCAGCCCGGACTCCTCGTCGAGCGTGCGGTTCGTCGCGTCGGCCCGGAAGGGCTTCGTGAACACGTAGTCCCGGGTGATGGCGCGCATCGCGCCGTTGTCGTCGTCGCCGAAGATGTTTGTAAAATACGCGTCGTCCTTATCGTGCGTCGCGTCATAAACCTCGGCGCAGAAGCGGCCCAGCCCTTCCGCGACGGTTTCGTCGACCATACCCCGCAATAGATCGTCTCTCAGTAAGCGAAAGTCCCGCAGATCTTCCAGGATCATCGCGCACCTATAGTCGTCGTACACCAGGACCTCCGGCGCGTTGTTTGGACAAATCGCCCGCAAAGCTTTCAAAGCATTGGCCTCGACCTGGGCCCGCAGGTTCGTCAGCGGGTACTCGGGGCCCAGGCACCTGATGTAGGCCGGCGCCTGCTTCACGAAGACCGAGATTGAGGGGTCGTCACTGGGCCCGCAGCGCCAGGCGTAGTTGAGGTTGCCGCCTTCGATGGGCGTGGTCTCCAATTTATATAACGGTATTTCTGGCAAGACCTTCCAGCCGTGCACGTACCACGACACCGAAGCTAGAGTTAACAAAGTGGGGTACTCGTGCTCGCCGGCCGGGTTCTCCGAGGTGATGGGCCTATCCTTGTGGTCCGCGTTCGCCTGCTCCCAGGCTTCCTTATAGGCCTTCATCGCCGCGCGCCCCTCCGCCTCCGTCCGCGGGTCGCGCCGGTCGACGTCGCCGCGCAGCGCGTCCGCGGCCGCGGCCGCGGCGTACGCGGCGTCGTCCCGCTTTAAGCGTGGTGGCGGCGCCTCTCCACTGCGCTG
>Ga0114994_10002694_pt1 | contig 13008 bp, 10 predicted proteins | sample ArcticOcean_MG_C_9_FD_87043 | JGI IMG/M metagenome (GOLD analysis project Ga0114994, IMG submission 87043) | Marine microbial communities from western Arctic Ocean - ArcticOcean_MG_CB2_152 | ecosystem: Environmental > Aquatic > Marine > Oceanic | place: Arctic Ocean: Canada Basin | collected... | reverse complement strand
CTCATAAATCACTTTGATATTAATGGTGATGATGTAGCCGAGAAGGCTGGTGAGACGTCTTGGTATCTAACAGACTTACCCGGGTTTGGCTATGCGAAAATTAAAAAATCTGAGAGGGTGAAATGGGAGAGGACGTCAAAGCAGTTTTTAGAGGGCCGAAAGAATTTAATGTGCACCATGATGCTTGTTGACTCTAGATTACCCCCCCAAAAAGTCGATCTAGATTTCATGGCTTATATGGGTGAGGTGGGGCTGCCTTTCGTTCTTGTATTTACAAAAGTAGATAAGCTTAATAAGACTGAACGTGGAGAATTTCAATCTAAGTATGAGACTGTAATGCTTAAGCAGTGGGAAAAGATGCCCCCTAGTTTTATTACAAGCGCCGTGAAGGGAGATGGAAAAGAAGAGCTGTTAAACTTTATTGAGTCAACAAACGTTTTATTCTGATTTTATCGGACGCCCTTCTACGCCTCGTCATTCGCCTCTATAACTCCGATTCTTTTAGCAAGTTCACTTGTAAATCCTCTCATTGCTTCAGCATGGCCTTTGTCTGATGTGGCCGTTTCTAAAGTATTTGCAAGAGTCATCATGCTGTCGCAAACGAATCGTTTCATCTCATCGACACTCATATCCTTAGTCCAGAGGTCCATATTCATAGAGGCTCCATCTTTCTCGTCCCAAATCGCAAGCCACATTGCTTTCGCTTGCCTATTCTCAACATCTTCACCTTCAGCTGACCAAACTATATCAGTTGGCACATGATTTTCATCTGTACTAACCTTGATTGTAATTGTGTTTTCTGACATCATGTAAAATTAGCATTTATCTGTTACTTATCGCTCAGGTCGGTAAGATTTAAGGAATGGAATATAATCTACCTCTGAGAACAGCTGCTCTGCTGAAGTTTCAGGATTTTGCTCCATAAAACTTTCAACAATTTTCAGACCCATCCATACTCCTAATCTGTCAGGGCTTTCTTGAGGGATGGAGCCAAACTTGGTAAATGGTCCATCTGTTAACCAGCGGTGGAATACCGTTCGATTTGTTTCAAAGAGCACATTCGCAGGTTGAAGTTCTAACCAAATAGCTGTTTCATTTGCCTTAGCCCATTCTAAATCTTCTGGCGTCCAATCCATAAGTACATGCTCGTATTGTTCAGGCATACACTTGCCCAGCAGCCACAAAACCTTCCCCCAATAAAGAATGTCATCTATACATTTTTCTCCAGTGTATCCTTTATTGACAAAGTGAACAAGCATCCATCCTTTCATTGCATCTGCGGCCATTAAATCTGGGTGCATCCTAAGTTGCTGGTATTTAGGAAATCTATCTGGAGGCAAAAGCTTTAATATGGGATGTTCGGGACCTAAAAACCATTCTAACCCCACTGCTACAAATTCATCTCGCGGGTAGATAGCGAAATTGAATCCGCTATTCATCCAGATCACTTCAGGGATTATTTCGTCGGGCATAAATACGTGAAGTCTCTTAAACCCGTTTTCAAGATCCAAAGAGACCTTCCTCAAAAATTCAGCATTACCAGAAGTTGAGTCAATTGCTAAATGGGTTTCTTTTGTGTCAGGGTGTGCCACGAAACCCCTTATTTTGTCAATTGTTTCGATTGATTGAGAACTACCTATTTTCAAAATATTCTCACAATAATCTGTCAAAAACAAGTTGTAATTACTTCTCAATTGAATTAGAGAACTCGAGTCACTTTCAGATAAATATTGAATTTCGCGGTGAAAATTTCTAACAGAAAAATCAGTGGGTAGTGTGACATCACTCACATCTATGGCCCATTTATCTTCAGTGCAAGACGACAATGTCAACAAGGAAATCAGTGTCAAACCGAGTATAAGTGTGATTGTATTTCTTGTCCACAATGAACGTATCAAAAAAGTGGTACGAATTTCGCTTGAACTCATGGTATTTACGTTTAGTTTTACTTTCACAACTGCAAAGATGAGCACACTTATGCGCAACAGTCAAACTTCTACTCTATCAACCGCAATATTACTCGGTTTTATGGCAAGTTCAGCCTTGCTTTTTTCAAATAAAACATCAGCCCAAGATATAAGAATGGGACTGGCTGTTACACCGAATGTTGCCTGGATGGTGTCTACAGACTATGATCACCTTCCCAGTGGAGCAAAATTAAATTTTGGATATGAATTTATTGCAGATCTTATGTTTTCTGAAAATTACGCTTTAGGCTTAGGTGTGCACATTTTTAATACTGGATCGGATCTTACGTATCAAGTCGAGTCACCTGGCGGTATTGATGATGTAGATAGAACATATAATCTGCAGTATGTAGAATTGCCTTTCACATTTAAAATGCGTACGAAGGAAATAGGCTACATGAAGATTTTCTCTAAATTTGGTTTGGGCTTAGGTATGAATGTGACAGCTTTAGCGTCACAGGATAGACATCTAAGTTGGGATTTTAATGATAATGAAGACAATTGGGTTAGTGTTACGTCAAATAATCATGACATTCAAGATGGAGTGGATATAACTGAAGATATAAAATTCTTTAGGGCTGCTATGATTGTAGGTGGTGGAATAGAGAAAAGTTTAACAGGGTCAACATCTCTAACCATTGGGCTGAATTACAACGCAGCGTTCAGCAATATTTATAATAATGTGACTATAATTAAATTTGACAGCGGTAATCCAGAAGTAGACGGCAATGGCACTCTAAGGACTGCTGATATGAAAGGTCATGACAGATTTTTCGAATTGTCAGTCGGTATTTTGTTTTAGATAATGTCGACTCTATCCTCAGAATTTAATGGAGCTAAGATCGCTGGGTTTATCTCTTCATGGATGAACGATTATGCCGACACCGCAAACATTGATTCATTTGTGGTGGGTGTTAGTGGCGGCATTGATTCCGCGGTAACTGCAACGCTTTGTCTTATGACTGGTCGTCCCGTGTATGTGGTAGATATGCCAATTCACCAGGCGTCGTCAGAGGTGGAGCGATCTCGGGAGCTTTGTAAATTACTCGAGAGTCGTTTTAACAACTTCGAAATGATTACTGTGCCCCTGACTGAAGTTTATGAGGCGACGAAATCGGCTTTGCCCGAAATCGAAGATATTTCGGGGGGCCTCACTTTCGCAAATACTCGGGCTAGATTGAGGATGACTACACTGTATGCTCTCGCTGCACAGAGGCGGGCTCTTGTAGTTGGGACGGGAAATAAAATCGAAGATTATGGAGTGGGATTCTTCACAAAATATGGTGATGGAGGTGTAGATATTAGCCCCATTGCCGATCTTGTGAAAAGCGAAGTTTACAAAGTGGGTGAAGCGATAGGTGTGCCAAGGAGTATTTTAGAAGCTGCCCCTACAGATGGGCTTTGGGGTGATGATCGCACTGATGAAGACCAAATAGGAGCTTCCTATCCCGAACTCGAAATTGCAATGAAATTCTCTGAAGATCAAGGCGACCCGTCAACTCTCTCCGGTCGAGCTCTTGATGTGTATGAAATATACACGAGATTAAATAAAGCAAATCAGCATAAAATGCTCCCTATTCCTGTTTGTACTATACCACGATAGTTTATTCTTTGTTTTGAGTATCTATCGTTATTGTAACAGGGCCGTCATTGATTAGTTCTACCTGCATATCTGCACCGAATTCCCCCCTTGCAACACTTTTCCCCATCAACTTTTCACACTCCTCAATAAACGCCTGGTAAAGTGGTATAGCTTGCTCAGGGCGAGCCGCTTTGATGAAAGAAGGGCGTGTGCCTTTTTTAGTGGATGCATGCAAAGTAAATTGAGATATTACTAACAATTCACCTCCGGCGGCTTCGATATTAAGATTCATCTTTCCATGTTCGTCAGAAAAGATTCGTAAACCTATTGCTTTTTTTGCGAGCCAAGCGACATCTGTTCTATCGTCAATCTCTTCTATGCCTAGTAAAATCAATAGTCCTAGCGAGGTTTGGCCTAAGGTGTTCCCATTAACTTTCACGCTAGACTTACTTACCCTTTGAATGACTGCTCTCATGTGCGAAAGTTACCCTATGATTGTCTAATTTCAAGTGTTTAAATTGCCGTTGCCTTGCTACCTTTACACCTTCAATTGAAACGCTTTTTACACTGCATTCTATGCCAACTATGACCGCCTCTACTGCCCCGTCTACCTTGATACAAGCTCAGGATATGGGCCTAACTCCTGACGAGTTTAAATCCATCGAGAAAATCCTCGGCAGAGTTCCTAATTTCACAGAAATGTGTATCTATTCTGTTATGTGGAGTGAGCATTGCTCATATAAAAACTCTATTAAATGGCTTAAGACACTTCCTAAAGACGGAGATCAAATGCTCGTTAAGGCTGGGGAGGAAAATGCCGGGATCATTGACTTGGGTGATGGAATTGGTTGTGCTTTCAAGATAGAAAGTCACAACCATCCCTCTGCAATTGAGCCATATCAAGGAGCTGCAACTGGTGTTGGAGGGATTAATCGTGATATTTTCACAATGGGTGCTAGGCCTATTGCTCAGTTAAACAGTCTTCGTTTCGGTGACCCGGAGCATCCACGTACTAAGTGGCTTCTGGAGGGCGTTGTTAAAGGTATCGGAGATTACGGAAATAGTTTTGGAATACCAGTAGTAGGAGGAGAGGTCTTCTTTGACCCTTGTTATCAAGTTAATCCCCTTGTCAATGCTATGTCGGTGGGGCTTTTAGATGCAAAGGAAATCATTTCTGCTACAGCAAAAGGTCCCGGTAATGCTGTTTACATTGTGGGCTCTGATACTGGTAAAGATGGGATTCAAGGCGCTTCGTTTGCCTCAAAAGATATCACGGCTGAGTCCGCCGATGATTTACCATCAGTCCAGGTGGGAGATCCGTTCCAAGAGAAACTTCTTATGGAAGCGTCCCTTGAACTTGCAAAAACTGATGCAATAATAGGAATGCAAGATATGGGTGCTGCGGGTATTACTTGTTCTACTTCTGAGATGAGCGCTGCAGGAAACGTGGGGATGGATATCTACTTAGACAGAGTTCCTCTTCGTCAAGCAGATATGGAACCATTTGAAATTCTACTCTCAGAATCTCAGGAACGCATGCTTGTTGTCGTAGCTCCAGGGAAAGAAAAAGTAGTCGAGGATATCTTCAAGAAGTGGGATCTACATGCCGTTCCAATTGGAGAAGTGACAGAAGGTGACACGATCAATTTCTTTGTAGCTAACGAGATAGTTGCTCAAGTTCCTGCTTCTACACTTGTTTTAGGTGGTGGAGCTCCAGTTTATGAGCGAGAGTATTCTGAGCCATCTTGGTTTGCGGAATCTCAAGCTTTCAACCCTGAATCAGTTGAAGTCCCTTCACTTAAAAAAGCACTTGAAATTGCGACTGACATTATATGTCTCCCTAATATAGCTTCTAAGAAATGGGTTTGGGAGCAGTACGACAGTATGGTAGGAACTTTAAACAGGACTACAAATAGACCTTCTGACGCAGGTGTAGTTTCTGTACGCGGCTCGAAAAAGGGTCTTGCTTTAACGGTTGATTGTAACTCACGTTATGTTCAGGCTGATCCGGAAGTAGGCACTGCTATCGCAGTTGCGGAAGCTGCCCGAAATATTAGTTGTACCGGAGCAACTCCTTCAGCGATTACCAACTGCTTAAATTTCGGTAACCCATATAATACAGAGGTTTACTGGCAGTTTGTGGGAGCAATAAAGGGTATGACTCGTGCTTGTGAGAAATTTAAAACCCCGGTAACAGGTGGTAATGTCAGTTTTTATAACCAAACAGCAAACGAGGATGGTACCTCAACATCAGTTTTTCCGACTCCTACAATAGGAATGGTCGGGATTCTTCAAGACAGAGATAAGCATATGTCCTTAGATTTTAAAGAGAAGGGGGAACTTATTTTTCATTTGGGGGAAATGTCGGATTGTATTAATTCATCAGAATATCTTGCAAATATTGTAGGGGTAAAGCAATCTCCTGCTCCTAAATTTAACTTAACACAAGAAGAAGCTCTTCACGTATGTATACGAGAACTCATTGCAAAAAACCTTGTTACTGCAGCTCACGACATTAGTGATGGAGGACTTTTCACGACTCTCTTAGAAATGTCAATGCCCAATCTGTTTGGGTTTGATATCGTGTCTGATGATGAGCTACGCATAGACGGATTCCTTTTCGGTGAAGCACAAGGTAGAATTATCGTCACTTTAACTGAGGAAGATCAAGACGATTTTTTTGACATTTGTGATGCTAATAAAGTTGGTGCGGTTCTTTTAGGACATGTAACAAAAGGTAAAATTGTTGTAGATGAAGAACATGTTGGATTCTGTTCGGAACTACGTGCTTACTATGACAATGGCTTTGAAGAAGCTTTAGATTTATAGACCTTTTATTATTGAAGCATGAAATTAAGGAACTTCTTATTTAGTAAAGCTTTTATACTCACGATAGTGAGTATAGGTGTTGCTTGGGTAGTTCTAATTAGTATGAGCATGCTTTCTTTACAGCTAAATAGTAGGCCTTGGTCTGAGCGCTCTGTACCCAATCTCCATCATTTATCATTGGACTCTGCCTTTGCTATACTAGCTGAATTGGAACTTGAAGCAATTCATCTTGACTCCGTTTATAGTGTTTCTGGAGTTCCAGGCTCAATACTTGAACAAACGCCTAAAGAGGGGAGTCTAGTCAAAAGTGGAAGACCTGTTTACCTGACAACATTTAGAATAACGCCTCCTTCTGAATCTATTTCTGTTTATGAAGGACAAGATGCAATTTTAGCAAAAATAATTTTAGAACGCAAAGGTTTTATCGTTCAGGTACTTGAGGAGCCTAACATTATACTCGAAGGAAAAGTTGTAAGAGTTGAGTCAAAAGGATTTTCTTTGTCATCAGATGATAGAAGAGTTAGGGGGGCTCAGATTGTTTTAGTTATAGGTAAGTCTTCTCTTGTTAAAGTAAGAATACCGTATTTATTAGGGTTGTCGTTATCTGAAACATCGTCTAAATTGACGGAGTCATCTCTTTCATTAGGTTATGTTGAGTATTCCGATTCCGTGATAACAGATAGTGATACAACAAATGCAAGAGTATTTCGCCAGTTTCCATCTTCATCTAGAGGGAGGGTTAAAGCTGGAACGTCCATCGACGTAATTCTTAAAAACTGAAAACAAGGCTAATTATGACCAGAACATCTCCAGCATATTGTTTTATAATTACCTTAATTTTCGCTTTTTCAGCTACAGGTATTTTCTCTCAAGAATTAGAACGAGATTTGCAATTCATTGACCTTAATCATGACGAGAGAATTATTTCTGAAGTCAACTCACGGGGTGGTGGTAGCGCGCCTATGGGGCTTCCTTTCTTAGATGATTTTGCTTGGCCAAGCTCTTTTGAGGAATCAGGCTTCGATAGACCTGAGTTAGTTAGATGGGATTCAAGCCCTGTGAGAAGGACTTCTACATTTGCAATAAGCCCTCCCACAATTGGCGTTGCTACACTTGACGGGTTAGATGGTGGTGGATACCCCTATGCGTTTAATAGCAGTGATCCACATGATTGGAATGATACTCTAACTTCAAGAAAAATTTTATTAGGTGGAATGACAGCTGATAACAATGTAAACTTATCTTTTTGGTTTGAAGGAGGTGGCATAGGAAATGCACCTGATTTAGGAGAGGATAGTCTGGTTGTTGAGTTTAAGTCAATTGGATTTGAAGGCGATATTTGGACACGGGTTTGGTCTAATGACACGATAACAACAGACGAATTCATTCAAGTTGTTATTCCGATTTATGATGGAATTTACCTTCATAATTCTTTCCAATTTAGGTTTCGTAATTATGGAACTCAAGAGGGGAATGCAGATTTGTGGCATATAGATTACGTTTTTGTCGCCGAAAATGGATCAATAGGAAATCCACAAGAAGAATTGGCATTCTTATATCCTGCGTATACTTTGCTGAGGAATTTCTCCGCTATGCCTTGGACTCATTACAAGGACAATCCAGAATTTCACATGAGAGATACTTTGCATGTTGCCCATACCAACTTTGGTACGACTGCAAATAATCAGGAAAATACAGGGATTAAAATTCAGGTAGGTGAGGATGCGCCCACAATGTATAATAATGAGTTTATTCAAAATGTTAGTGTGCCTATTGGACCATTTTCTACAGAATACTTGTCTACTTTACTTGACATGACTGGCGTAACGGCATCCGTACTTTACGATCCACTTGCTTCTGATACCACAGCTACTTTTAATGTGTCTTTGTGGGAAGAGGAGGTAGGTTATTATACCAACCAATCTGCAGTCTATGACAATGACAGTATTGGATTTGCTCAGGTTTTCGATAATTATTACGCTTACGATGACGGTTCTGCAGAAAAAGCTTACTCCCTTGAATCTGTGGGTGGACAATTGGCAGTACGCTATCCACTTGCCATAGCTGACACCTTAGATGGAATAAAAATTCACTTTACGCCATTTTATGACAATGCTGAGTTAGAAACATTTGTAATTAAAGTTTGGGCGGATGATGCGGGTACTCCTGGTGAACAAATAGATACAATGTACCAATTCAATTCACCTCTTTATTTCACGGATGGTCATGATAAGTTCGCTTATTACTCATGTGATCATCCCATACCGGTGAGTGGGATCATTCACGTTGGTTTTATTCAACAAAATGTAGAGCATCTTAACATTGGACTTGATAAAAACACCAATGCAAATGCAGGCAACCTTCATTACAAATTAGGTGCAGGAGCTAATTGGCTTGCCTCAGAAATTCAAGGATCTGTGATGATACATCCAGTTCTAAGAGCAGGAAAAGATGCGCCAGAAATCCCACAAGAATTGGAAGAATTCACAGTGAATGACATTTCTTCTAACCTTTATCCCAATCCGACATCTTCAATTGTCTCCTTCAAGGCGCATGAAGCTCTTATTTGGTCTGTGTTTTCATTAAATGGAGATCTTGTTTTAGATGGTGAGGTTGATAGAGCTTGCGTTGTGACTTTTAACACATCGGATTTTTCACCAGGTATGTATTTTGTGAATATGAGTAGTACGCGTAGTGTTTCAAATTCTTGTAAACGCTTAGTAATTTTACCCCACTAATGAGTGAAGAAGTAAACATAGAGGATATTTTAGATGAGCCTGAGGAGCTTTTTGAGCACCATAGAATTGAAGCTGATCCAGGACAACAACCTCTTAGAGTTGATAAATTTCTAATGACCAGAATCGCGAATATTTCTCGCAATAAGCTTCAAATGGCTGCAAATTCTGGTTATATCAGAGTGGATGGCAATTCGGTTAAATCTAACTTTAAAGTTCGCCCGAATCAAGTAATTACGGTAGAACTTCCACAACCTGTATATGAGTTCGAACTTGTTGCAGAAGAAATGGATCTAAATATTATTTATGAAGATGACACGGTCATAGTTTTAAATAAAAGATCTGACTTAGTTGTCCACCCAGGTCACGGAAATTACACAGGAACTCTTGTAAATGGAATTTTACACCACTTGCAAAACATTCCCTCTGTTGAGGGATCTCCAACCCCACGTCCAGGATTGGTCCACAGGTTAGATAAGGATACTACTGGACTGATGGTTTTAGGTAAGACTGAGAGATCTCTAACCGAGTTAAGCGAACAGTTCTTTGAGCGTACAGTAGAAAGACGTTATCACGCGTTGGTTTGGGGTGATGTTTCTGAAGATGGCACAGTTGAAGGGCATGTAGGACGTTCAAGAAGTAACAGAACAGTCCAGGCAGTTTTTCCTGATGGAGAAGAAGGAAAGCATGCAGTAACTCATTACAGAGTTTTAGAGCGCTTAGGCCCAGTCACTTTAGTTGAATGTAAACTTGAGACAGGCCGTACGCACCAAATTCGTGTACATATGCAATACATAGGACATCCATTATTTGGTGATCCTAGATATGGAGGAAATGTCGCTGTAAAGGGATCGCCAGGAGGTAAATACAATTCATTTTTAAGAAACTGTTTCAGCATACTGACGCGTCAAGCTCTACATGCTAAAACCCTAGGTTTTACACACCCTAAAACGAAAAAATTCGTTTCCTTTGAATCTGAGGTGCCCAGCGATATGCAGGAAATTATTGAAAAGTGGAAAATATATTTAGAGGGTATCGCTAAGTAATGTAATTACGATAATTGATCTTCTAATTCCTCTTTTAAAATCAGAGCATTTTCCCATTCCATGATAAAGCTGTCGTGCCTTTTTTGAATTTCTTCAAATTCGTATGACAAGTTAGTCATAAGCTTCATGTCCGCTGAATCAACTTCGGAAATCACTTGATTCTTGAGCTCTAACTCATTTTCAGCTTCGGCAACGGACTTCTCTAATCTATTTATCTTTTTATCTACTTTTTTAATTGCCTTTTCAAGCTCTTTTTTCTTTTTATAATCAATCTTAATAGTAGAATCAGACTTTTTAGAATTATTTTCTAATTTGGTATTTTTCCCTTTCCCGATGACCCTCTCTCCAGTTTTAGACGCTTCGTATGCACCAATACTCTCTGCGTGCTTGGCATGTAAAAATATTTTAATATCTCCGATATATTGTCTTAGCCCAGTAGGGGTAACTTCATAGACAAACTCTGTCAGTCCTGAAAGGAAGTCCCTGTCGTGGGATACCACAATCAATGATCCGTCAAAGTTTTCGAGTGCATCCTTCAGTACTGTTTTAGACTTTAAATCTAAGTGGTTAGTAGGCTCGTCTAGTATAAGAACATTGTAAGGATGAAGCAATAGCTTGCAAAGTGCAAGACGTGCTTTTTCACCTCCACTTAACACGCTTACTTTTTTATCTACATCTTCTCCAGAAAAGAGGAAGGAACCTAACATAGACCTTAGATTAACCTTGCTCTCAATCGTCACCTCTGCTTCAAGTGTTTGTAATACTGTTATTTTACCATCTAGCTCCTCAGCTTGATTTTGAGCATAATATCCGATATCTACATTGTGGCCTTTGATTAATTCTCCGTCATGTGATTCTAGGTCTAAAAGTATCCTGGTTAAAGTCGTTTTACCTGCACCATTCTTCCCCACAAATGCAACCTTATCCCTACGTGCCATCATAAATTCTAACCCCTTGAATACATTCAGCTCGTTAAATGATTTGCCCAACCCTTTTGCATCAAAGATCACCTTGCCAGTTCGTGGCGCAGGAGGGAATCTAAATTTTATCTTTGCATTATCAGCAGAATCAACGTCAACTATCTCAAGCTTATCTAGTTTCTTTATTAAAGATTGAGCAAATGCCGCTTTGTTTTTCTTCGCTCGAAATTTATTAATCAGTACTTGTGTCTCTTCAATATATTTTTTCTGATTTTTCTGTGCTTGTAGTTGTCTATCCCTTTCCTCCTCACGCCAAATCTGATATTTAGTGTATGGAGCTTTAAAGTCGTATAACCTAAAAGGACTGATTTCTATTGTGCGTTCAGTTAAATTGTCGAGAAACATCCTGTCGTGAGAAATAAGCAGAATGGCACCTGAATAATTCTTTAAAAAACCTTCAAGCCATTCAATACTTTCTATATCGAGGTGGTTAGTCGGCTCATCTAAAAGTAACAGATTGGGGTTTGTAAGAAGAAGCTTAGCCAATTCAACTCTCATTTTCCATCCACCACTAAATTCACTCATTTTTCTTTCTAAGTCTTCGGGTTTAAACCCCAGACCTTGAAGAATTCTCTGAATTTTTTCCTCAAGATTACCAGCCCCAATAATATCAAGCCTTTGATTGGACTCGGTTAATTCGTCAATTAAACGAGAGTATTCAGTGCTTTCATAATCTAACCTTGTAGAAATTTCATTCGTAATTTCAACAATACGCTCCTCAAGTTTTTTAATTTCAGAAAAAGCACTGGCAGATTCATCAAAAACGGTTGATAATTCGTTGTGATCCATCTCTTGTGGCAAGTACCCAATCATATAATCGTTGGGGTAACTTACAGTACCCTCTGAAGGAACATTAATTCCTGCAAGTATGTGCATTAGTGTGGACTTTCCAGCACCATTGCGCCCAACCAATCCAATACGCTCTCTTTTCCCAATAAATAGATTAAGCCCTTCAAATAAAGTTCTGTCACCGAAGTGTACTCCAAGTTGTGTTACAGTTAACATTCGCTTACAAAGGTCTTAAATAAAAAGCGGGAAGCCCACAAGGCCTCCCGCTTTAAGATATCAATTTTTTTACTTTTTAGTAATGCCAAAGATCATGTTCTAAATTGAACAATTCTTCCTTTATTCTTTCAGACTCAGCTAAAGCATCCATTCCACGAGCAAATTCAACAATACTTCTATCATAAACATTGGCTTCCTTTACAATATAGCTTGAGAAATAACGCTTTTGGAATAAATCCTCATAGGTTCTACGCTGTGCATCATTGAATAGGTTAAAGACATCCGCATTGGCAAAAACGTACCTACATTCCGGGTAGTATAACCAAAACAATGGAGCGAACCCAATGCTTTCGCCATCATTATCATAATCTTCAATCATAGGGGCTATACCAATAATTCTAACATACCGCTCGCTACGTTGCCTGTCCCAAATCCAATCTTCTTTCAAACGATAACGAGTAATTTTATCAGATTCAATTGGAGTTATAATTTCCTTAAATCCGATCTTTTCACCAAACTCGTCCCAATCATCAATTCGTTCAATAGGGTTTAAAATACTACGTATACTATCAGGTGACAAGGGGATAGTAAATTCATCCTCATCACCAATAGCCCCAGTACTGTAAGCTACCAATGATCCTTCAATGAGTAAGCCGTCGCGAATCACATCAAATAAATTACTTCTGTCTTCAATAGGGTCAACAGGGTAGTAGTATGGATGATTGATCTTTTGTTTCAAGTCCATTTCTTGCCAAATACGTTTGAAGTACATTACGTCTGCTTCACGTAAATATGGGTAGGGAATTACCCTTTTAGTCAGGTTAGTTTCCTTAACATACGCACCGTCAAGGACGTTTTGTACTT
>Ga0114994_10002692_pt1 | contig 13010 bp, 6 predicted proteins | sample ArcticOcean_MG_C_9_FD_87043 | JGI IMG/M metagenome (GOLD analysis project Ga0114994, IMG submission 87043) | Marine microbial communities from western Arctic Ocean - ArcticOcean_MG_CB2_152 | ecosystem: Environmental > Aquatic > Marine > Oceanic | place: Arctic Ocean: Canada Basin | collected... | reverse complement strand
CCCCTTCCTTGAAAGAACCCTCGACGCTGGGTCGGGTGTAATAGTTTGCGCACATACTCGGCGCCGCGATGGCGAAGCCTCGGCGCGTAGCGGCTCAAATCCGTGTGTGTGTGCCCCGTACTCGGCATGTGTGACTACTTTTTTTGCCCCACAAAAACCCGTTTTAAAAACCCGACACCGTAAATTTTACCCAGCTCAGCGGGACGCGTGCTTGCTGCTGCGCGACGCGGGCTGTGCACGGCTCGGTAGCAGTTATAAAAGCATCATTCTTCATTGCGCAGCCAGCCACAAGAAACTGAGCAGGCGGAGACGGGCCAAAACTTGAGTGCCCGACAAAAGCAAATTTCATTGCTTACAAGCCACGCGTGCGCTGAGCACCCAGCCACAAAACAGATGGCCACCACCACCGGGGAGAAGATCGCGTTCCACGCCGCCAACGTGGCGCGCACGGCGCCGCGCCTCGAGGCGCTGTGCGGCCGGAGCGAGGACGCCGCGCGCCGCGCGGGCGCTCTTGCCGCACAGATTCGGCGCGCGGACGACCGGCGGGAGCGGCTCGCGCAGGCCATCCAGGCGGCGACGGACGTCCTCTCGCTGCGGGACTGCGCGAGCGGCGTGGACGCGGCGGTGGCCACGGATGACCTCGAGACCGCGGCGGCGCACGTCGCTAAGTTTAGGGCGATCGAGGGCGCGGCGCAGGCGGGCGGGCCCGCGCTCGAGGGCGAGCTGGAGGCCATGCGCCGAGCCACCCAACGCGTCGAGAATGTGGTACGCGACCGGTTCCGGGAGGCCTGCGTCGCGCGCGATGGCGATGCTGTAAGGCGGTGGCTGCCGCTCCTAAAGGAGCTGGAGCTGGCGGACGAGGTTGCCACGGTGGCGTTCCTGGACCACTTCCGGGAGGACCTAAGGAAGGCCGTGTCGCAGGTGCTCCAGGACGCGGAGAGCCCGCCCCTCGTTATACTAAGGACCGTGATCAACGCCGTGGCCGGCGTCGTCGCGTCTACGTTGACCCAGGCCCATGCTTCACTGCAAGCACATCGGGGCGGGCTGCGGGCGTTGTTATTGGCCCACGACGCCTGCGAGACGGCCTCGTTAACCTGCGTGGCGCGCTTCGCCGCGGAGAGCCGCGTCGCATCGTGCGCCGCTGAAGCATTAAGAGACGACCGGTGGCCGACCGAGGGCCCGGGGGCCATGAAGCTTGATGCTTTAGATGGTTTGCTGGAGGACGCGGCGACGGCGCTGCGGCACCTGGAGACGTGGCGGCGTTTTTCCGCGCACCAGGCCCAGAGTATATTGCAGGAGGACGTCATCGGCGCAGACACGCGCTTAAACACGTCGGCGGCGGAGCTAGGCGAGTGGTACGCTGTATTGGAGTGCCGGTTGTGCCGCGTGGCATTATCGGCGGCCGAGACGCTGGACACGTCCTCAGACGTCATCAGCGCCCTCGTGCAGGACGACGTCGACGTGTTTGGGGACGCGGAAGTCACGGCGACCACGGCGCACGGCTCGTCGGCCGACGACGCCTTCTGGGCCGCGCGGCGGTCCGCCGCGCGAGCATTAAGCAGCGGCCACGCGGCGAGCGCGGCCGACGTGGTGGGCTTCGTGTGCGACTGCTTGACGCGAGAAACGCTGCACGGCCTCGCGACGCGGTGCTTCGACGGATTGGCGGGCGCGGGCGCGTTGATCAAGGCCCACGAGGGCTTCGCGGGCGTGTTGACGGGCGAGACGGCCGACGACACGTTCAAGGCCGTGGGCGCGGGGCTCCAGGCGCACGGCGAGAACCTCGCCGCGGGCACGGCGTCGGTCCTGGCGAATTTGAGTGAAGCGACGGGGCTGGAGTTCGAGGACATTGACCCGGATCTGGCGCGGCGCGCGGCCGCGGACCGCGACCGGCAGCTGCGCACCAAGTTGGTCGCGGCGCAAGTCGCGTTAAATGGGCTGGACGCCTCGACCGACACGCACCTCGGAAAACTACGGTTGCACCTCGAGGACGAGATCCACAAGTCGTACGGCGCGGACCGCAAGGATACGCATGTAGCGACGCTGCTCGAAGCGGTCAGTGCGCTGGGCCGCCGCGGGAAGAGCGGCGAGGCCTTCGGCGACGCGCTGGAGAAGGCGCGCGCGGCGCTGGCGTCCACCGCATTATCGGCGCCCGTGGCGCGGTCCATCGCGGGCCGCGGCGAGGTCGGCTCGCGCGCGCGGTTCGCGCTCGGCGACAACGATACGGTCGCGCTGCACCGCTGGGCCTGCGCGGAAGCCTTGTACGAGGCGCTGGGCCGCGTCGACGATTTTGGGGCGACCGCGCGGCGCGCCGTGGACGCCTGCGCGCCGCGCGCAACGCAGCACCTCTCGCCCAAGAACCTCGTGGACGCAGCGCGCCGGACCGCGGCGGCCGCCGGCGACGCACTCTTAGCGGAATTGCGCGACCGCGCCTCCATAAAAAAAGCGACGCCGCTCGGCGCGCTGCAGCTAGACCGGGACGTACGCGCCCTGCGGTCGGCGCTCTCGGCGGGCCTGGGCGGCGGCGTCGAGGTCGCGGCCGCCGTGCGCGACGGCCTCGGCCTCGCGCAGCACGTCGCTACCTTGCTCGGCCTCGACGACCGCGGCGAGGCGTCCGACGTCGTTTCGCGCTTCGTGGCGCCCGACGAATTACCTGAGGTGTTGGCGCTGCGGCGGTGGCCGGGCGAGCCCGAGGAGGTCGCGCCGCCGCCACCGCCCCCGGAGGAAGACGCGGTGCTGGCATTTCTTATGCCGTAAGTGAAAAGGATTATTCATGAGGCCGTTCTCTAGTGCGTTCGATTTGCAGTTCGGGTTTACACACGCTGGGGTTCTGTACTAGTTGTGATAGTCACATAAGCAGTTCTAATAAGCTCTAATAAGCAGTCACACACACACTTATAGGGGGGTTGGCGGAGCGGGGCGACTACTTGCTGAGGATGTCGAACCAGTCGCCAAAGCGCGAGTATCGCTCCTTGGGCACCTCAGGCGGCGCGTTCGGGTCCGGGTTATCGATCTTGTCACGTGCTACAGCGGCCTCGTCCTCGCTGATCACGGCATCGTTGGTCGCAACAATGAGGAAGTCGTTCGCTTTGCGCCGCGCGCGGAGTTTCTCGCCGAGCGCGTCAAGCTTCGCGAACTCGGGCTCCGGCTCGTCGCCGGGCAGACTCATCATCACGGCAGCGGCGGCGGTGGCGCGTCGCGACGGCGGCGTAAACGCGGCAGCGCCCGCCGCGCAGCACGCCACAAAAAGAGCGCGCGGGATCATCATTCGATAACGGACGGTTACACGTTTTGTGCAATGGAATGTACCAGCCGGATCTCAGCCGGCCCAACTTGTGTCGAGTCCGGTGGCCTACTTTGTTGTGGAGCTGCGTCCGCGTCGAGAGCGTCGGTGTTCTTATCAGACTCTCAGCACAGCGAGACCTTGCTGTGATGGCCGCGTGTGCGAGCTGTACAGCTGTGGCGAGTCGCAGCGACGACACACTGCTGCCAAAACTCAAGCCGCCCCCAGCAAAACCCGCAACTTTTTCAAGTCATGCTCGAGCTCGAGCCTAAGCCTCGTGCGCGGGGCAGCTGTTGCAGTCGCGCGCGCAGGAGGGCAGCCTCGAGAATTTGTGAAAAACTGCTCGATACTTGCGAATTGCTGACTGTCCGTGGTGCTAGCTCATCGGAAGCTCTTGTAAGACCACATGACCGCTCTGCGGCGCCGCTCGTCGCTAGATAGAGGAGAGTGGCTATTTGTCAAAGACCCTCAAAGAGCCTGGACGCTGGGCCGCGTCGAGCAGCACGGCTCGCAAGTCGTCAGCTTGAACCTAGACAGTCGCCGGCGCGACGTGCGAATGTCACAAGTCGCCGAGGCGGGCCGCGCGCTGAACGCGAGCGGCGACGATCTATGCGACCTCGACGTGTTCACGGAGGGCAGCATCCTGCACCACGTGAGGCGGCGGTTCGAGACCGACGTGATTTATACTTGGTGTGGCTCGATTCTCATAGCCTTGAATCCGTTCAAGAAACTACCGATCTACTCTGATAGAATAGTGGACGCGTTCCGCGCGGATGCGACGGATCCGCACGCCTACGCTGTCGCGTCGAGATGCTACGAGGCGTTACGCGACACCGGCGCGCCGCAGTTGGTACTGGTCTCCGGAGAGTCGGGCGCCGGCAAGACAGAGACCACGAAGATCATCCTCTCTTATATAGCAAGAGTAGCCGGCGGGTCGCGGGACAACGTCGCGCAGCGCATTCTCGAGTCAAATCCCGTCCTGGAAGCCTATGGAAACGCAAAAACACTCAGGAATGACAACTCGAGCCGCTTCGGCAAGTGGATGACCGTGGCGTTCGACGCGCAGCATCGCGTGGTTGGGTGCGTCGTCGACACGTATTTGCTGGAGAAGTCGCGGGTCGTCGGGTGCGGCTCGGGGGAGCGGACATACCACTCGCTGTACCAGGTATTGAGCGGTGATTTTGGTTTAGGCGACGCAGAAAAGTTCCCGTACCTGGCGCGGGGCGGCTGCTTGACCATCGATCGCGTCGACGACGCCGAAGAGTTCACGGCCCAAAAACGGGCCCTCGGCGCCCTTGGCATAGACCCGCGCGACGTCCTGAGCATCGTCGCGGCCGTCCTTTATCTGGGTCGCGCGATGTTCGAAGGCGACGACGCCCGGTGTGTGAACGGAGCGGCGTCACTCGACCGGTGCGCGCCGTTCCTGGGTTTGGACGCGGCGGAAGTCCACGCGGCCCTGACGACGCGAACGGAACGCATGGGCCGCGGCTCGATTATCATGATACGGTTAAGTCCGAAGCAGGCGGGTGCGGCCCGGGACGCCCTCGCCAAGGCCTTGTACGGGGGCCTCTTCGACTACTTGGTACGGCGGGTCAACGAATCGCTTCACAGCGACGCCGCTCAAACAAGCAGCATTGGGGTCCTGGACATTTTCGGCTTCGAAGTCTTCCGCCACAACTCCTTCGAACAGCTGTGCATCAACTACGCGAACGAGCGACTCCAATTGTTCTTCGACGCGTGCGTGTTTGGCGAGGAGTTAAAAACCTACGAGCGGGAGGGCGTCCCGTTCGCCTACGTCCAGTTCGAGGACAACGCAAAGTGCGTAGCCCTCTTCGACGGCCGGCCCGTGAACTTGTTTTCGCTCCTCGACGACGAGTGCCAGGGCGGCGAGGGCGCGCGGGACGACCGCTACGGATCTAAATGTGCCACAACGTTCGCGCGGAAAAATGTCCACTTCGAGGCGCGGGGCTCGGACGGCGCGCAGTTCGCCGTGCGGCACTTCGCCGGCGCGGTAGTGTACGAAACGCAGGGCTTCGTCGCCAAAAATCGAGACAAGCTCTCGACGACGCTGCAGGTGCTGGGCGCCACCGGCAGTAGCCTCGTGGGGTCGTTCTTCGCGGACGACAAACGTACAAAAACTCTCGGCTCGTCCTTCCGGCGGCAACTCAGCACCTTGACGCGCGTCCTGGAAAAAACGCAGCCCCGCTTCATCCGGTGCATCAAATCCAATAACGTGAAGGAGCCGGACACGTTCGACGCCCCGCTGTGCCTCGAGCAGCTGCGGTACTCGGGCCTCTTCGAGGCCATTCGCATCCGGCGGGCCGGCTACGCGCACCGCGAGACGCACAGTTCCTTCGCGAGGCGCTACGCGGTTTTGATCGGAAACGTGAACTTCGGATCGCCGAAGACGACGTGCGAGCGCGTCCTCGCGTCGCCGCGCGTGAAAACCTTGTTCAATGAGCCGTTTGCTGTGTGTCTGGGCCAGACCAAGGTGTTCATCAAGGACGGTCACGCCCGAAACGCGCTGGAGCGCCTCCGGGCCCAAATGCTGGGCCGCTACGCAAAAATTCTTCAGGCGGCCTGGCGGTCGTTCAAGGCGCACTTCGGGGCGGCGCGGCGGCGGCGGCGGTCTGCGATAGACAGAGCGAAGCGGGCCCGGGTCGCGCGGAACGCCGCGGCTATTTTGAATCGTTGGGCGCGCGGCGTTTCTTGCAGACGCGCGCTCCAAGGGGATCGAGAGCGTATCTCGGCGCTAAAAGAGGCCTGCGGTCGCGACGCCGGTCGACCGGTCGACGCGGCGGCGCTGCAGGGTTTGGAAGCAGCCTTACTACCGTGGCGGCGACACCGGTCGGTGCAGCGCGTCATAAAGGACCTTGTGGCGACAGCCGCCGCGCGGTGCGCCTTGCTCCGCCGGAACGGCGCCGCCCTCGAAGCGGTGGAAACGGCACACGCGCAACGGGACGCGAAAGCGCTGCAGGCGAGCCTCCGCATCGCAAACGACCTGGGCCTCAGTAACCTCCCACCAATACGCGCCGCCGCTGACGACCTCGACCGTATCCACCACGAGGAGAGGATCGCACGGGACCTGGCCGCGTTCGTCGCCGACCCGCTTCGAGCCGCCGGAGAGGACGTCTCCGCTTTATTAGACGCGTCGGAAGCCTTCGGGTTGGGTGGCGTCCAGGAGGCCCGCGCGGCGTATGCAAACGTCGAGAGCGCGCTCAAGGCTAAGCGGCGGCTGCGCGCGGCCTGCGAGGCGGTTGATGAAGAGGCCGCGTCACACACTTTGACGGACATACCGCTCGGCTCTCGGTGGCCGGAGGTGGCGGCTGTCGCGGAGCTGCGGCGCATGGCAGCGTTCGAACGCCTGCTATGCGACGAGAGCGGCCCGGTGCTGACGCCGGCTCTCGTCGAGCTTTGCATGCGCATCGAGCACGCTACTGATACGGTCGCGGTGGAGGCGGCGCTCGCCGACGTCGCAGGCGATCTCATACAGCGCGTGATCCGGGCCTACAAGTGGCGCAGGTGCTTCTGTACCTGGCTCCCGGCTCCGGACGGCGAGTTTTACGGCCTTGATATTGCAGTCGCGCGCCGCAAGGGTAGCGATAGGCCGGTCTCGCCCCGGGTGCGTTCGCCTCGTGCTGATGACGCGCCATCGTCGCCGCCGGCTCCGTTCTCGGGCACGGCGCGGCAACAAGGGGTTCCACGCGCGAACAACGCACCACCACCGCCGCCGCCGCCATTCGTGCGAACGGCGCGGCACGGGCCGCCGCGCGCGCGCACAACGGGTGGCGACCGACTCGCAACGTCTCGGGCGCGCCTGGCAGCGTCGCGGCAGACGCTCGTGGCGACGAATCGAAAATACGACTCGGCGAGGAAGCGAGCGGCTGCACGGCCCGACGGGTTTCGGTGAGTAATGTTAAGTAGGTGTACTAGTAGACCTTAAGTGCCACTAGGGCGGCGGCTGGCCGTCTTACTTCTCGATAGCGTCTTAAGTGCCACTTAGCCGGTGCGAGCGGGTCGCGCGGGCGCCGCAGGGCGCGTCCGGGGCGCCGGTGGCTTTAGTGCGCGGCTACGCTTTGCCGCGGGCTTGGCCGACGGGCGCTGCGCGGATCTCTTCGGCGCCACCTCCTTTCGCGCGCGGCAGCGATCCTCGGGCGCGGGGCGCGGCGTCGGCGCGCTGGGTTTCGCCGCGGGCTTGGACTTGGGCGTGGGCTTCGACGCGGCAGCATCGAGCCTTCGCCACCTCTCCGCGCGCTTCGCCACACAGTCGTCGCAGACCCACTCGCCCCGGGGCATGCGCGTCAAGCCGACGCACGCGAAGTGGAACCAGTTGTTGCAGCCGCCGTCGCAGCCGACCATATTGCCGTAGTAGGGGCCGTCACATATACAGCCGCGCCAATCGGCCCACTCGTCGTCGGCTGCCGCAAACTCCTCCTCGTCTACCGCCGCGGGCTCGGCCTCGGTCGGCTCAACGGTAGGGACTGGCGCCGCCGCGCCGCCGCCGTGGACCCACGCGCTCTTGGCGTAGTCCCAGGTGGCGCCGAGAGGCGCGCGCCCGCGGGGCTTCGAAACCTTAGAAGGCGTCACGACCGCGGTCGGCGCGGCGGCGGGCGCACCCTCGCCGTTCGCTTTTCGGCCTGACACGACTGTCGAGAGCGGTACCGGAATGTTCTTGATGTCCGCCTCGGGCGCGCAGATCGCGGAAAGGTAGGCGTAGTAGGGCGCGTAGCCGCCCTTGACCCACGCGTTGGGCGCCGGGAAGGCCTCGTCGAGCACGACGGCGCCCGGGGCGGCGGCGCGGAAGCGGTCGATGCCAATGGCCTCGAAGACCTCCTTTCCAAGGGGCACGAGCGCCTTGAGGTGGCCCTCTGCCGCCGCCGCGCGAATCACGTGCTTCGTGTAGAGCTCCCACGAGAGCGCCAGCGCGGGCGTCTTGCACCGCTTCGGCGGCCGCTCCTTCGCCTTACGCTGGACCTCGCCGTTCCGCGACCGCACGTAGTACGTCTGCTGGGGAATGTACCAGCCGACAACGCACGTGTCGAGGAGCCAGAGGCCCCGTGCCTTGAGGTCGCGCATGACGCGGAACTTCGCCGCGAGCCGGTCCTCGAGCCGCGGCGACCCCTTCTTGATCACGTCGTTGAGCTGGCCGCCCCGGCCGCCGATGATCGGGGTCTCGGGCGTGGCCGGCGCGAGCTTGCGGCTCGACGCCGCGAGGAGCTGCCAGAACTGCGTCGAGCCCCGGTCGGCGCCACTCGGATCGACGCAGAGCTCCCGCTCGCCGTAGCAGAGGCAGTTCACCAGGCGGACGTAGCCGCGCGGGCCGTCGTAGCCGTGCACGCGTTGCAGGCGCTCGAACGCCGCGTCGGACAGCCGCCGCTCCACCTGTTCCTCGGGCTCCGTGAACACGTGCGACTCCCCGAGGATTATGGCCCGCACCTTCTCAGGCCTCCAGTGGTCGTAGTACTCCCGCGCCAGGCGCACGCTTGAGAGGGCCTCGCCGTCGCCGTCGGGCAGCGCCGCGGCGCACGCGCCGGCCGCCGCCGCCAGCATCGCGTCGGTGGGCGGGGCGAAGCCGTCGACCGTCGCTCCCGCCACGACGAGGTTGGCCGACGCGGCGTGCGCGGCGAGCGCGATGCCGAACGGCGTCTCCGTCGCTTGCAGCGCGGCTTCTCGCACCTTTTCCTCTTTGCTGACGTCGTCGCTGCTCTCCTCTTCAGCAACAGTCGTCTGCCCCTTCAACCAGTGCTTATCTTCGTGTTGGTCGGCCGCGCAACAAGTCACCGTGTCATCGTCCGGCACGGTGATCATGTCCTGGCCGGCCGCGTCGTCGGCCGCGTAGTCGTCGTACAAGATCTTAAGCGTCGTGGTGTCGCCCGACGCGTCGACGACCTCGGTCACGGACGCGCCATACCACGTCACCCCACCACCGTCATCGTCGGCCCACCGGCACCGCACCTGCGACCCGACCTGCCACCCCCCGTCCGGCGGCAGGCGGCCATCGGGCGCCGCGTGGCGCGCGACGGTCGTGACCTTGAGGGCCTCGTCGTCGGCGTCCGGATCCGCCGCCGCTGCAGGCGTGCCGTCACCAGCTTCCGGCTCGGGCGCCGGCGCCGCAGGCGCGCCGTCACCAACTTCCGGCGCGGGCGCCGGCGCTGCGGGCTGTGGCTCCGCGGCCAAGCGCCGTCGCCCGCCGCGGGCGTCCGCGACCGTGACGGGGGGATACGGCGGCAAGTTTGCCGTCTTGCGCGCGCCCGCGGGCTCCCAGAGCCCGAGCTTGCGCAGCCGCTGCTGCTCGTTCCAGCATTCGAGCAGCTCCTCCTGCGACTCATTTCCCAATCGCGGCAGCGGCGAGTTTGATGGCGGTGTTGTAGATTGCTTAGTAGAGGCCCGCAGCAACGGCGTGACGCGCGGCGGTTTCGTGTCGCTCGACACCGGCGCCGCGCACCGCCGCGCGAGGCACTTCTGCCGCAGGCGTCCCGTGCCACCGCGCTTGACCATGTCGACGCAGGCCTTGCACGTGCCGCACTCCTTCGCGCGGCACGGAGCGCAGAGGCCGCACGACGACAAGCGCTGGCGTTTTGGTTTTGTTGCTTCGGCCATCGTCTTGTGATGCCTGCACGGGCGCTCTCTCGCGTATGATTTTTTAAACGAGTGGGCTGATGCGGCCTTTTTGTTTCGGAGAGCCTCAAGCTGTAATCTGGGATAACTATCTAGCCGTGGTTCGCACGGCTGCACAAACTGTCTGGTGTGTTGACAGGGGATGCCGAGAAGACCCGGGAGGACCGCGTTTTGAACCCAGGGCTTTGCCCTCGCTGTGCGCTGCTACTTGACCTGCTCGCGCTCGTCTATTGAGTGACGGGTTTTTTTCAGCCGGATTTCCGACCATCCCCAAATTTAAAGCGTCTCCAAGCGTGGGCAGTATTGATGGACATGAGAGAGGCAGCCCGCTGATCAGCCCAGTCGGCTCACCTCTACGCCATCGAGGCTGCAACGCTGGCACCTGGCAGCTGTAAAACCGCAGCAATGTGGACAGTCGTGCTGCTGGCCGTCGCGCGCGCCGACGACGCCGGCTCGCGGCGGCAGCGCTTCGACGCCGCCATGGTCGCGGCCGGACAACGGGGGCAGCGCAAGGCCCGGGCGGGACCGTACCTGTTGGACGTGCTGCGCGTGCCCGTGCGCGTGGGATGCGCGCTGACCTTTGACAGCGGCAACCGCACGCTGACGTTTCGCGGGGCGCGGCGCATCGCCTTCGACCCCGCCCAAACGTGCGCCGGCGCCTGGCCGGGCTGCGGGTCCGGCGCGCCGCGGACGCCCGTGCTCTGCTCGCTCCGCGAAGGCGTTTCGCCTCCGCCGCGGCGGGCTTCCGTCGCGCTCGTGACGTCGTTCACGGACTTCCAATTTCTGTGGCGCTTCTGGCGGTGGACGGCGAACACGGCGTGCTACGCGGCGCGGCGCGACCTCCCGTACTACGTCTTCGTTGGTACGCCGCTCAAGCGGGCCGTGAAGCGGAGTGGGACGTGCCCCGCGGCGAAGGAGGAGCTCCTGGGCCACACGTCCAAGGCGCTCTCGCTGCACGCGCTGACGTTGCTAAACGTGGCAGATCACATACTCTTCCTGGACGCGGACATTTGGATCGCGAGCCACGTATCCGTCGACGCCTTCCTCGCCGGCACTAGCGCCGCGGACGTCGCCCTGCCGGCGCCCTGCTACCGCCAGCTCTTCGGGGCCGCGGTCGTGCTCGTCCGGTCGACGCCGTGGGCCGTCGGGTTCCTGGGCGCCTGGTTCGGGTTGCGGTGCGGCCCGAAGGACCAGCCGTCGCTGTGGCACCTCGTCCTGCGGGCAGCGGGGCTCGAGGACGCGGCCCTGGACGTTTTGAGCCTCTACCAGGACAAGCGGTGCGTCGTCGACGGCGCGCTGACCAAGAATACGTGCTCCTGCGCGGCCACGGGCCGCGTCGCGGCCGACGACGCGACGTGCGGCTACTATGCCGCGTGGAAAGAAGCGAACCGTGCGTTCCTGGGCGGCGGCGCGTTTCCGCCCGGGGCCATCGTCGACGCGGGCGACGTGTACGCCGTGCGGCGGCCGACGTTTGTGGAGGGCGGCCGCGTGGCCTACTTGCCGAACGTTGGGTCCGGCACGCTCCTCTGCGGCGCCACAGCGCCGCTCCGCCACGTCAAGTTCCTCCGGAAAGAGGACCGCGACCTGCCATCTGCGTGCCCCACGCTGCCACCGGGGACGGGGTGGAAGGGGGATTGACCCGTTGGTTATGTTTTGTTATTCATTGTACTGTTAACTCGTATAACATACTGCCGGGCGGCACACGTACCCCCTGCGTTCTACCCCCCCGTTCCACCCGATCGTCGCCGTCCGCGACGAACACGAGGAACGTCGTCTCGCCCGATACAGGCAGTTGATCCTTGCCTTAGAGGCGGCGCACACATCTAATATATCACTCGATGATGTCGCTCACGTCGACTTAGGTGTCGCCCTCGGCGCGCACGGGGTCCAACCGCGCGATGTGGAAATCCATCGCTTTCAGATTATTCGCCAGTCGATACGTTGTCGGATGAGATTCGCCTAGAACAAGCCGGCACCTTTGGGCGGCCGCCTCGAGCATCCCCCGCACGTCGCGGATGTCGTCTGCAGACGACCCTTTGTCACTCGTTATAGAAGCACAGTAGGTGTCTATTATATCATACGTGAACGCATGGCCTGGACCGAGTGTATCCATCGCGATGTTGATCCACGGGAAAGCAAAATTCTGAACCTCTTTGTAACGTTTGCTGTTTAGGAGCGTCGCCACGACGTTGAGTCCTGAAAAAATACTGTCTTTGTGCTTTTCGCCATTTTTGCTGACAGTCCATTCGTGCACTTGACGATGGATGACAAGAGCGTCGTCAAGCGCGCCGAGGGTGGCGTGGGTAGATGCAAGCGCGCCCATCAATCTTATCCGGCCCGCGTGGGACCTGTTCGAGCGAATATGCGCATCCAAGCGTATCTGGTCGACAACTAGTGCCTCCTTGAAGGCATTGACCGAATGAAGGCCGTTGCTAAGTGCCGATAATCCGAGTTCCTGAGTCACGTCACTCTCCAGCCGCCCACACCGCACTCGCAAGATTGCCCTGCGCGATGAGCATTTGTTGGTCTGATGCGCCAATGCGCCGCAGCATAGACAAATCTGCCTCTTTCACAGGCACCGCGTCCTCGAAGTGGCCTATCAAGAATAAGCCGGTCCCAAGAAGAGTCATCGCTGCCCCCCGAGCCCAGTCCCCCTCAGGCCGCCCCACGTATGTCTTCCAGCACGCCCAACTGAGCGCGTACGACACGACGCCGTGGTATTCTTGCTTGCACAGGCCGCACCTATACCACCGTCCAAAATTCTCATTAATCGCATCTTTGCCCAGATTGTCCTCCTCGGCCTCTGCGAACAAAATCTTTGCCTGCTCCGCCAAGCACGACACGTGCGCAACGCCCAGTTCCGGAGAAGAAACGCCGTCGCGATCTCCACACGCGCATCCCCGCACGAGGCCTTCTCCTGTGCGCTGGTGCACAGCCTCGAGGCAAATGTAGCATTTCTGCCCTATCGTGTCGGCCGCGCATTTCTTGACCGCGACCGCGACGGCCTCCTTATATTTTTGGTCGGCGTAATATTGTTCTGCGTTGCCGCCGCGGTGTATTTTCTTGCAGATCTGCTTGTGCCCGCGGCGCCAGTGGTCGTGTTGGCATGTGG
>Ga0114994_10002689_pt1 | contig 13014 bp, 13 predicted proteins | sample ArcticOcean_MG_C_9_FD_87043 | JGI IMG/M metagenome (GOLD analysis project Ga0114994, IMG submission 87043) | Marine microbial communities from western Arctic Ocean - ArcticOcean_MG_CB2_152 | ecosystem: Environmental > Aquatic > Marine > Oceanic | place: Arctic Ocean: Canada Basin | collected... | reverse complement strand
TTATTGTTTTTAAACAGTTTTTTTTAAATTATTGTATTGACTTGAGTTCTATTTACTTTAAAACGCCTGGATGTCGGGTAATGGTACGACTAATACTTTTAGATGGTGAAAAATATGAAAACTTATACAGCAAAACCTGCTGATATTCAGAAAAAGTGGATACTTATTGACGCAGAAGGTGTCGTATTGGGTCGACTTGCTTCTTTAGTCGCTATGAGATTGCGTGGAAAAAATAAAGCCACATTTACTCCTCACATGGATATGGGCGACAATGTTATTATAATAAATGCAGAAAAAATTCAAATGACTGGTAAAAAAAGAACTGATAAAATTTATTATTGGCATACTGGTCACCCTGGTGGAATTAAGCAAAGAACTGCAGGAGAGATTTTAGAAGGAGCTCATCCTGAGCGTGTTCTTACTAAGGCTATCCAAAGAATGTTGCCTGGTGGTCCATTAAGCCGACAACAAATGACAAACCTACGCATTTATGCGGGCACAGAGCATGGACATGAAGCTCAAAACCCAGAAGTAGTTGATGTTAAGTCTATGAATTCAAAAAATACTAGGAGCGCTTCATCATGAGTGAGGATATTAAATCTTTGGAAGAATTAAAGTCCGCTGTTTCGGGAGAGGAAGTTCTTGTTGAGGCAGTTGTGGTTCCAAGAGAACCAAAGCGTGATAGTCTAGGAAGATCATATGCAACTGGTAAGAGAAAAGATGCTGTTGCGAGGGTGTGGATTAAACCTGGTTCAGGGCGAGTTATGATTAATGGCCGTGAAATGAATGTATACTTTGCGCGACCAGTTCTTCAAATGGTTCTGCGTCAACCTTTTGAAGTTGCGAGTGTTACGGGCGAGTTTGATGTTATGGCAACGGTAAAAGGTGGTGGGCTGTCTGGACAGGCTGGAGCTGTCAAGCATGGTATATCGAAAGCATTGCAAATATATGAACCATCCTTGAGGGGTGTTTTAAAAGCTGCTGGGTTCCTAACACGGGATAGTAGGGTAGTGGAACGTAAAAAATATGGTAGACGCAAGGCGCGTCGTAGTTTCCAATTTTCTAAGCGATAGGTTACTTCTTAATAAAATTGTTAAAAAAAAGGCAGTTAGTAAAATAACTGCCTTTTTTTATTGGTTACACTTCTACGCCACTCAAAGGTTGTTAAGCTATCCTTCGATTAGGATAGAATCTCTTGCTGACAATCTTTGCACATCGGTACCACATATCATTAACCATTATCGGCATATGTCAGTCCATAACTACGCAGATCCTGAATACGCAAACCTTTTTGGAACAAATATAGATGGAGTAAAGTTTGTAATACAAAGACACCTTGGAAATTTGATAATACAGGGTGTTTATTGAAATTAACTAAAATAATGCTATCAGGTGTCCTTAAATGTTGTTACCATAAACTTAAGCAAACAAAGGGAAATATTATGTCAATGTCTGGCACACCAAAAGAGAAGACTGATCAAGCACTGATTGATGCATTCCTAAATAAAGGTGGCAAAGTTACTAAAGGAAAAACTAAACCTATGAAGCATGAACTTGGTCTTAGTAATAATGTCTGGAATAATCCACTCACTAAAGATGAAAAAAAATCACTAAAAAAATAATGGACCATCACTTTTTTTTTCTATGTTTTTGATCGTTTAGTATCTTGGATATTCGAAATTTTGTGGGCTTTTATATATATTATCCAAGAGAAAATACCTAAAATTAATAATATCAGTATTAAATTTTGATATCCAAAATATTTCCAAATTATTGAACCAAAATATGGGGCTATAGCATAGCCTGTAAGGTACGCAGATGCTAAATACCCTGATTTTAATCCAAAATCTTCAATACCAAGTAATTCTTTGGCTATGACTGGTCTTAATACGCTAATTGTTCCATATGTAGCTCCAAACAACATGATAAATAAAAATAATTTGACCACAGAAGTTCCACTAAAAAATAGAACTGCCATTGACGTGCCCATTCCTAGTAATGCCACTAGGCTAAATCTATAAGTTGAAAGGTATTTTTCAGATAGTAACATTACTAGTCTACCGATGACTTGCATTGGACCAATGCAAGAAGCTGCTAGTACCGCAGTTTTTATGGGATATCCTCGTTCAGATAAAATCGATAATAGATGATTGAGGGATGTGCCATGTACCAAAGCAAATATTGCGAAACAAATAGCTAGATAATAAAGCATTGGATTTTTGATCAATAATTTCCCTTGGCCACGGGTTTTTAATTCTTCTGGGTTCTGTGCCTGACTTGTATCTCTTTTTATGAGGGTAGCACCGATCCAAAGCATTGGTGCTGCGATAAATATGACTACAAAACTAAATAACACTACAGCTACTTGCCAACTAAAAATATTAGAAATAATATGAGTTAATGGAAAGCATATTGTGCTCGCAAAGCCAGCGATTAAAGTAATTGTAATAATATCATGTTTTGCTCTTTCGCCTCTGTATTTTGTTACGAATGCAAAACAAGGCTCATATAAGCATCCCGAAATCGCGATGCCAATTAAAATCCAAATTAAATAAAATTGCCAAATTGTTACAATTAATGAGAGTAGTATTAATCCGACGCCGCCTATTACCGAGGATATAAAAAGTAGTACATCTCCGGAACCTCTATCTATAATTCTTCCAGCTATTGGAGAAAATACTGCTGAAACAGATATTGCTAAAGTAATTCCTAAAGTTAAATCAAGTTTACTCCATCCTAATGCTACTTCCCATCGCAACAATAGCGCTGGAAAAATATAATAAAGGCACGCCCAGACTAAAGTTTGCCCGAAAGCTAGTAACATTATAGCAGGGTTTATATGCATATTATTACTTTATTTGGATTTACTTTTTAAATTACATTTAATTCTTTTGCACTTAATTTATAAATATCAGCTGAGCCAGCGGTTGCACTCTTACAAAGGCTTAAAACTGATGGTAAAATATGATTCATGTAAAAACTAGCTAATTTAACACGACTTTGAGTTTTATCATCTGCAATAGCTCCCTTTAAATGAAAAAATGCACCGAGAACTAATGCAAAAGATTCAAGATAAGGGGTCGCGCCTGCTAAGCGCTCATTTAGATTTTTTTGCATTACCATCCAACTTGTAGCCTCACTTAACGTATCGGATGCTATTTTTAGTTCAGATGATAGTTTGATTAGTTCGTTGGGTGTATTCATACAGAGATCGTTAATCTCATTTATTAATTCAAAAGCCGCTTTGCCACCATCCATCAATTTTCTTGAAACTAAATCTATGGCCTGGATGCCGTTTGTACCTTCATAAATTGATGTTACTCTTACATCTCTCCAAAATTGAGCTGCACCTGTTTCCTCAACAAACCCCATGCCACCATGTATTTGTATTCCTAAGTTGGAAATCTCAATCCCGGTTTCCGTTCCAAAACTTTTAGCCATTGGCGTTAATAATGCAGCACGAGATGTCCAGTTCTTTTTGTTAGTTGCTTTGCTCATATCTATTGCTACTGCTGTTGCTAAACATATTGCTCTGGCGGCGTAAGTTTTTGATTTCATAGTTAATAGCATTCGACGAACATCTGCATAGTCTATTATTGCACCAGTTTGGTTTGTTGGGGTTTTGCCTTGTTTTCGTTCTGATGCGAATTTTATAGCTTTTTGCATGGCGGCTTCCGCAACTCCTAGTCCTTCATTGCCAACTCCCAACCGCGCGTTATTCATCATTGTGAACATCGCCTTCATACCTTGGTTTTCCTCACCAATTAACCAACCCTTTGCTTTATCATAATCCATTACAGCTGTGGGAGATCCATGAAGCCCAACCTTATGCTCAAGAGAAACAACCTTTAGATTATTTTGCATTCCTAATGTGCCGTCATAATTTGGAATAAACTTCGGAACTAGGAACAGACTAATACCTCTGGTGCCAGGCACGCTGTTGGGTAATCTTGCTAAGACAAGGTGACATACATTTTCTGTAAAATCATTATCTCCCCAGCTTATATAAATTTTTTGACCAGTAATAGCGTAACATCCATCGTCAATATTGATAGCTTTTGATGTAAGCGCTCCAACATCTGATCCAGCCTGTGGTTCAGTCAGGTTCATAGTTCCTGACCATTCACCTGAAATAAGTTTTGGAAGATATAGGGATTTTATTTTGTCGTCAGCGTGATGTTGGAGAGCATCTATCTGTCCTTGGGACATTAATGGATTTAGTGATAGTGATAAGCATGCGCCATTCACCATTTCATTCACACAAGTTTGGATCGTTAAAGGTAACCCCATACCACCATATTTAGGATTTGCAGCAACCCCAATCCAACCACCTTCAGCTATTGCCTTATAACCTTCGGAAAAACCAGGTGAGGTCCTGACCACTCCGTTTTCTAAAGTTGCTGGATTTAGATCGCCGACTCTCTGAAGTGGCGATAAAACTTCTTCAGCTAATTTAGCCGCTTCATTTAAGATAGCTGAGGTCGTTTCTAAGGATGTATCTTCAAAATGGTTTGTGCAACTTAAATTATTATAATCCACAACGTTTTCTAACATAAATTTCATATCTGAAAGTGGCGCTCGATAATTCATCTCTTAATTCTCGCTCTATCTTATATTGATAAGTTTAGGTAACTCTTCTTAATACGTTTTAATTAACTTTTTTTATAAACTTTTAAAGGTTAAAATTTTAATTTGATAAAATTATTGAAGGTTTAGAATATAAGCTTTAATGAATGTTTATAAATTTTTTAGGAGAAATTCTTTTGACTGGATCGTATAAAATAGCAATATTGGGTGCTAGTGGCTATACAGGGGCCGAATTAATCCGATTGATAGCCACTCATCCTTCTTTTTGTATTGGTGCACTTTCAGCTGATCGTAAGGCTGGGATGTCTGTGGAAAAAGTTTTTCCTCATCTTAGGCATTTAAAGCTTCCAAACTTAATTAAAATTGAACAAATTGATTTTGACTCAATTGATTTAGTATTTTGCGCCTTACCTCATGCTACAAGTCAAAAAGTCGTAAAAAGCCTTCCAAAACACTTGAAAGTTGTCGATCTATCTGCAGATTTTAGGATTCGAGATCCAAAAGTTTATGAAAAATGGTACGGCAAGCCACATGATGCATTAGACCTTCAAAAACATGCAGTTTATGGTTTAACTGAGTACTATCGAGAAGATATCAGAGGTGCTAATTTAGTGGCATGTACTGGCTGTAATGCCGCCACTGGTTTGTACCCATTGTTACCTCTTATAGAGGATAGTGTGATTGACTTAGATGATATAATAATTGATCTGGCGACTGGAGTATCTGGGGCGGGGCGATCACCCAGTGAAGCTATACTCCACTCTGAGGTTTCTGAAGGTTTTCATGCCTATAACGTAGCAAAACACAGGCATACAGCAGAATTCGATCAGGAGTTTAGTAAGGTTGCTAAAAGGCAAGTTGAAGTTACTTTTACACCTCATTTGTTACCACAAAATAGAGGAATATTAGCAACTATCTATGTTAAAGGGGATGCCGACCAAGTCCATGAATCTTTAGTGAAAAAGTATAATGATGAGTTTTTCATCTCTATTTTACCTTTAGGTGAGTCACCAGCAACTCGACATGTGCGAGGATCGAATTTTGTTCATATTGGCGTTGTTCCAGATAGGCGTTCAGGTAAATGCCGAGTTTTTTCAACATTAGATAATCTTACGAAAGGTTCTTCTGGACAGGCAATTCAGAATGCTAACCTTATGCTTGGAATTAAGGAAGATAGTGGGTTGTTGATGGCACCATTGTTTCCTTAATGGTAAGTTTAAAGAAAAGAAGACGAATTCAACTTATAATAATTTTTAGTATCTCGTTGGCATTAGCAACGTTATTAATTGGTTATGCTATGCGAGACGGTATCCAATACTTTCGTTCCCCCTCTCAGGTGATTGAAAGTCCACCTCTGCCAACTGAATTTTTCCGAATAGGGGGCTTGGTTAAGGATAATAGCTGGATTAAAGGTAAAAAACATCAATTTGAGGTTACTGATAGGGCAAACGACGTTACCATTACGTTTGTTGGGATTTTACCTGATCTGTTTAGAGAGGGTCAAGGAGTTATAGCAACTGGAAATTTAATTAATGGTATTTTTATTGCTGCAGAAGTATTAGCCAAACATGATGAAAATTACATCCCAAAAGAGATTATGGACACATTAAAAGAACAAGGTTATTACAAGCCAATAAAATAAATTATTTCAATAGCTTAGTATTAATTACTAATGTAATTATATATTTAAAAAATACTAAAAAATATAAATTTCTTCTTTCGCATTTGAAGTTAACGCAGTTTAAGCTATTCTTTAGATATATAGAAAAGGGTTATAATGATAATAGAACTTGGACATTTAGCTCTGATCTTAGCTTTCAATCTTTCGATCGTTCAGTTGATTGTGCCAATGATAGGTATAAAATACAAATGGTCAAATTTGATAAGATTATCAGGGCCATTAGCTTCTTTTCAATTTTTACTCACGTTTATTAGTTTTGGGGCTTTAATGAATGCGTTTATTACGTCAGATTTTTCTGTAAAGCTGGTTGTTGAAAATTCCCATTCACTGAAACCTATGCTGTATAAAATCAGTGGCACCTGGGGTAACCATGAAGGTTCTATGCTGTTGTGGGTTTTAATACTTACATTTTTTGGATTTCTAGTTGCTTGTTTTGGAAGTAATTTACGTACAGATTTTAAGGCCAGAGTATTATCTGTCCAATCGGCAATCGCTAGTTGTTTTTTTGCTTTTATTCTGTTTACATCAAATCCTTTCGAGCGTTACTCAATAGCACCTTTAAATGGTCAAGATTTAAACCCTTTACTTCAAGATCCTGGTTTAGCTTTTCACCCACCATTTTTATATATGGGCTATGTAGGGCTTTCGATGTCATTCAGTTTTGCAATTGCGGCTTTGATGGAAGGTAGAGTTGATGCCATATGGGCGAGGTGGGTAAGGCCCTGGGCATTATTAGCATGGACTTTCTTGACGATTGGAATCGCGATGGGTAGTTGGTGGGCTTATTATGAATTGGGTTGGGGAGGATGGTGGTTCTGGGATCCAGTTGAAAATGCATCGTTCATGCCTTGGCTTGTTTCTGGTGCGCTATTACATTCAGCGATTGTTCTGGAAAAACGAGAAATTTTAAAAAATTGGACTATTTTATTGGCTATCTTAGCTTTTTCTTTTTCGTTGATTGGAACATTTATTGTTCGATCTGGTATCATAACATCGGTTCACGCTTTTGCTACTGATCCTACTAGAGGTGTCTTTATTTTAATTATTATATTTTTGGCAACTGGTGGTGGTTTAACATTGTTTGCATTTAGATCTAAAAAAATTACTTCCAAAAATACCTTTTCGCTAGTTAGTCGAGAAAGCGCACTTATTCTTAACAATTTATTATTAGTTGTTTCTGCATTTGTTGTATTTATTGGTACTTTATGGCCATTATTTGCAGATTTAATTTTTGGTAAAAAACTTAGTGTTGGGGCACCTTTTTTTGATATAGCATTTACTCCATTCTTTATTGCGATTGCCATTGTATTGCCTGTTGGGGCTAGCTTGGCTTGGAAAAGAGGTAACCTTGGACGAACAATGATAGCTTTATGGCCAGCTTTAATATTGGGGATTTCACTGGGATCAATTGTCTGGGTTATGCAGACGGGAGGGCGTATGATGGCGCCAGTTGGGGTCTCTCTGGCAACATGGTTAATTTGTGGTTCAATAGGTGACGTTTGGAGCCGTACAAGAGGGAATACATTAAGAATAAAAATTAAACGTCTTTTAGGACTGCATAGGTCAGATTTTGGAAAGTTTATGGCACATAGTGGCCTTGGAATTACAATTTTTGGAATAGCGGCAATTACTGCGTGGGAAATTGAGGATATTAGAATAATCAAGACAGGTGAAAGTTTTGATGTAGGTTCTTATAACTTTTTCTTCAAAGGCGTGACCAATAGTTCTGAAAAAAATTATTTGGTAACTCGCGGTGAGTTTATTGTTAAAAATAATGATAAATTAATAGGAACTATGTTACCTGAGAAAAGGTTTTACCCAATTGCTAGGATGTGGACCACTGAAGCGTCTATTGATCAAGGTATTACTCGAGATCTTTATTTGGTTATTGGTGAAGAGCAAGATGATGGAGGCTGGTCAGTTAGAACTTACTTAAAACCATTTGCAAACTGGATATGGTTTGGCGCATTATTCATGGCAGCTGGGGGAATTTTAAGCATATCAGATAGGAGGCTTCGTTTTTCTGTAGGAACAACTAGAGCGTCAAAGGTTTCATTTAATGAATAAAGTTTTAACTGGTTTTCAAGTTTTAATTTTCTTTGCATGGATCTTGATGAGCTCGACTAGTGTTTTCGCTGTAGAGCCAGACGAAGTGTTGAACGATCCTAAGTTAGAAGAGAGAGCTCGTGAGATATCAAAAAATTTGAGATGTTTGGTATGCAGAAATGAAAGTATCGATGATAGTAACGCTGAATTGGCTAAGGATCTTAGACTTTTAGTTCGAGAGCGACTTGTGTTAGGTGAATCAAATAAGGAAATCACTGATTATATTGTTAGCAGATATGGGGAGTATGTTTTACTAATGCCAGCATTTGGGTGGTCGAATTTACTACTTTGGTTATGTGGACCAATAATGCTTGTATTTGGTTCCATAATTGCGTTTTGGTCATTTAAAAATAAGACTCATACTAGTAACATTCCACTTTCTGAAAAAGATGAACAACGTATTAAAGATATATTGAAGGATTGACGTTTTACTTAAACTAATATTGTAAACGTATAACTGGTTTTTATTTAGGGTATTTTTATGAAGTATGAAACAATTAGATATCGTGTTGAAAATGACATAGCTCTCGTAACACTTAATAGGCCTAAGGTTATGAATGCCTTAACTGTCCAGATGAGAGCAGAAATAGAGAATGCGTTTCAAAGAGCTGCTGTTGAAGCAAGAGTCGTTGTATTGACTGGAAAAGATAAAGCTTTTTGCACTGGTCAAGATTTGGGAGATCGTGCAAATGCTGCAAATCTTGATATGGAGCAATCCTTAAAGAAAACATATGAGCCAATGTTAAAGGCTATTTTTGAATGTCCTATTCCAACTATTTCTGCGGTCAATGGGCCTGCTGCAGGTGCAGGAGCAAACTTGGCATTAGCGGCAGATATTGTAATAGCCTCAGAAAGTGCCTATTTTCTTCAAGCTTTTGGTCGAATTGGATTAATTCCTGATGCAGGTGGCACTTACACGATGCCCAGATCTATGGGATTTGCTAAAGCACTGGGTGCCTCTCTGTTCGCTGAAAAAATTTCAGCAAAAAAAGCTGATGAGTGGGGGTTGATTTGGGAAGCAGTTCCTGATGAAAAATTCGAAGAAACCTGGCGTGCACGCGCAGAATACCTTGCAAAAGGGCCAACGTTAGCGTTTTCTCAAATGAAATTAGCACTGCGTGAGAGTTGGAACCATACTTTAGATGAACAATTGGCAATGGAAGCTAAAATTCAAGGAAAAGTTGGGCGGTCAAGAGATTTTTTAGAAGGGGTAAGTGCCTTTTTAGAAAAGAGACCAGCGAAATTTGAGGGGCGTTAAAAGGCTTCTTCAAAAAATGAACTGATTTCTTTTAATGATTGTGTGGATTCTGGAATTTCTTAATAATATTCAAATACATGCCACATTCCTTCCCAAACTCTAAGTTCAACGTCAACCTCAGCTTCTCTCATAATTCTGGCTAATCTTATACAAGAGCTCAAAAACAAATCTTGGGTACCACTTGTCATCAAGGTCTTTGGGTATGTCTTATCAAATGAACCAAATATTGGTGACAAAAGTGGATTATCAAGTTTAGCGTTTCCAGCATATATACTAGATACTGCGGTAACGTTTTCTAAAGTTAATATTGGATCTCTATTTTCATTAAAGATAAAGCTATCACCTTCAGTATAAAAATCACTAGCAGGAGACAATAATCCCATTCTAGCTGGCATATTAAGTTTGTGCTTTTTCAATAAGTGAGTAAGTGAAAGTGCCAGTGTTGCGCCTGCACTTTCACCCATTAGTAATGGAGGATTGTCAGATATGCTCCAAAGTTGTTTAGCAACTTTAAAAACATCATCTAGTGCCGCTGGAAAAGGATTTTCAGGAGCAAGCCTGTAATAAGGACAAAAAACAGTTGATTTAGTATAATTTGCAATCTGAGCGCTTATAACTAAATCGTTAAAGGGTGATCCTGTCGTAAATCCACCTCCAAAAATATACAAAATTTGTCTACCTTTTATAACATTTTTTGGTAGAATTTGCATAGTTTTTACGCCATCAATATTTAAATATGAAATCTTACAAGGAAATTGTTTGATAGCTAACTCTGATGCTAATTTGCATTCGTCATCTATACTTTTTCTCAAATCAGACATATCAATATTGTCAACAAAATTTGTATTTTTCTCACGTAATCGCTGCTGAAGTTTTACGGCTTCATCACTCATGGATCCTAATGGTTTTAAAACCATTATCTATTCCTCTGATAGTTTATCTAAAATTCTTGCCCAGCTTCTAATTCCACGGTGAAAACTTGAAAGGTCGTATTTTTCGTTTGGGGAGTGTATCTGATCATCATCTTTCCCAAAGCCAATTAACATTGCATCAGTATCTAAAATATCTTTGAAATGCCCAGCAATTGGAATAGATCCGCCACACCCTACAAAAGTGGCATCCTTTGGCCACTCAAGTGAGAGTGCTTGTCTTGCTTTTTCGAAGGCTGCGTTGTCTGTTGACATGTGCGTGGCTTTAGAAGGAGTTTCTTCAATATAACGTATGCTGCAATCTTTAGGCAAGTTCTCTTGAACGTAAGCCTTTAAACTTTCAATTATTTTTATTGGGTTTTGATCTCCAACTAACCTGAAGCTTATTTTAGCAGAAGCCTTAGAAGGTAGAACTGTTTTGAATCCATCACCTTCGTAACCTCCTGAGATCCCATTAACATCACAAGTTGGCCTGGACCAAATCATTTCTAGGGGCGATCTATCGAATTCACCAGCTGGTTCTGAAAGGTTTACTTCTTTTAAAAAATGTGAATGATCAAAAGAGAGGTTTTCCCATTGTTTTGCTATTTTCTCCGGCAGTTCTGACACGCCCTCATAAAATCTGGGAAGTGTTATTTTTCCTTGATCGTCGTGTAATCCTGCTAATATTTTATTCAAAACTCGAATTGGATTTATTGAAATGCCACCATACATCCCAGAATGTAAATCACGGGAGGGTCCCGTAATTTGAAGCTCAATTTTTACCATACCTCTAAGCATTGTGACAATTGCGGGAGTTTCTTCCCCGTAGAGGCCGGTGTCACAAATTAAAGCAATATCTGCGGTTAATTCGTCTGCATTTGTTTTCATAAATGGAACCAGTGATGGTGATCCACTTTCTTCTTCACCTTCAAAAAACATAGAAACTTTAACTGGTAAATGTCCATTAACTTTTTGCCAGGCCCTACAAGCTTCAACAAAAGTCATTAACTGGCCTTTATCATCAGCCGCTCCCCTAGCTCTAATGACTTTACCCTTTTTTGTATCTTCAATTATTGGTTCAAAAGGAGGATTGGACCACAATTCTAAAGGATCGGCAGGTTGAACGTCATAATGTCCATAAAACATAATATGTGGTCCTGCTCCTTCTGAGTGGCCTATTACCATTGGATGTCCTGGGGTTTCCCTTTTACTCGCATTAAACCCAATTGAATTCAGATCCGATACGAGCCAGTCAGCAGCTTTTTGACATTCATCTTTATATGCTGGATCAGTGGAAATTGATTGAATGCGTAAGAGTTCAAATAATCGTTTAAGTGAATCGGGTAGGTCATTATCTATTTGATTTAAAACTTTGGAAATAGTCATGTTAATTTTACCTTAGTAATTTATTATTTATATTTGTTTCATTCTTTAGTAATCCAACCGCCACCTAGAATTCGTGTACTATCTTGTTCATAAAATACGCAAGCCTGGCCAGGCGCTATACCTTCTTCAGCAAGTGCAAAGGTCACTGAAGCAGTGGTTTTCCCAGTAGGTTCGACTATTGCTTCTTTTGGCATGGTTGTTGAACGAACGCGTACGTTCATATTTCTAATTTTAAGTTCGTTAAAAGCTGTGTCGCCTATCCAATTCACATCTTTAATTAAGATTTTTTTGGTGGCTAATGAGGCCTTTGATCCAACTATCACTTGTCTATTTTTTGCATCCAATTTTATAACATATAATGGATTACCTCCTCCAATACCTATGCCGCGACGTTGCCCCACGGTGTAATTAATTATTCCATTATGTTGTCCAAGTATTTCACCGTCTAAGTTAACAATATCACCAGGCTCAATTGCTTCAGGTTTTAGCTTTTTAATTACATCTGCATATGATCCATTTGGAACAAAGCAAATATCTTGACTATCAGGTTTGTCAGCCACTGATAGGCCATATTTTTGAGCTAATTTGCGCGTCTCTGCTTTTGAGTTCAAATGACCTAATGGGAATCTTAAAAAATCCAATTGATTTTGTTTTGTCGTGAATAGAAAATAACTTTGGTCTTTGGTTATATCTGCTGCGCAATGTAGCTCTGCTCTAACCTTACCTTGCATGCGCTGAATGTAATGGCCAGTTGCCATGCAGTCTGCATCCAAATCTTTTGCTGTCTCGAGAAGATCTCTAAACTTAACTTTCTCATTGCACCTTATGCATGGAACAGGAGTGGAGCCTGCAAGGTAGCTTTCTGCAAATTCATCTATTACATTTTCCTTAAACATGTTTTCGTAATTCAGCACATAATGTGGAAAGTCCATTGATTGAGCAATTTTACGGGCATCATGAATGTCTCTTCCAGCGCAGCAAGCGCCTTTTTTCGCTAATGCTGCTCCATGGTCATATAGTTGAAGTGTGACGCCAATTACATCATAGTTTTGGTCTTTTAACATTGCTGCTACGACTGAACTATC
>Ga0114994_10002687_pt1 | contig 13016 bp, 6 predicted proteins | sample ArcticOcean_MG_C_9_FD_87043 | JGI IMG/M metagenome (GOLD analysis project Ga0114994, IMG submission 87043) | Marine microbial communities from western Arctic Ocean - ArcticOcean_MG_CB2_152 | ecosystem: Environmental > Aquatic > Marine > Oceanic | place: Arctic Ocean: Canada Basin | collected... | reverse complement strand
GTTAATTAAATCTCACGAGTGCCGGATTTGACCTTGTGGAAGTGCCGTAGTTGACCCCCTATCTGGGAGTGGCGTATAACATATCCCGTCGACGGGATATGTTATCTGCGTCGACCCTGAGTTGCGGAACCGGCCGCGTGTTCCCCCGCTGGCGCGCGAGGCGCTCGATGGCCTCGGTGACGTGGCCCATCATGTCGTGGAGCGCGTTCGCGAAGAGGTGGCGGTGCTGCTGCATGTGATGCTTCTGGCAGCCGCCCTGGACGTTGTCCAGGGATTCGTCGTCGTCCCGCTCCAGCGTGCGCAGGTGCTCGACGATGGCCTTTTGGGGCGTCAGCGTCGGCGCACACGCGTGCGCCATCAACGGGTCCGCGCCCGCATCTAATAACGCCCGTACTACTGCGACGCGCCGCTGGGGCAGCTCTGGATCCGCGCCGCCCGCCGGCGAGCGCCCGAGCCAGCAGCACGGGCAGAGCACGTCGCCGTCGTGCCACACGCCGCAGCCCATGAGAAGCGGCGGCCCGACGGCGCGGCCCGCGTCCGGGTCTGCGCCCGCCGCCAAGAGCGCCTCGACGCCGCGGTTCGCCCCGTTGTGGACAACATTTGAGAGGGGCGACGACGGGTCCGCGTCGCCGCCCCGCACGTCCGCCCCCCTCGCGAGGAGCAACCTCAAAATCGCCATGGCCGCGTCCGAGTCGTCGGCGGCGTCGGCCCAGGTCGTGAGGGCCGACGGCAAATAGGCCTTACTTCGGTTCACGTCGACCTCGGGCCGGTCATTGAGCACCTGGGCGCAGACGTGCGGCGCGAGCGTCCACTCCACGGCGCAGGTCACGGCCAGGTAGGGCGGCAGCGCCACGCACAGCTTGGCCAGGGCCGCGTCGACCGGGGGCGGCGCCCTTCTCCCCAGTTTCGTCGTCCAGTCGTTCGAGTCGCCCCGGCAGTGGATCGTGAGCGACTCGAGCGCCGGCAGCGCGCCGTGGCGCAGGGCGTCCGCCAAGCCACTGAGCGCCTGGGCCACCAGGCCGTCCGCCTCGACGTCGCTCTGGAAGCTGCAGAACAAGTCGATCACCTCCCAGGACCGCTTCGAGGCCGTGGCCAGCCCGGCCAGGTGCAGCAGGGCCTCGGGCGTCTCGATCGCGAGCGTCACCTGGCGCGCGCGACCCAGCCGCAGCCAGACGGCGGGCTGCCAGAGCACGTGCCGGGCCTTGTCGCGGTCGGGGCTGTTGTCCGCGACGCCGCGCTGCTCGACCACCGAGAGGAAGGGGATGGCGTCGTTAAACAGCTTCGCGACGCACGTGAGCTGGAACACGCGCTCGATGAGCAGGTGGTCCAAAATGGGCGCGACGAGCGACGGCCAGATGCGCCGGTTCAGCGGCCGCGCGTCCGCCGCCACCACGGCGCGCTTGAGCGTGCGGCGGTGGCGCGCGCGCGGGCGCCGGTTCTTGGACTTGCTGGCTTTGGGCATGACTTTGGTTGGACGTTTAGCGCGGTATAGAATCCCGACGGCGTGCGCAGAGCCCCGGCGGCGTGCGCCGACGGCGTGTAGCTATTTTTTGTTCGCCTCGGCTTGTTCGGCTACAGGGGCGGCTCCGGGGCGGCCCGGTAAAATGCGTACGGAAGGAGATGGGCAGCGTAAGCCTTGCAAACTTGTATACTGTGATTCGCTTCACCAGAGGGACGTTGTTTCCGTTCAGAGCTCCGAGCGCTGCGCGGACTGAAAATTAAACCCGTGCGCTAGATCACATCAGGATCCGCCAACTGTATGAGGTGGTCGCGACGACCAGGAGGACGAGTAAACTCTGTTGCTGTACGTCTCCCGGGTCTCATGAGAAAAACCCGCACTAAAAGTCCGCAAAATCAGACAAACCTTATAAAAGTAGCTTAGCTCACGCAATTCTGGCGCGTTGCACCGGTTCGGGCTACTCATATCGGTGCGCCAGACTACATAGCAACAGCGCGCACAGCACTCTGCGCAGACAGCAGAGCACAGCAGCAGAGCACAGGCAAGAGTAACAAACAAGCCATGACAGATTACAAAAAGTGGGACAACCTCGACGTCTCCGACGACGAGGACGCCGAGGACGTGAGTCGGCGCCGCGCGGACGCCGCCGACGCGAAGCGCCGCGAAGACCTGCGCGCGGACGTCGAGGCGGCTCTCTCCCGGAAAGCCCCGAACGCCGACGCCGCGGTCGTGGCGACGTTCATCTCGCAGCAGGCGCAAGACGCGGGCGCCACGGACAACCGCGACCGGCACGTGCACATCATCGAGGCGCTGGCGCACCGCCCGGCGCTGCAGGCGGACGCGACGACGCGTGTGCTGTGCCGCCTCGCGCGCGAAGCCGCCGACACGGGCGACGTCACGCACGGCAAGCTCTACCTCGAGGCGCTCAACACGCTCGAGGCGTGTCGCCGCTTCGGGGGCGCGCTCTCGCTCTTCGAGCGCATCTGCGCGCCGGCCGACGACGTGGCCAGGGAGCTGCGGCGGCTCTACTGCAAGGGCACCTTCGGCGAGCTGCGGCTGAAACGTTTCGTGTTTGAGCGCGTCGGCGAGGACCCGCAGATGGCGGCGGCGCTGGATAAGCACGAGCGCGAGGTGCTGGCCAAGGTCTTGCCGCCGCCGCCGCCGCCGCCGCGACCAACGTCTGGGCCGCGTTGGCTCTGGTGGCTGTGCGCCGGCACCGGGGTGGCGGCCGCGTCGTCTCGAGTAGGTCTCCCCCGCCTGGCCGCGCGAGACATGCGCGCCGACGCCGCCGAGGAGGAGGCTGAGCTCCTGCGGCAGATCCACGAGGATCAGACGCGTGTGGACGAGGCGCGACGGCGGTTGGAGAGTATGCGGAAACGGGGAAGTGACAAATAACCGTGAAAATTTAAGTAGCTAATCTGGCGAGCCATTCCCGGCAGTCGGTAGTCTCAGAATGGTCCGGGCCGTGGGCGCGTTCGTTGATAGCGAGCGCGCGCTCTAAGAGCTCGCGTTGCTTGACAGTGTCGCCGAGTTCTTCGTGCACCTCGGCGAGGTTCCAGAGGATGATGGCCACGGTAAGGTCGCGGCCGAACGCCCGCTCCTCGATCGCGAGCGCGCGCTCCAGAAAGTCCCGCTTCTTCGCCTGGTCACCTAAGTTGCCGTACGCGGCTCCGAGGTTCGTCAGCGTGTCGGCCACGTCCGCGTGATCGCTGCCCTACGCCCGCTCCTCGATCGCGAGCGCGCGCTCCAGAAAGTCTCGCTCCTTCGCGCAGTCGCCTAATTCGTCGTACGCGGCTCCGAGGCTCGTCAGCGTGGCGACCAATTCTGGGTGGTCGCGGCCGTACGCCCGCTCCTTGATCGCGAGCGCGCGCTCCAGAATATCTCGCTTCTTCGCGGGGTCGCCTAAGACGCCGTACGTGGTCCCGAGGTTCGTCAGCGTGACGGCCAGTTTCGCACCGTTGCGGCCATACGCCCGCTCCTTGATCGCGAGCGCGCGCTCTAGCAAGTCTCGTGCCTCCAAGTGGTCGCCTAAGTAGAGGCACGCGGCCCCGAGGTTCGTCAGCGTGGTGGAAAATTCCGTGTGGTCGCGGCCGTACGCCCGCTCGTAGATCGCAAGCGCGCGCTCCACCATGTCTCGCATCTTCGTGGGATCGCCTAAGTCACTGTACACGTTCCCAAGGTTCGTCAGCGTGGCGGCTACTTGCACGTGGTCCCGGCCGTACGCCCGCTCCTGGATCGCGAGCGCGCGCTCCACCATGTCTCGCTTCTTCACGTAGTCGCCCAAGTCGCCGTACGCGTTCCCGAGGTTCGACAGCGTGATGGCCACTTGCGCGTGGTCCCGGCCGTACGCCCGCTCAAGGATCGAGAGCGCGCGCTCCAGCATGTCTCGCGCCTTCACGTGGTCGCCTAAGTCGCCGTACGCGTTCCCGAGGTTCATCAGCGTGATGGCCACTTGCGCGTGGTCCCGGCCGTACGCCCGCTCCTTGATCGCGAGCGCGCGCTCCAGCATATCTCGCTTCTTCGCGGGGTCGCCTAAGACGCCGTACACGCTCCCGAGCATATTCAACACTTTGGCCACTTCCGCACCATCGCTACCGTGCTCGCGCTCGTAGATCGGTAGCGCGCGCTCCAGTAAGTCACGCGCCTTGGCGTCTTCGCCGAGATCATCGACCGGATCTACAAGCTCATACAACGCCACGCCCACCTCCTTGCTCTCCGCACCAAACGAGCGCTCCTTCTCAGCTAATATGGCTTCCTGGACCTTCACGGCGCCCGCGAACTCCGAAATAGACTTGAGGAGCTCACAGAGCCCACCGAGCACTTCCGTGCCAGAAGAATAAGCAAGCTTACGGTCGTCGTCCCCCCAATATCGGCCATTTGCACGGTACGGCGCCTCGTTCTGATAGTCCCGGAGCACGTGGTCCACCAACTCCCCCACATCGTTCGCCTCGTCGACGGGCAATTTGCACAGCATCTCGAGCCACCGCGCGACGGCGTCGGAATTCCCCAGGAAAAACGACCGGAAGCACTCGTAGACCGTGTGGCTCTTGTGCAACGCCTCTGAATCTTTGATGGGCATGAGGTGGATCTGGAGCTCGCAGAGGTGCGAAGCATTCTCGACCATCACGGCGACGTTCATTAGAATGTCCTGGTAGCCGTTGAAAAGTGGCGGCGCGAAGCGATTCTTTGTCCGGACGATGTCGACGCGCGGGTCCGCCACGAGCGATGCGTAGAGCTGCACGATGTCGCCCTCCGACTGGCACAGCGCGGCGCCGCGCGTAATATCGAATAGCCAGCTGAAGCACGGCGGCGTTTTGTCCGCATACTCGTCTCTCGCCTTGGAGCCGGCCCGGTCGCGACCTTTCAGCGGCGCAATCAATAACGTGACGCCCGTTGGGCACGCCGCCGTCAGGATCTCCTTGAACTTCACGCTCGCCAGCTTTGCAACCTCGTACAGCGCGTCGAGCGACTCGGTCGGCTTGCCATCCAGGCCAGTCTGGCGACACTCGTCTCCTAAATTTTTGCCAACCCAGGGAATCTCGCGTACTGCGCCCTTAATATGCTTGCTTGCTATCTCGTCGATCTGTTTCCGCGCATCTTTGAACGCCTTCAGGTTTTGAAACATGCATTTCCGCGGGTCGAGCGCGCGCTCGTCGTGTGCCGTGGCGTGGGCCTCGATGGCGGGCCAGGCGACCACCAATGTGCCGTCATGGCCTTAAGTCGCGGCCGCATCGAACGCGTGCTTCGCGTTGGCATCGTACAGCACGCCGATCTCGTTCTTGATTTCAACTTCGGAGAGTGGGGCGCCCTTTGTCGAGACGCCGGCGCCCATGACTAGTTTCCGGGCAGCAACCGGCTGCCCTTGCACGGCACAGATCAAGGCCTAGTTCCTTAGCGCAGCTCGCACCGCAAGATCAAGGGCGGGCGTGCAGTCCCAAAGCGTGCGCGGCGCTGTGGGAAACCCGCGCGCTGGCCCTCTAAGACGCCCGAGTCAAACTAGTTTCACAAAATGTCCTTACCCATTCTCTAGCTCCACCGACAGCCCGTCGTAGGGCCCCAGCCCGTACTGGTTCTCGAGCGTGTCGTCGGCGCCGCCGCCCGCCGGATCGAACAGCCAACTGAGGAAGTCGTAGAACTGGTACGCGTTGGCGAAGTGTCCCGCTGTTTGGCCGCCCTTATTTTGGTGATTCGGGTTCGCGCCCTTCTCCAAGAGTATTTTGGCAATCTTCATGTTGCCGTTTTGGGCGGCGACATGTAATAGAGAGTTGCCGTGGTCATTGACCTTGTTAAGATTGAACGTCTCCCGCTCGTAAGCATCTACGTACGCGGTGCCGAAATCTTCCACGTACGGAACCTTCACGATGGCCGAGTCGAACGCCTTTTTTGCCAAGGGTTCTAATGCATCCTTCAATTTCGATACCTTGCCGTGCCTGACCAACGCCATGACCTCGTCGAAGTCCAGGGGCTTCTCCTCCTCCGCCCCGTCCTCGTCGGCGGCGCCGGCGCCAGCGTATGCATCCAAAGGCGTCGCGCCGGCCGCGGCGACGCCGGACTGGCCCGTCTGCATGAAGACGCGCATCTGCTTGTTGCGTTCCTGCTCTGAGGCGCGTAGCTTCGTCGTCATGTTCAGGATCTTCTTGCGGTGCAGCCGGTGCTCGATGCCCAGCGTATTCCGCAGGTCGTCGTCGTCCAGGTCGTACAGGAACGCCCCGTCCACTGCCGCATCGACAAAGGCCTCGCGGTACTGGCCGAGCGACAGCGTCTGGAGCCAGCGGGCCACATCATCAACAGACCACGCCGACACTTTTAGGGTCTCCTGGCCCGGCATCTGGCCCGGCTTGAGCGACGGCTTAAAGTCGTCTCCGCCCAGTTTGTCCTGGTACGCAGGGCCGCCCTGTAGGCTCTGGACCGACCCGCCGCCGCCCATGGCCTTATTTTGGTGAAGGGCCGCCATCACGGTATCCTGGGTTGATACAGTTCTCATGGCCCGGATCATGTTTAGAGAGGAGAAGTAGGTCATAGACATGGACATGAACCCAAACTTCATCAATGTCTCGGTTGATTGCATCAGCTGGGCCGCCTGCTTCTTTTCCGCCACCGAGGGGCCCGCGTAGCCGCCACCGCCGCCACCGCCGCCGGCCGTCGCCAGGGCCAAGGCGTTCGCGTCGCCCGTCCGGGCCTGGTCCAGCAAGTCGCCCCGCGCCTCCTGCCTCCGCCGAATTTTGTGGAGCTCGCGCTGCTGCTCCTCCAGCAAAACGACGAGTTTGCGCTCGAGGGTCCGCAGCTGCTCCTCCTTGCCTTGCCGCGCGTGGTCGAGCGTCGCGAGCTTCCCCTCTAAACCACCGAGCTTCTCCCGCCGCTCCGCGATCTTCGCCAGCATGGTGCCAAACTCACGGTCCAGGCGCATCTTCTGCTCCCTGAGTTCATATTTCGCTTCTTCATCTAAGACGCCAACGGCCTCCGCTTCAATCTTCGAGAGCTGGTGCATCTCCTTCTCCAGCTGGGCGACGCCCTGCTCGAACTCGGAAATCTCCTCCAACAACGCCTCGACGCTCTCCTCGGCGGAAACTTTTTCCTGGGTGAGGAGCGACACCTCGCTCTGCAGGCGCGTCGCGTGGAGCTTGTGCTCGAGGAGCATCTGCCTTCCAAACTCAATGCCCTGGGACTGCGACTTAGAGAACAGGAACTTGTGGCGCTCGTTCTGGGCGCGCCGCCGGCCGAGGTGGCCGCGGTAGCAGCGCTCGACCGCCCGCGCCGCGTAGCTCCGATTCCTCAGTTCGAACGTGGCGTAGCGCGCGGTCACCTGCCTCCATAAAGTTTGCAGCATGGTGGCCGCGCGGTGGCGCCGCTTCTGCATGCCTTGGACCAATAGTCGAGCCAACAAGCCGCGCGCACATCGCTGCATCTGCGCCCCGGCGGCGTGCATCGTCTTGAGCAAGGTGAAGAAGCCCCTTCCCGAAAAGCCGCGCCAGGCCCGCTGGATGACGTGCGCGGCCCAGATCTGCCGCATCTTCACGAGGAAGGCCTGGCGGCCGCGCCAGCCCCGGTAGGCGCGCTGGATGCTCGACGCGGCCCGCTCCTCCCGCAGCCGGCGCACCACTGCCCAGGCCAAATGGTTGCGGAAGGCGGCCTGGATGGTCTTGGCGGCGAATTCCAGACGCTGGAGCCGCTTCTTGTTCCGCTTCAGCCGCCAGGCCATGTACTCCTTGACTTCCGGGTACTCTTGGGGGTTCGGGTAGATGTGCGAGCCCTCGCCCGGCTTGTAGACCACGTTGTCCTGGCGCTCGAAGGCCGGGTTCCGCGGGTCCAGGACCGTTTTTACCATATCGTCCTTGCGCTTCCTGGCCACCGTCGTCAGCGGGTCCTCCTTAGTCATCCGGCCCAGCGCCGCGTCCGCGCGCTCGGCGCTCAGGTTCGAGAAGTGGACCCAGTCCGGGTCCCCGTAGGCGGCGTTGTGCCCGATCTTCGAGTCCCGGACCTTGCCCAGAACGCTATCGATGAACTCGTCCTCGAAGTTGCCGTGGCCCACGCTTTCGCGCGCCAAGTCCGTGGCGAGGGGCGTGTGGCCGACCTGGGGCGTGCGCACCGCTGCACTGCGGAGCTCCGAGTCGGCCCGGTCCACGGCCGCGGGCCCGTCGGCGAAGTCCGCCGTCACGAAGGACACGTCGTTCACCTCGTGGTAGCCCACCAACAATTGCTCCAATAACACCGAGACCTGCTTCCGGCTCTCCTGGAAGAGCTCGTGGCCGGCCTTGACCCAGACGACGCACGTCTTCCGCGTCTTCAGGGCCTGGTGGATCGTGGCGCAGGCGTCCCGCCCCTGCTCGGGGTCCGTCCAGGCTTGCGCGTGCGACGGCTTCACCAAGATGCCCTCGGTCGAGTGGACGCAGATGCACGGCAGATCTAAGAGAGAGAGCGCGGGCCGCACGTCGTGGCTGCCCAGGGCCCCGACGCACAGCTGCATCCGCCCCTCCGGCGTGATCGGGTTGTGCACGGCCGTGTATAAATTGAGAGCTAACGGCGTGGAGACCTTCGTGAGGTAGTCCCGCGAGAAGAGGAACCGGGACCAGAAGTAGACGGGGAGGTCCGGGCGACTCGGCGGCGCGCAGCTGAAGACGTTCATCGCGTCGTGCAACGCGCCCGCTAAATGTGGATCCACGAACGAGAAGCCGTTGCACAGGACGAGGCCGCGCATCGCCGGCTGCCGGTAGTGCGTCGCGTAAAAGGACGCGACGCTGGCGCCGTAGCCGTACCCTAATAAGAAGAAGGGCTTCTGGTCGTCGAACTGGCGCGTGCCCCGGTTCCCGGCGTGCGTGATCAGTTCCGACAGGCACGAGGCCAGAAAGGTGTTGTTCAGCAGCTGCTCCTCGCGCCACTCCGTGAAGGCCTGGCCCGGGTAGTTCCACAGCAACACCTGCAGGCCCGGGTAGCGCGCCGCGATGGGCGTCAGCACGATCTTGAGCCGCTCAAAAGTGTCGAAGAAGTCATGGCACACCACCAGATTGAACGCGGCCTGGGGCTCGTTATTTGATGGTCGGCTGCCATTACTTGCGAGGCTTAAGTCCACCACGACGTAGGGCAGGGACGTGTCCGCGTCGAGCTGCAACACGCCGCCGACCGAGCCGTCGACGGCCGTGAAGGAGGCCGGGAGGGATAAGCTCTTGGCCGCTAATGCTGAACTTCTCGTGTTCCCGCCCGTGCTGGCCTCCGCTCTGGCGCCGCTGCGCTTCTCTAAAACGCCCTCGACCTGCCCGGTTGACACGGTAATCTCGATTCTATCCAGGGCGTGCCGTCCCCAGTTCTCCTCGTCCACGAGCTGAGACCGGGCTCGTAACGCGCGGGCGAAGGCTCGCGCGGCGTCGTCGGACTCGAAGCCCGTCGCTCGTAAATGCAATACCGCGGAGCCGCTGGTCACCTCTACGAGTTCCAAGCGCTCCGTCGCCACGCCCAGCTGCGTGGCCGCCTCGGCGCAGAACGCATTCCGCACGCCCACATCGAAGTCGTCCGGCGTGAGGCCCGTCAAGCGAACGGTCCACGAGACGAAGGCAGAAGCACTCCCGCGGTCCCGCGCCGGCTCCCCACCAGTGGATTGCGACCCCTTCTTGGGGTGGCTCAGGTTGCCCAGGAGCTGCCGTCCGTGGCGGGGGACCGCCGCTCTTAATGTAGACAACAGAGCCGCCTTTTGGAGCGGCCGCGAGATGCACCCGTCCAGCCCGGCCGCCTTGTACGCCCGCAGGTCCTCAGACGCCGTCCGCGCACTTAAAACAACGACCGGTAAATGGATGAAGGTGCCCGGCTTCAGGCGCTCGTCGTCCTGATCAAAACCGCCGGGCTTGGCCGCGGCCCTTTTCGCCTTGGCCACCTGCTCCGCGCTCGCGCGCTTCCGCCGCGCCTTCTCGAGCTGGCGCACCTCGCCCACCACGTCGAATGCGTCTCCTAAATCCAAAACGTCGCTCACCAAGATCGCGTCGTACTGCCAGCCCGGCGCGGCGTCGGCGCCGTGCGCCGCCACGAGCATCTCCCGCGCGTGCTGCACGTCTAGTTCAACGTCCACCACGAAGCCCGCACTTTCCAGCGCTCGCACGCAATCCGGCAGGTCCGAAGATCCGCGAGCCTCCACGACCAGAACCCGGCCGAAGTATAAGTCCGAGCTCTCCAGCTGCTCCTCCTTGGCTACTTTTAACTGGGCCGCCCGCGACCGCGCCAAGGCCGCCTGGCGTTGTTCGGCCTTGCGCGCCGCGGCGTCGCTCGTGCCCCGCAAATATTCGTCCAATTTCTCGAAGCGCTCGTTCTGGTTCCGTTCGATTTGGGACGCCGGCGCGTCGGCGCCATACAACTCGGCCTCGGGCAGGCGGCCCTTCCAGGACTTTTGGGCCGCCACGGGCGGCGGGCGTTTCACCGTACTTTCAGAAACGACAGGGGGCGGCTGGTCCACGTGCGCGCCCGCGATCCGGTGCGAGAGCGCGTCCCGGAAGCCCGTCGCCGCGTCCATGGTTTGTGAAGGCTCCTCGGCGAACTGCACGAGCGCCCTCCGCTCCTCCCTTTGTAGTTTCGAGGCGTCTTGTTTGTCCTGCGCACTATCCTTGTCCAGGATCTCGCGGCCCTTGTCTAGTAAGGCGTACATACTTGCACAATGCGCACACACGCGGCAGGGGCGGTACATGGCCGCCGCGCCGCCCTCGGGCTCGCCCCGCTGCGCGCGCCAGTCCCGCCGCGCCCGCGAGGCGTCCGTGTCCGCGGAGAACGTCGACCCGTTGCCCAAGTTATTCAAACGGTTCGCGCGGCGCCGTTCAACATCCTGGGCGCTTTCTGAAACCCGCGCCGCGTAGGGCTCGTCGTCCTCCTCCGCCACGTCCCCCGCGTGCGCCTCCTCCAACGCATCCCTCAGTGCGGCGTCCGCGGGGTCCTCGGGGAACTTCATCCAGTCCGGCAGGTCCTCGTCATTCTTCCGCTCCTGGCCCGCCTTGAAGCCGCGCTTCTCCTGTCCGGCCAGATAGATGCTCCGGAACGCGATTTCCGTCGTCGGCCCTTCGGAATAGGTGTCCCTTACTAAACTCCGCAGCGCATCCACGTCCGAGCCCGTGAAGGCCCGCATCTCTTCATCAGTAAAAAGCTGCTTCGGGTCGTGGATCTGCACGCCGCAGTAGTCGCCCCGGCACCGCTGGTTCCGCAGGCCGGCTGGCGAGGTCGGAGTGAACTTGACGCCCCACCGGTCGTTCTCGTCACTCTCCCGCGCCGGCGGGCCGCCCTGCCGTAACATATCCCGTTTCCTACGGCGCTCGCCCCGCGACACCGTATCCACTCGCGCGGTCGCGTCCTGGACCTGCTCGATCGCTATGTCATCCACCTGAGACGGGGCCGTGGCCCCGTCCGTGGGCCGCGACGCAGTGGAAACGTGGACTTGCACGCTCGTGCAGTCGCCGAGCCAGACGAGCCAGAGCTGGTTCCGGGCGTCCACGACGTAGTCCGCGCTTAATTTTGCGACGCGGCAGCGCTGCGTCTTCTCCAGGAACCGGACTAAGGATTGCGTGGCGGCGTCCAAGGTCTCGTTCAGCTTGGTGGCCCGGCTCTTGCCGTAGCTCCGCAGCTTTCTTCCGGGCACGGTAATACCTACTTCGCCGTCGGGGCCGTCCGCATATTTAGGACCGTCGGCGCCGTGCTGCGAGAACTGGGAGTCGTCCGGGCGCGTCGGGATGACGACTGTCGCGGTCTTGATGCGCCCGGCGCCGTCCGCCCGCTCGTACGCGTTCCGGTAGTAGTTGCCGTGCACGTACGCCTGGAGGCCGACGACGTCGGGCTCCGCGGGGAGCGCCCCGCCCAGCTTCGCGAACGCTTTTTCGCCCAGGAACCTGAAGCCGCCGTCGCTTTTCCGCACGCAGCACACGAAGCCCTCCGCGTTGCCGTCGCCCATGAGCCCCAGGCGCACGAACCGCTCCGTGATCATTTTTGCTTGTTCGGCCGCACTCGTCTTCTTCTTGCGCTGGATCTCGCCCCGCTTCGACGTGAAGAGCCACCGGCCGTCCTCGTCGTCCTTGACCAGCGTGTCCGCGAGGGTCGCCGCGCAGCGCTCGCGGTACGCGGCATTGTGGAGGCCGCGCATGGCCCAGGGGGCCGGCATGTGCTGCGCCGCCGCGCCCGAGGCGTCGGCCCCATCACTCATGGCTGGCGTCGGCTGGCGTCGGCCCGAGGCGGCTGGCTGGCTGGCGTTGGCAAAGCCCTGGCTGGCTGGGCAAACGCTTGGGGCTGCTGCTGCAGCAGCGCTCGAAGATGCCTAACGGCAAGCGCTGATCCCAGCCCCGACCCCGTAGTGGGAGGCGGACCAGGCGCTTTTAGCAACCCACCGGCGCTGGAGACTGGCAGCAATCCTAGTACCTCCTAGTGGTCTCGTTCACCCGCCAGTCGCCAGAGCTCTGTTGATCCATGCGTGAAGCTCCCGGCAAGCCCGACTGCCCGCTACTTTCGGTCCACTCACGGGTTTTAGACTTGGCAAAAAATTCGATGGAGCGTAAATGAGCGTAAACGCTGCCCTTTCCAATGAGGGCACCATGATGCGTAGTGGCAACGTGTAACACCACACCATGCGCAGCTGCGCAGCGCTGCGGGTCGTGGTGGCGGCGCTCATAGCACAGGCCCAGGAGGAAATGCCACCGACCGGTCTGCCGGCGCTTGACGATGCAATCGCGAAGTGCGCGGCCAGCGGCGCCGTCGAGTGCCACGCGCTGCTCGTGGCGGTCGCGGAACGGCTGCCCCAGGAGGCGGCGCCGCAGTTTTACCTGGGCCTGGTGCTGCACCAAGGACGCATCGACGCGGGCGCGGCGACGCGCGCCTACGAGCGCGCCGTGGCCCTCGACCCGACCCACGTGGACGCGCTGTGCAACCTGGGCAAGATGCGCAGCGACGCGGCGCGCGGCGAGGGGCCGTCCGACGCGGCGGTGGCGCTGTGGACGCGCGCATTGGACATCGACCCGCTGCACCGCATGGCGCGCATGAACCTAGCGCTGAACCTGCACCGGCGGGGCCGCTTCGACGCGGCCAGTGTCCAGTGGGACGAACTGCT
>Ga0114994_10002686_pt1 | contig 13017 bp, 10 predicted proteins | sample ArcticOcean_MG_C_9_FD_87043 | JGI IMG/M metagenome (GOLD analysis project Ga0114994, IMG submission 87043) | Marine microbial communities from western Arctic Ocean - ArcticOcean_MG_CB2_152 | ecosystem: Environmental > Aquatic > Marine > Oceanic | place: Arctic Ocean: Canada Basin | collected... | reverse complement strand
TCTTTTACACTTACATTAAAAATGTCGAATTCATTTGCCATGTTAATTGCCTTTTTTTGTTATTATTAATTTATAATTGATAACAACGCTCTGTGCCTAAACTACTTATTTAATTGCCTATTTACTTTGCCTTGTTATCGCCTGTTTAAAAGTAACCATTTAATTATTGATTCCTTTGTTTATTATATATTCACTAAGTCAGTTTGTTTCAGACTACGTGAATATTTTTATCTATTATTGCCGTTATATCTTTTTCTCTAAGACTAAATACAGTTTTACCATTATATTTAAATTCAGTTCCTGCTAAATCATGGAAAAGAACTTTCATTCCAATTTTATATTCATTATCCTTAACACCCGAGCCTACGCCGATGATTATCCCTGAATAAGGAGGGGCATACATGCCATCTTGTTTTAATAAAATTATACTACCTTTTTTATCTGGCTGCTCATCTTTTTTTATAAAAATTCTACTTCCTAATGGTTTTAACATAATATTTTAAATTTAATTTGTGTAAAGCTGAAACAAACTCCACATGTTGCAATATAATTTTTAACTATTGAATTGGAGAAATAGTATCTAGTTGTTTGCCTTTAATGCTTTAAGTATAAAGTAAGCGTCAATGATGTCATCGATAGGTTTAGGTATTTTAATGCTGAAGTCTTTTCCTTGACACCATTTCCAAAGTTTAGTCATTCTTAGGTTCTTATCATTAAGGACATCATCTTGGAATGCTTTAGCCATATAATGTTTGTTTGCATTGCCTTTCCCTGCTAACTTCTTTACATGAGAAGGTTGAAATACAGATAAATTTTCTATTGAGTACTTATCTATTAGTTCCTTTCTTAAAAAAGTATTATATTGAATAATGTCTATAAATGAATTCCCTTTGGATCCATATGAGAATCCTTCTAATGCAACTGATACTTTATCACCTTCGAATAATGTAGAAAATATATTAACCATTAAAGAACTAATATTTCCAGCATCTTCTAATTTCTGTCGCTCCCTTGGCAAAAATTCTTTACTTGTTACATCTCTATGATAAGGGAATCCTAACATAGCATTGTCATCCATTAATTCTTTATGTACACTAAAGGATTTTGGTATCTTTCTGCCTTCTTCATCCCATATACGATTACCGTAATTAAAAAAGGTTATAAAGTGATACTTCCCATCAGTAGTTTCAACACATACTCCTGGGCTATTAAGTGAAAAGTCAATTCCTATATTAATCATTCTATTTATATTCTCTTACCAAGAACTGCACCTAACGCAGCTCCGACAAGACGTGAAGTCATTAAATCATATAAAGCACCTTTTTGAATACCTAATACTTTGGCAATTGCTTTACCTACAGTTTTACCTAAAGCAAAACCACCAAGACCACCAAATATACTTCCTAAGATACCTTCATTTACAATTTCCTCAACAATTATATCTAAATCTTTACCATTTTTATGTTCTTCCATAATTCTTTCAACCGCCATATCAATAGCAGCATCCTGTACTTCGGTTAAATCGTGAGATTCGTTTAATAAGCTTTGAATATCCAAAGTTTCATTAATCTCTTCTGTTAAATAATCTTTAAAGGTTTTCATTATAAGTTCTTTATTTGTTTATATATTAGGTTATGTTAACCACAACATCTAAGATGTTATAACTAAATTCCATATCAAAAGTTTGAAATTCTACTGTATTACTAGAGAAGTTTAAATCTAATGCACCTATATTTGATATAAACATATCTTTTAATTGCACAGTAACAAAAACAGCACCGTCCGCATCTAACATTTGTATACCAACACCTTCTGGTAAATAAGGGTGTTTACCACTTAGCTTATAATAATAATCAAACATTTCAACAGCCATCCAATAATTTACATAACCATCAAATGCCTGCATAGTAACAGTTAATGATTTATCAAATAATTGTTGTATAGGTATACTTGATCTGAATGCTCGAGTATTACCTGGATAATCTGTTTGTGTTACAGGATCAAAGGATGGTCCAGGTAAATTAATAGACTGAATTCCATAATTCCAATAATCAATAGGTTCTTTTATTAAACCACCAGGTATCCTAGTAAGAAATGGTTTATACTTCTTAGCAATAGGCTCAGGTATAAAATTCCTTGGAAAGTCAAACTTAAATTGGTTATTTCTAGCACTTAATATCATATCTTATGAAAATCTTTCGTTATTATCAGCTCTAAACCTATCATCAGGTCTAAAGTTGTATGGCGTTCCTACTACATTGTATCCAGTAACATACTGTTGTAAATTACGTGCTGCTTGTTGAAAGAATGCCGTCTGTTGATTAGCAGCTGGTATAGTTCTTCTTGCTATAGCATCAATTTGTTGTTTAGACCTTATTTGTTTATCAGCTAATGCTTGTGCCAATGAAGCATTCCTATTAATTAATTCAATATCAGCAGATTCTAAATCCTTAGTTAATTCTGCAATTTCATTTATTAATTCATTATTACTGGCTTGTAATGTTTGTATAGCCAAAGTATCTTCTTCAGCCGAGGTAACTAGCGCGGCATTTTCACTAAGGAGCTTATTGTTGTCTTCTTGTAATTTTGCAAGTAAAATGCTATACTCTAATCTCTGCTCTTCTATTTGAGAAGTTAATGTACGTCTACTAGCATCATCAACAGCTAACCAAATACCCTGATATAAAACAGATTCATCTGATATAGATCCGTCTGTTACATCTATCATCTTAGTAGAAATATAAAAGTTATTATTATCTAATGCTAAAATCTTTTTACTATCTGATCTAGTAATTCTAAATAATACCTCGCCTCTTGATAAATCTACTTCTTCAACTTGTGTATGATTTATTATATCAATTTCATCAAACGATCCAATAAAGTTAATATAGATATCTCCCACATTACTTAAGTCTATTGGTGTATCTTCTCCATCTACTTCATCAAACAGAGTAAATAAAAAGTAATCATCAAATGGAGAGATTCTAATCATACCATCCCCTTGTGGTAATGGTGCGTCATTAACTGCTAAATCAACAAATCTTTGAAAGTATTCCTTCTGTGGTGCTGTTAGAGATATATTAGTTTGTATAGAACTCATAAGTTAAGTTGTTTTTGTATCAGGAACTGATCCAACGGTTCCAGCATTTGGTTTTGCATTATTAGCAGTTCCGAATGTTGGTCTTTGTACAGTCTCATCTGTTAATGTTTGTATTTTAACTGGAGATATAGAAGCTTTAACATTTAACTTATCTCTGAATGTAGTTACATATTTTGTTTTTACTACTAACTTTTCTGCGATTTGTTCAGATGTATTTGCTGAATTATCTACAGATGAACCTGTACCTACTACTATTTGTTTACCAACATCATTATTAATCTGGTTGTAAACATTAGCCACAGTAGGAACCACTCCTAAATTTATAGTAAGCATTTGTGCTCCATACATTTGAGGATTAAATGAAGTTAAGTTAGCATTTTTAATTATTTGTGTAGCATCACCTTTATTATATAATCTTAATACAAAGTTTATAGAAAATGATACGGCGGTGTTTGCATTTTTAATAATAGGCCTAAATAAAATAGGATCATCAAACAGACTGGTTTGTGCAAATGTTTGAAAGCTTGATTGTGCAAATACTTGACCTACTTGCTCAGTAACACTTATTTCATAAAATATTATCCAATCACCATTTCCTTGTGCATTTAATTGAGCAATGAATTGGCTAAGTGAAGAACCTATAACTTGCCCTGATAATTCAAAATAATCACCATTAGTTGATGGAATTACTTGTGCATATAAATTATCATAAACATCTCTATTTAATATAGAAACAGAATTAATAGATTGCATTTCATAAAAGCTATATCCATTCTCTATAATAGTTTCAAAAATACCAGTAGCTCTAAGTGTTATTGGTGGGGTACCTAAAAATCCTTTTCCTTCAGTTATTCTCCAGGCTAAGCCGTTTGGTACAGCTGCGTTAAATGCCTCATCCATATAATATAGAGAAGGTGTTTTCCATTCAATAAATGTAGCATATAATTTATCTGCTATTAATAATGGATCTGGGTTTAATTCTACAGGACCGCCTTTTAGATAATTAATAGAATTAAGATTCATCATAACACCGTCTGTTCTTGGTGCTAAGACTTCAAATATAATACCATCAAAATCCCCAAAAGAAAATCCAGCTACAAAATGAATTCGTACTGTATCATATTGTATATCAATATTAGGACTAAATACTTGTGGAAGATCAGGATCACTTGTTAATGTTGCAACTGTATTATTATAAGGAACAGCCACACCAGTTGGGCCTAAGTTAACAAATTGATTTCGTGATTCATTATTAGAAGCACTAGATTTCCTTACATCATTATTAAAGCTAATTGTATCTGGTGCTACTGGTATTAACCCCTCTGAGTTAAAAAAGTAAGTCCCGTTGGTATTAGCATCTCTCATAAGATCAACACCAAAGTTTGATGTATTATACGTTAACGCTTCTGATGGTGCGCTACTTGTATAAACATACTCTATAAGTATTTGATCCGATATTTGTATAAATCTTGATGATTCCATTATATTCTATTTATTTACCATTGTAAAAGCTTTGGATTCCATGAAACACCAAGTCCAATGTATGGACCTAATTGGCCGTTTCCAACAATTCCTATTCCCATGTTTAATCCAAAACCAAATGGTTTTCTATTTTGCATCTGTAAGCTTTTAAACTCCGGACTTTTTTTATCAATCATTATTCCTTTAGTACTATTAAATGTAGTACCAGGATAATCTGATGTTAATTTTATAAATATTTCTTTTGTGCTAATATCCTGTGATAATGTAGCATCTAACCAAATATTTTGTTTAAGCCCAACAGTGGCAGAACCAAATGTTAAACTATCTATAAAGCTATAAGGTAAATCTACACTTATCGATCTTGAACTTTTAATCCAATTACTATCAGAGTTAAAACTTAAAATAGAATTAAAACTATTATTACCTTGTTTAATTACAGTATCTTTTGTTATAACTGGTACTTCAATAATTCTTTCCTCTATTATAGTTTTATACTTAACGATTGTAATAGGTGGTCTTCCTTGTTCATATTTTAAACTATCTTTAAGTTCTTCTAATGATAAACTTAATCCTTTTATTTCACCAACCGATTCACCTTTTTCATTAACATAATTAAGTATAGTGTCATTTGCTGCACTTAAGTTATTTTGAAATCTAGTAACCTCACCTTTAGCTTCTTCAGTTTCATTACACTGTTTAAGAAGTAAAAATAATAAAATACCAATCCCACCTAATAAAAACATCCTAGTGTTTTTTGGGTCTGTTATTATACCAAGAATATTTTTAATAATTAGTATCATTGTATATACTTAAGAAGCTTATTTGGTGTTACCTCAGCAGCTCCATATTTTTTTGCAATTTTTTCAATAAATTTAGTTTCTTTACCTTTCATAGAATCAACCTCTGTAAAAAGATCGTCTCTTTTCTTTGCTAAACTTACAATACTTTTTTGCATTAGATCTAAAGAAAGTGTTATCTCTCTATATCTACTTACGAATCCATTTAAATCTTTTATTTCTTTTTTTGTCATTTTATTATAATTAATATAGTTAACTGTAATCTTGCAAATACGTTTCGACTGATAATGATTTTCCAACTAATCCCCAATATAATGGCAGGGTATTTGTAGTTACAACATTACTACCGGAGCCTTGGCCACCTTCTACAAATCTAAATTGAACTTTATCAACATCACTACCTCTAAGTTGCATGTTATTACTTGATGTTTGAGTTGTTATAGTCCCAGGAACATTTGAAGCAATTGAAGGGTCGGGTGTTACTGCTACCAATGATCTCTGTACACCAAATTGTATGCCTGGTTGTGAATATTCTATTATACCACTGACATTTTTAAATACTGCATAATTTAAATTAACTTGTCCGTATTGTTTTAATATTGTTTCAACCCCACCATTATTAATAATGATCATATTATTAGAATTAATAAGCTCAACAAAAGCAAATTGACCTTCAAGCCAATTGTTAGTAGTTTGATCTACTGTTATATTAAAATTATAAGTAAAGTTTAGGTTATTTCCAATTGTGCCTGCTGTTAATGCTGCTGCAGTGTACTCTGCTCCACCTCTTGCATCAGACCCTACTACTAACCTAAGATAAGGTGATGTCATTACAATATTAGTGTTAGGTGAAGTTTGACGCAATGGATCAAAATAAACAGTTTGTACACCATTCTTTCCACCATATATTACTCTATTACTTATCTTAGTAAAATCTTCTGTTACACTAAATTTTTCAACGGCAGGCGAGAATGATGCATCATCAGTACTAGTAAGTGGCCCTTGTGTAAATACATTAGTAGAATTAACAAAGATACCTAATTCATTACTAGGGGCAAATGAACCACCTGCTTGATAATAATTTGGTTTACCTACAAAAATACTGCTTGCATTAATTGCAGTTGCATTTCCGTCTATGAATGCTGCCATTGCAACACCTGCATCTGTGGGTAAGACTGCATCACCAGTCTGTGTTACAATATTTCCACCTAATATACCTTTTGTATTTATTTTTCTATATGGCCAAACTGGTGGTTGTGATACTGGTAAAACAGTAACACCACTTCCGTCTATTGACCAATTTAATCTACCTCTTGTGTTTATTATTGAACGATCAGGGGTGGTACCACCTCTGTAATACAACTTTATATTAGCCGAAGCCGAATCCGAGGTAGTACCTAATTCAATCTCTCCATCAGCAGCAAGAACATCCATTGCTATACTGGACCCCGAACCTTTTCCTTTTATTAATGTCACAGCATTTGGAGCTTCTGTTATTAAGTTAAAGCCTGCATTGTTTAATGTATAAGTATTGCTAACCCCAGGGTCAAGCACTACTGCATTTTTAATGCTTCCGTCATCCTCTGTTCTAGATGCAATCTCACCAGCACCTGAAGTAGTTATAAGTATATTGTTATCATTATTAGATATTGTAATCGGTTGGGTTACGGTATTGCTTGTTTGTTGAATTGTTATAGGACCTCCTACTGAATTCAATTGCATACCACCAGTTTTAGTTTGTAATGTTATTAAGCCTGCTGCCGATGCTGATGTTGTTTCTAATCTTATTGCTTGCCCAGAATATACCTCAGTGTTTAAGCTTGATACTAATCTAATTCTACCAGCAACTGCTTGCCAATTACCAACCAAAGTACTAGTATTTAATAAGGTAATTGTATTGGCATTTCCTGCTTCTGTTAATGTACTAGATTCCGTGCCTGATGTAGACATCTTAAATTTATTACCTGCATTAGAAGTTGCACCGTTACCTACTGCGATCTCAAAATTAGAATTTTGTCCGCTAAACTGTTGTGTCCCTTCAAGACCTGTTGCAAATTGTATAGATTGCCCTGCTGAGTAATATTGGGCTCTTTGTGCAGTACTAACCTCATATCCTATTAAATCAGACTGTGTTGATGGGTTGGTTGCTGCTTTAGGTACAACTATTCTTAATCTATCATCAACACCTAATTGTATACCACTTAAATTACCTAATGTAGTTTGTTCATAATTTTCTGCACCAATAGAATTACCACCATGAAATTTTATAGCAGTTGCAGCTGAATCTCGTTGGTGAATTAAAACTGATAATACATCGGATGCCATTGCTGTAGCTATTGCATCTGGTATTATATATGCATTTGTTAATGGAATAGCAGCATCAATTGGTACAGTGTTTGATACAACACCGCCCATCATTATTGACATAACACCTTGGTTTGTTGTTGTTGCACCGGCATTTAAACCATTAGGGGCTGGGTAATAACTATTTATATTGTTAATATTACCTTGGCCATAAGCTAAACTAAAACCACCAGTAGTACCAGCAGCTCCAGTAGGTCCTTGTAAATCTATTGTTGTGACTACCCAAATTGTTCCATTATATTCCCATACTTGACCATTAAATTGTAAATAATAATCTCCACTCAATGGAGTTACAGTTGGGGGAGTAACATTAGGACTAACACCGGGTGTAGTAGTACTTGCATCATCATACCATGTACTTCCCTTAGGCCCTCTTCCTCCGCTTGGGCCAGTTGGGCCAGCAATACCAGTAGGACCAGATGGACCGCCACCATTTAGCAATAACTGATCAAAGTTAAAGTTAGTCTTATCGACAAGCTGCGAAATAGTATCCGATGCTATTATTTCTTGTATAGTGATTGGCATTTCTTTCTTATTATTTTTTAACTATGGTAACACTGAAACCAAACGATTCAGAGAAACCTGTTCTTTTATTATATATTAGCCTTAAATCAAATGGGTTTGTATTTATAGTTTTTGATGATACGTTATCATTAACAGTTAAACCTGCACTAATTTTTTCTGCATCAGTTAATTCAGCAGTACTATAGGTAGATTCACTAATGTCACGACTTGCTAAAGTATATAATTCTACTTTTTCTATTTTGTATAGCTTTAATATATTTTCTCTAATGTATTGATTAACATCATCATCTAATGTTTCCAAATCACCAAAACCATATAATTCATTAACATACTTTACAAACTGAGCTTTAATTGGTATAAATAAAAATTCAATTAATCTTTTTTGGTTAAACAAATAAAATTCAACTGTTGGTGTTGATGGTACTTTTTTAATATCTCTAGTATTTACAACACCTTTTGTTAAAATCTGTCTTTTATTAACAGTAACAGACGGTGTATCTTGGTGCATAAATGTTCCTTGTATTAAATTAGGTTGTTTAACTGCTGCCCTAACAAAAGGATCAGGTTTAAATGTTTCTAAAATTATAGTTTCTGGAACTTTTAAATATTTTGAACCAAAAAATGATTTTCTCTCAAACATTGATCTTGTACCAATAACGTCTTCTATTAGTGATTTGTCAATACTTTTTGTAAAATATGAAGGTTCCCAGTTGGAGGAGAAAGCATAAAAGTCTTTATAATCAATACCTATTTCTTGTATTAAAGGATATAAACTAGGGAATGCACTTTCTCTAGATAATTCTAAAATAGTTGATGGGTCTTCTTCGTTTACTTTATGATAAAAGAAATTTTGTACTTGTCCAAAATTAACATCCGAACTATTGAATTGTGAATTTTTAAATTTACATAATTCTAATACTTTTAATTTATAAACTGAATCAGAAATACTAGCACCACCAGTAACAGCACCAGTTACATTTCCGGTAAAATCTAAATTCATATATGGATCCCTAAAAAACAATAGAGGTAAGGCATAAGGCGCATAATAACCTGCATGTCTAGCAATAGGAGTTATATTAGGATTCTTTTGTAAAGATAAATCATATCCTACAACATCAGTTAAATTAAAAGCTGTAGGTTTAACAGGATCTGGTAATATACCTATATAAACAGATTTAAGAATATCAGCCTGTGCCCTCAGCTCTATTGCAAAAGTTTGAGCCAATGTACCATCAGTATTCTTTACTTGTAATCCAGCCTCTGTTATTGTTTCATATATAATATTAGGATTACCTTGATTAACTGCATTAAATATTTCGCCAAAGCTAATTGAATTTAATCTATTTTCAAATTGAAAATAACCACCATTTTCAACTGTATATGTAGCTGCACGTAAAACCAAAGTAGATGGTGTTGGGTTTGGTAACAGTATATCATTACCGGCTAATTTTACACTAGTACATATAAATTGATTAGATGATACTATAGATTGAATACCGCTTATTAGATAACCACCACTAATCTTAACTACACCATATGTACCGTTTTCTATTACTCTAATATCATTTACAAAATCAGTAAGCTCACCTGTACTATTAGGCATACCATTAATTGTATATAAACCAGAAGCAGTATCAAACGTTGATGTTGCAAAACTTATAGCCCCTCTTAGTACAGTGTCTGTGTATTTAAAACTATCACCGCTTGGTGTAGGTGCACAATTGGCAGTTTGTAAATATGAACTATTTAAAGAATATAAAGTTGTTCTATCAATAATAGAATCTCCTCCGTTATTTAAACATACATTGGCATAATCTACTGAAATTAACATTACAACAGTTTTCCACTTTTCGTTCTTAATAAATTTAATTTGAGATTCAGGCTTGTCTGGTAAATTAGGAACTAAAATAGCAGAGAAACGATAATCATTAAATAAACCATCTTGTACATATGATAATGATCTAGCATTAAAATCTGGTTTTTCTGATCCTATCGCTTTAGATTTTGCTATTATTCTAACACCTCTTAGAAAGCCTTCCGAATAATTCTTTTCATTACCACCATTTAATCTAGTATATCTTAACTGTCTATCAATTTCAGTTATCCCACCCGTGGTAAATCTCTCTATTATAAAATAATCATTAAAGTTATCTTTAGTAACATTCTGAAAAGTACCTAATGCAAAAGTTTGGCCAACACCATCTGTGTTATCAACTGGGGCTTTGTCAATATAACTCCAAGAACTTTTGATTGCTGCTTTTGTAAAATACTCAGGAAATTCCGAAAGATAATACCATTCATGAGTAAACCCACTAGCTTCTTGTCCTAGGTCCCATTTAGATGGTGCAAAGTTATTTAAACCAAAAGCTTGATTAACATCTAATCTATACGGATGATTCCTTACATCTTTACCATCATTAATCCATGCCCACTTATTAATATATGGTGCAATCCTCGATATGTTAGCTTGTGATGTTAAATAGTTTTCTTCTAATCTAATATATTCACTCTTAATATATTCATCATCTGGATTTGCATCTTCAGCATCATTTAATAAACCTATAAGATTATAAAATCCACCATTATCATAAAATTCTCTAATCTGTGGAGTACTGCTTACTCCTGTATATTGTGGCGGATTAGTTCCTGGTGTTGATTTATTATATTCTGCATATTCAAAATCTAATTCACCTTCTTCACTGTATAAAGTACTATAAAAATCAAAGTCAAAATCTTTAACATCAAAAAATGAAAATCTACCAAATGATGGTTTATAATCAGAGTATAGAGCAACTTGGTTAGCATTCGTAACCATTATTTGATTATCATTACATGTAATTATAACAAATTTATCAATGTTAGTATATCCAATAATTTGATTATTACCACTATAAATAGGTTCTTCTGTATATGGTACCCAATCGCCGATAACTGCAAAATCACCAGTAGTTTGTACAAAATTACCTTTTACAAATCTATTCTGATCCCCTATTTCAACTTTAAGTAATCCGTTGGATACATCATTTCCACCAACAAATGTTTTTGCAGGTTCTACTTCTGTTGTTAAAGGGTATGTTTCTATTTGTAAAAACTGTTCAGGATAAATAACATCCATTTTAAAATTTAATCTATTAAATCTAGTACCACTAAATCTTGATTTAACATAAACGGTACTATCATTATAAGTAGCAGTAAAAAATCTATTATTTTCATTAATACCTATATTAATTGCTGATGTTATAGATTGTGCAACTTCTTCTGTGGTTCCATTTGGATTGAAGAAAGATTCAAATGACTTACCAGGTATTGTTGCTAATGTACTATCAGCAAATATTTCTCCTGTTAAACTTAAACCATCATAAAATGAAATCTTAGAACCTTCTTGTACATTATCTAATATTTTAAGATACATTTGTGAAAATCCTTTATGGCTAACAATACTTGCATTAGCAAAAGTATCAGGTTCTTTATATCCTGTAAATAAAGACACGTCTACTTTAGTGTCAAATAATCTAATTTCATTAGTTCCCCACAATGATCCTTTTTTAACTGTATGAAAATCATCTTTTTTATCTTTTACATAAAATATAGATTCAACCTCATCAACTCTAGTAGGAGTTGGCAAACCTGTAATTGTTGTTGTTTTGGTAGGATCTAAAAATAATAGAATACCTGCATCATTTGTAATTTCAAATGGTGTATTTAAGTCTTGAGATACTTCAGTTATAGTTTTAATAGTTGGTAACTGGCTCTTCTCTGTATTCTTATAAAAACCTTCTCCTGATATATCAAATTTTCCTTCTTCTATTTCATTAACATACATACCAAAGTATCTATTAATTGAATAGTCACTAGCAGTAGGATCGTCAAATAAGAACTCTAAGTTTAAAAGATTTGCTAAAATTATTCCATTGTTCTGGAATCCTTGTGTAAACAAATATTCATCTTGTATAATAGTTGAATCTTTAACTACAATATCTTCATATGCAAAATTTCCACTATTTACAAAACCACCATTCTTATAAGATATACCACTCCATAATATTGGTTCATCTTTCCTCCAGGTCATATTAAGTGGAACTTCTGGAAACTCTTCTTGGTTTCTGTAATTTCTAATATAAGATCCGAGTGTACTACCTTCGGTTAAATCAAATGTTTTAATTGCAGTACAATTTTCTAATACTTGTTTTGAAAAATTAACAGAGGTTTGTGCATTTGCCTTTCCAGCATTTTCAGATGCTGCTGTTACATTATTAACGGCAGCCGGGTTATCTAATCTAAAGATAACAAACGCGCTAGGTATTTGTTCATTTAACCATAATGGTGCTAATGTCCCTAAGCTTTGTGGGTATGATTCTGATGCAATAGATCTAGTCCCTGCACAATAAAACATTTCATATTGATTTCTGTAATTAGATAATACAGCAGTATCTTCATATTCCTGGAATATTTCATATGCAGCCTCTATAGGGAATTGCCCATTATCAAAGAATCTATTTACATCACGATCATATGTACTAGTTCCATCAACTTTAAATGCTTTAAATTTCTGAGAGGCTAACTGAGTACTTGCACTGAACGACTCTAAGTAAATATCCGTTCCATCAGATACTATCTTAACATTCGCAGTTAATTTAGGATTAGTCCTTACAACACTGTATGATGCTTTGTCAAGCAGTTCTTGAGCCATATTTATCTTTTACTTTTTTTATATATTCACCAAAAGATAAAGTTAAAAATCTCCTACTA
>Ga0114994_10002685_pt1 | contig 13022 bp, 18 predicted proteins | sample ArcticOcean_MG_C_9_FD_87043 | JGI IMG/M metagenome (GOLD analysis project Ga0114994, IMG submission 87043) | Marine microbial communities from western Arctic Ocean - ArcticOcean_MG_CB2_152 | ecosystem: Environmental > Aquatic > Marine > Oceanic | place: Arctic Ocean: Canada Basin | collected... | reverse complement strand
TGATACAGCAATTAAATAAGAGTTCTTTATCCCAATAACTAAACCAATCAATTATAGTGTTATTAATACTTCGATTATCTAATCGACGAGCAAGTTCTGTTGCTCCAATATTTCTATAATTACTGTTAGGGTATGAGCCGTTGGTTGTATTCTCACTTAGTATCAATACATCCATGCATTATCTCTTTACAACAGCAAAGTGTTTATAAGTTTGTTGTACGCATACTGCTTGCCAGTGTGCGTCTGCCAGTGCATCGTGTAGGTTTTCTTGTATTGCTTTACGTGGATCTACTGGTAGCATATTAAAAATTGTTCTACAATCCATAATTTGCCAAAATGCCCAGTTATGATGATGTTCATACTGTTCGTATAAATTCTCTAAAATAACCATATCAAACTGTGGTCCTTGGCACCATATTTTTTCAACACCATTGACCCATTTGTTAAGTTCTTTCATAAAGTCTTCAACTGTAACTCTATCATTGGTACTAAAGGCGGCTTCTTGTACATGAGCATCTTGCTTTCCCCACCATTCAATAGTATCGTCTCTGATAATACGTCCTTTGTTGCTTTGGGAATCTATATCAAGTTTCCATAGCATAGGTGCATGGGGTGTTTCGGAATTAAAAGGGTCAAACTTAACTGCGCCTACACTTAAAACTACGCACCCTGGTTCAGTGCCTAATGTTTCAATGTCTATCATTGCATGAGTAGTCATATTAAAATCCTGATGTCCAACAAGAGTATTCACTTTTGCAGTTAAACTCTCCGCAAATGCATTGTCCTTCTTTTAAAGGGTTATTATCTGGACCTAATATTGGTCCTGGATCGTGTTCGTGATTCTTGGCTTGGTCTTGCTGTTTTTTTATAGCATTAAAAACAAACCCGTCCGGCCTGGCTACATTTTCTAAAAAATTACTCATAATTTACTCCTAATATAAATATATTATAGCAAATTATGTAAGAGTTGTCAACCTATGACTATAGGCTAATCATTGTGTCATCTGGTAACTGGTCTTTGTCGTCAACTGATTTTAACTGTCCAGCACCCTTTACGCCTTCTGCCCATTTCATTTTCTCAAATGGATCTTGTGTTCCTTCTTTAACAGCATTCCACCAAGTTAAATCTCCTTGGTTTGTTTTTTCCATAAACCAAGCAAGTTTATGTGCAGAGTTTACACGAGCGGCTTGCATGTCTGTGTGACCAAAGTCATTTGGATCACCTGGATTGCCTTCCATGTACTTACGATTCTTAAATGTTTCGTCATCGTTGTTGCCTGTTATGTCCGCTCTGTCATGAATAAATTCAAAGTCCACTCTTTCAAAGATGTCTAACATATATGCAATATGGCTTAGCCAAGCATCGTTCTGTGCATTTTGGCTTAAATGTCCCATTAGTATAAACCAATCACGTGGTACAATAGGCAAGATAGCATAAGGGTGGCCTTCATGATTATCTTTTGGTCCTAACAATTTAAATTGCCCATTGTATTGGTCAATTACGTTATCCCAACCTTCTGTAACCATTAAACAATCATCGTTCCAAAAGAAAATCCAATCACCTGTTGAGTTTCCAGCAAGTGTGTTTACATAAGTGTGTAAATTTTCATAACCAAGTGGTTTAAAAATATTTGCTCTTGCTTCAATCTTTTTACTTTTAAGATAGTCTGCTAAGTTTTCAGCAATAAATTCATTAATACCTGTATCATCTTCGTCAACTCCAAAAATTATTTCTAATCTTGCTGGGTTTGATGCTTTGTCTACTAAAGACTTAATACTGGTTATTAATACATCTCTACGTCCCCTTGTGGGTAGTATAACCGATATTGTTGATTCTGTAATTTTAGGTTGTTGTTTTGCCATTTGCTTTATAATCCTGTGCTCTTGAATGGTTGTTTTCTCCTGTGAATAACTTTCTAATGTTACCACGGAATGTGTAGTGTCCAACATGGTTAAGTGCTGTACGTGGGTCTAAGTAAACATCACCACCCATGTCCTGCCAACGTCTGCAGAATGTGTAATCTTCTGATAGGTAACGCCTGCTGTCTGGATCAATAATACAATCAAATAATGCATACATAAATGGTTCAAATTTTTGATCTACATTAATATCGTTTACATATTTTGTTTCTGGCATTGCATCAAACATTTTTTGCATAACTTCTTTCTTAATACACATAAAGCCTGTGCCAGCATCTTTAAGTTTAACTAAGTTATCTTCAATTTGTACTTGTGGTGTTTTATTACCATCTTTGTCTTTTAAGAAGTCGAAGTTTACAACATAGTTTGAACTGTGTCCTTCGATAGTTTCAGGTGTTTCTTGTAGGTCTGGGTTCCTTGCCGCGGACATAATACTTTCCCAATTAAGTGCTTTCTTAGGATATGCGCCTACAACAATATCTTTGTCGTATGCAACCATTCTTAAAATATCTTCTGCATTAAATTCAATGTCAGCATCAATAAAGAACAAATGTGTTGCTTGTTTGTTTTCCATAAAGAAACTATTTAATGTGTTTCTTCCGCGGGTGATTAAACTTTCATTAGCAAGTGTGCTAATTGTATATTGGATATTATATTTGTTACATAAAATAGAAAACTTCATCATACTTCTAAAGTATGGCTCGCCAATTTGTCCGCCATAACACGGTGTTGCAATAAAGATATGTTTTTGTCTTAATAAACCTAATGGTATTTCAATTTTTGCATCAAGTAAATTATGCATAACATCTGTATTTTTATTTACTGGTTCTGTAATCTTTGCTGGAGTCTTTGTTACTTTTTTCTTAGCCATGTTCTCTACCTTGTGTGTCCGAGAAGTAGATCTGGGTCCGCTTCATCATTAATGTATTCAAATATCTTATTAATATAACTTAGTTCTTCTCTGTTGTCAAGTAATATTCTTTCATCTGCAAAAATAATATGCGTATTATTAGTTAATGCTAATTCAAGTAGTTCATCTCTGCGTGTTTTGTCTGCTGTCATGCCAAGTAAACTTGGTATAACAATCCCTGTTATGTGCTTATCTAAAATAAATTCTTCTAACATAGGTTCCCAATTACAAAAACTTAATTCTAACGGATAGTCTACAGGTACAATCCCTTGGTCCTTGCAGAATTGATCCATTACCATACTTGTTACAAAGAATGGTGTGGTCTCACAAAATCTACTATTCATATCAATATAATTAATCCAATTACGACTTGTATCAATATTAGATAATGGTTTTCTATATTCTTCAAATAATCTAAAGTAGCCGCCTGGTCTACGTCTACTATAACTTCCACCTTTTACAAGAGCTCGTGTATCAAAACTCCAACGAGTAATGTCTGTATCATTATTAACATTGCCGTGTATATGTCCTTGCTGGAATAACCAACTTTGGCCAAACGATGTATTACATGGTATTGAATGCTTTAAACATTCATCTTGTATTCTTTGATAACTCCATTTTTCATCATATGTTTGTTGTGTAATATCTCTACTTTCTTTCCATGGGAGTATTTGCATACTGTTTGAATCGTACGCTTCTGTTAATGGCGTCCACACACTATACATGCCTGGTCCGTGTCCGTACCAAACGCCTTGATGGAAGTTTAATGTTCTACCATGGTTGGCTTGGTTAGGTATAACCATTCTTAGTCCAACTACATCCTGTATCATGAAGTCTTCAAAATCAAGTTTTGGGGCAATTACTTCACCAAAGAAATGATCAAGTCTTCTTGCAAATTCTTCGGACTTACATATACGTTGAATGTTCCAAGCAAAGTCATTTAGCTCTTCTGGCTTCATAGCAAGATGCGTTTGTTCAAGTGATTGTATCTGTGGATACTTTTCTTTTACTGCACTTTCAAAATACTCCCGCCAATTATGTTTAGTGGTGTCGTATTCTATTATTTGGTTATCCCATCGGGGATCAAGTGTGTTTAATTTCATACAAGTATTTAAGTCATTGCCCTATAAAAAGTTATAAAAAATGGAGTGGTGGAGATGATAGGGATCGAACCTACGACCTACTGGTTGCAAACCAGTCGCTCTCCCAACTGAGCTACACCCCCGAACCGTGTGACTACTTAAGGTTTCTGTTTAAGTATGCAGTCATTCTATCACCAACTGCTTTAGAGTTTCTTGCAACATTGTCGCCAATTGTTTTTGCATTTCTCATAATGTTCTTGCTGATTTGTTCAGCATTCTTTTGAACATTTTCACCAACTTTAGAAAAATCAAAATCGATATCTACAATTTCTTTTCTTGTTAAAGTTGCTGAGGTTTTTTTAGTAACTTTTTTTGCTACTGCTTTTTTGGTTGCTACCATATTATTCTGTCCTGTTGCTTATTGCAACGTTTCCGTTAAAGATGCATACATGGAGCTCGAGATAGGAGTCGAACCTACGACCTGATGATTACAAATCAACTGCTCTACCAACTGAGCTACTCGAGCATATATATGCTTCAGATATTATTTATTGCGATTACAATAACCGTGAACAAGATTTTGGTGTCAAAAAAAAGCACACCTAAGTGTGCTTTTTATATATTCTTTGTACTGTTTATCTTTCACTAAATGGTTTTTTAGAAACAAATTCGTTTAAACGTTCTGCTTCTTCGAGTACATCTTGAGTAGAAGGCATGTCGTCTGAAGTTTTTGCTCGTGCTTGTAGAATTTCTTTTGCTTCTCTGACAAGATCTAACCGGATCTCGTATGGTGTTTTATTTGACATGTTATTCCTATTTGTTGTAAATTATTATGCATATATTTATCTTATATTCAGGTATTAGATAACACTATGTTTTGCGTATTACTTAGGGAGTTGATCGCCGTTTTCATCCATATTATGTAAAAACTCATGGTACAATCCCATACTGTGATCTGCAAAGCCATCAAATAAATTAAATGATTTTAATGCAAGCCATGTGCCTCTCCATCTGTCTTTGCATCTCTGCCAAGCCGTTCCATTTCTAATATTACCATATGTATTAATATATCTTAGAACGCCACCGTGTTTGAATATTCCAAAACTTGGTGGTACTGCTGTAACAGTATCGTTATTATTTCTATATCTGTAGTACGGAAAGTCTATTAGTTTTAAAAATTGTGCATTACCAACCCGCGGTTGGCCAAATGTATGCAGGCCGCCTTGTGGTTGCACTTCGACCGCAACAAGTACTGCCATTGCTCCACCAAGACTGTGTCCTGTAACCCACACAGTTTTGTCGCCTTTTTTATTGTGCTTAGCCAATGCTTCTTTAATGCCTGGTATAACTTTGTTATACTCTGCATAAAAGCCTCTGTGGACTCTACCTGCCTGGTGATGCTTAACTGGCCATGTTTTTAAATCAGCTAATACGTCATTTAATGCGGTTGGTTCTGTTCCTCTACATGCAATAATTATATCTGTTGTATCGCTAAGGATATAGGCTTGGGCACCATCTACATCTATAAATGTAGGCGGCAATGGTTTGTTTAAAAATTTCTTAATTGGGTCAAGATTTTTAATTCCCGGTCTTGCATTTAATAAATCGGTTGGCTCACAATAGCATTGGTGGGCTATCATACTTAATAATATACCGCGATTGCGGTAAGTCATATCTTTAACTGACATGTGTTACTCCTTATATTGCACAATAACAAACCTATGTTTGTTTTGTTATATAGTAGTATTTATCAGTTAAGCAGGGTTATTAGATTTGATCTCTAAGATCCTTTTGGAACTTTTCTTTACGTGGTGTAGTCTTAGTACGGTCACGTTGAACTTTATGTCCGTATGGAGTGTCGTGAGTAAACAGCTCTTTGGCATAACGAGGTTTGGGTTGCTGTGCTGAACGTGTCTTTCGTTGCTTTGGCATAATGTATATTATACACTAAATTATGAGTCCTGTCAATAGTATTAGTAATGCAACCGTGCCAAAAAAGGTAAAACCTAATAATAATGCTGATACAAGTATCCTCATTGGAGTTATTTCATACTCTTCTGATGTACCTACACCTATAAGTAATTTGCCTATATGTTTAAAAGAGACCATTGTATAAGTGCGAAGCATGCCAGCATTATTCCAAATACTGTAATTTGTATCACTGCTGGTATAACCACAAACATCTGCATTGGGTCAAACTTGCCTGCCATGAAAAAATCATCTTTCATCCATTCCTGGAATTCTTCCGGTGTTGCTTCTTTAGGAAGCTCGTTGCGTATTAATAACTCGCCTTGTTTAAGTGATGTTAAATCATACACAGATTGTTTAGGTCGTCCCCATGAATCGTTTGCCATATTATTTAATCCTGTGGATGCCAAGGTTGTATCCAATATTTAAAAAATGTATTATATATTTTCTGTATCATACGCATTATGACTTGCTCCTATGATGTAGGTGCAATAGCAAGAATGCTTATTACAAAAATAGACATTAAGGCCAGAGTTTCCAACTGGTCTTGTATTTTATTAATTCGTTTTTGGCTCATGAACTATTTCCCATAGAGTAATTTGCCTCACACTTCTTAAAGCACCGTAAAGATTGTCTGCCGATTGGATGGAAAGGCTTAACCAAATTGTACAAAAAAATTTAATCATATGAGGAGGTTGATATAAATTACTATTATAATATATTATACTGGGTATTTATGAAAGCCTATACGTTTTGGTAATGTAATGGCGTAATTTTATAACAAACTGTTATAACAAGTAGTCAAAGATATTTTCTGGCTTGTATTTTTGTATTGCATCAAGATATTCTTTCTTAAGATCTTTTATATTTCCTTTCCATATTGCTTCAACTGGAACTAAAGAAGTTGTCGAAAAGTTGTCTCCTCGAAGATACATGTTGCCTTCTCTATTCATAAATGTTCTTAGATTTTTACTGTTATTCAACAAGTTATATCTGTACTTACGGTCAAATGAATCCATGTCATTGTTTAATGATGCAAAATATTTCTGTATGGTTTCAAATCCTGTGGACTTAATTAGTCGAGGTTCTATTTGTAAATCTTTTAATATTGTATTGTAGTAGCAGTACTTATATCGTGTATGGTTAATATGACTACTATTAACATTAGTTGTGCCAGTGTATACCTTTTGTGTTTTCAATGTTGTTATATTATTTTCCACTGATTGATAAAATATTTCTGGTGTTGAAAATAATAAATTTCTAAAATATTTATTTCCAGCGTCTTTAAAATTATTATATCCCTCTAATGTTCGTGCAACTGCATTTGCATCCGTGGCCAATCGAGCCTGTCCTTCGTGCATTGTTAACAGTGGTGGTTCGTCGCCTAATACTGGGGTACCAAAGTCTTGTATTTCACTTAGGAACTTTACATGTAATGCTAACTGGGGACTGTATATTCCATATTTTTCAGCAACATCAATATACTCTTCTGTCTCTAAAAACTTTTGTAAATCAATATCTATAACTGTGCGTTTAATATCATACTTCTTACATAAGTCATTGCCTGCAAGTACATCGTCAGCATTAATAGTATTAATACCCCATTTTGTTGCATAACTAACCACTTCAAAGTCTATGCCAAGTTCTTTAAACAACATAAAGTTAAATTGACTATCACCGCCGCCACTTAAACATATTACAGGATTATCAATGTTTAATACTATATTTGACAATGATTCATAAAAAGATATATTATTTGTTGGCTTTTTACAATTATGTATAACCTTACCTAAGTCATAGTCAATAAGAATGCACGGCGGGGAGCCAAGTACAAACTTATTTTGATCTACAGTTGCCATCAATATTCCTTACAATTGTTTATTATGATAAATACTTATGTTATTTAAATCATATGACACAAGTTTTTGGAGCAAATTAAAAATGGCAAAATATATAGTAGCAATGGATTCGACACAGTTTGGTAATCCTGTAGAGGCGAGAACAGCAATTACTGACAGTGGTGCATCTGTTACAGTAATTTACAATTTACAATTTACATACGAAATTGAAGCAACTGCAGACCAGTTAGCGGCTATTTCTAATGTTGCACACTCGAGTTTAGCAGGAGCTGATGCAGGTGTAGAATTACAGGCATTGGATACTAATCATTTTCGATTCCTCGATAATAGAGCAGGCAGAACACTTACATTTAGTAGTGATGCCGCTTATAGACCTAAGTATAAAGGTGACGGTGTTACCGTTTACTTAGTCGATACAGGAATCGATACAACTCACCCTGAATTTGCAAATTCAAATGTTACAGCACATTCAGATGTAGTTACATCGGGCGGACAAGATTTAGACGGTCACGGTACTGCTGTAGCAAGTTTGATTGTAGGCGAAAATCTTGGTATTGCCAAAAATGCTGGATTACTAAGTGTAAAACTTTTTGATTCCGCAACAGGTACTACTACAATCGGTCAAGTTATTCAAGCATTAAGTGATGTCAAAGGGCACCATGACGCTAATGATACAGACGATGTAAAAGTAGTATGCTTGCCATGGACAACTCCGCAAAATGCATTTATTGATGCAAAAGTGCTTGAACTTAATAGTGCAAACCTTGTTGTTGTAGCATCTGCAGGTAACCATAATGCAGACATTAATAACTATTCGCCAGCTGGCATTGAAGAAATTATTACAGTTGGATCAATTGACGGGGCTGGTAACATTGCATCGTTTACCAACTTACCATTTGGTACTACACCAGATAACGCATTAAATAATTATGGTGCCGCACTTGATATTTTCACTATTGGTGAAACAGTATGTTATGCTGAAGTTAAATCACCTGATGAAGATTACCTGACCGGTGGCGGAACATCGCTGTCAGCAGGTATTGTTGCAGGTGGTGTGTGTTCATACATTCAAAAGCATAGCGATAAGTCATCAGCACAAATTAAAGATGTTGTTATCTCAGAAGGATCAACAATTGGTAAAGAAATTATTAGAGTAAATGCTGATATAACATCAAGCATTAATATTAATGAACTCAATTTAAGTTTATTATCGTTAGATGCAGAAGGACAATCAGAATTGTTCAGTGAAGCATCAGGAAGAGTTGCAAACATCCAATACGGAGCGGCGTCTTCAACTGTAGACTTAGGTTTACAAGCAGGATCGGCAAACGTTGAAGTACTATCATTTAGTCCTTTATCACCGTGGATGGCTTTTGATACCTCAACCGGTGTTTTAACCCTTGATACTACAGACAGTTCAACAGCACCAGCCAGCATATCTCCAGCAGTATATTTATTTGCTGTTAGAGGCGAGATTGGTGGAAACGTACTTGTCGAAGAGTATAGTGTAGGTGTTTACACAACTGCTGTTACAGAAGTTGATGGAGCAAACAACTACTATTACGATACAGATAGTACGTCATATGATGCAGTTGAAACAACTACATATGAAGGTGCAGTCCCATCGAAGAACTAAGTTAACTCATATATTAAAAGCACCAGTTATTTGGTGCTTTTTTTTGACTTTTATTTAAATAGTATTATGGCATACACAAATTGTTATATAGACTTAACTACTAACTCAGCAACATATAATCCTACCAGTCCTCAGGGACAATGGGCATGGCATCGATTTGGCAAAAGATCTTACCCTAACAAACAACTGCCGTTAAAAGTTGCAAAGAAGTTTATCAAAGAGCTTGATAGTGAATGTAAAACTATATTTTTAAAAAGTTTCTTTGGAGATAGTTTACATTACAAATATATAGTATCGCTTGTTAAGTATGCAAAATCATTAGAAAAAGATGTTTTTATATTTACATACGCATCAGGGTATAACGAAAGTATTGTAAAACAACTTGCTGAGTTTGATGTTAGGTTTTATGTACATTGCACAGGCATTAATGATATGCTAAACTTGGTGCACCAAAATCAAACGGCAGGTCAATTAGATAAGTTTTTAAGTATAACTAAATCAAAAACTATTATCGAATACCATGTTTACCAACATAACCTTGTTCAAATACCAGATGTAATAGACCTATGTTGTATTTGGAACGCACAACTAAAAATACAACGTGGATCAGGATACGGTGAACATTTAGCACATATTATTACAGATGACGGTAAGTGGTTACATGATATAAGTTTATATAAAGGCCCAATGCCAAATGAAAATGATTTTTTAAGTGCAAGGACTCGTATGATATTGTGTAAAAATAGATACGAAAGTATTATAGAAAATTTTACTCCTCTTGCACTTATGAAAACTGCATTTGGATCAAATTTACTTAAACCATTTACAGTAAACAGCAAAAGCAAGAACATATTAGATAAGCCTAAGTTAGAAAAAGAATACATTGACTTTAATACTATTGTACCTGAATTAAAGTTACAAAATGATTTATATCTAAGTGTTACCGGTTACGTCTTTACTAATGTAGAGTTGTATGAAATCTTTAGTAATGCATTATGTAATGATTGGTACGATGCACTTACTAAGTATGCAACAGATAAATCTGCTGGTAGAGTACAATATCAAAGCATAGTGTCAGATGATTATGTTGAAAGAGTTGGAAGTATATTAGAAAGACTCACAGAAGTAGAGTTTGACAAATTACATGCTGGACATAATAGTTTAGTAAAAATTCTTGAATATAATTCAAGCAGTTTTGGTTATAGATATATCTGATATATTATTGCAGTAATCAAAAGGACATCTTGGTTTACTTTCTAATAGTTGCCAATTATTATTTGATATATTACCAAAGTTAGCGGCGCCACACCAACTACTATATATTTCTCCAGTTGCATCAATATTAATACTTTCATATCCTATATGACATTTCATTCCTTTAAACTGATTCAACCCTTCATTAATTATTTGATGGTTTTGTACATACTTAACTGTACCATCTTCATATAAAAATTCTGTCATCCATGCAGTAGGATCAGGCACATTTTCTTGCGGTTTATTTTCGTGATTGTGTACACTTTCTTGCGGCTTAATGCCTGGACGTTGTAGTATTGCTAACTCCTTGTTAGAGTATTCCCAGTACGTTTCCTGCTTACTACGGGCGCCTAAGAGCTTCTTATACATGGTTTTAACACATATACTAACATTGTTATAGTTATTGTACTTACAATCCTTAAATAAGGACCTTAATTCCTCTACTAATTCGCCTAACTCTTCTACCTGTCCGCCTATACCTGCTATGTTGATTTCTATGTTAATATCTTCCTTAATCTCATTAATAACGTCAATTAAATGTTGTTTATCCTGCGTTAGAGGGTGGTATGTAAGTATTACTGTATCCATGTATTCCTTTGCTTTGCGCCACCATTTAACTGTTCTACTGCCGTTTGTAAACACAATTGAGTGTGTATTGTATTCACTTATTTTGCGTATAATATCCTCAAATCCAGGCATCACAGTTACCTCGCCACCGATTAATTCATAGTCTAATCGCTTATGTAGTGCGTTGTAATGCGTGGAAAGGCGGTCTATGGTGTTTAGGTACATCTCAAGCGGTAACCATGGCTTAGAACCGTCGTGTAGTATTGTGGGACAATAATCGCAGGAATAATTGCATGAATTACCCATGTTCCATTGTATTCTAATATAATCTTGGTCGTTTCGAGCGTGGGGGCCTCGTACTGATACGAGCTTTGACATTAGATGCCAACAATAACGGTGGCGGCACCTACTACCATAGTATGAGCACATGAAGCCGTACTTAATCCTACTGCGGTTACTGGTCTTCCCATAGCAAGTACAGTTGCACTTCCTGATAGAATTGTTGCGGCAGTATGAGGCGGTTCTCCGTGGGGAGCAACTAAGTCACCTACTACACTAATAGGTTGCATTTCTACTAAGATGTTAGGTATTCCGGGGCCTATATCGACTCCTGGTCCTACTAAACTTGATCCTACTTTTCCAACACCTGCCATAATAATCTCCGTTACTATTATTTATGACTTATACTTCTACTGGTGCTGTATCTGATACCTGTGTTAAATAATCTTCAGCACTCATAGGAGCACTTTTGTATACAGCAAGATATTGATCTCTTGTTAAGAACAATAATGTTGGTTCAGCAGTAAATACAAAAGGAATAGTTGCTACATCAGAATCTGATAGCACTATTAGTTTTGGATTTTCCAGTGTTAGTGTAAATTTCTTTTCATCGTAGCCAATTAATTTTGCTATAATTTCAAGTCCTGGGGTAGTTTTAACTGTTACTACTTCAGTTAAAAATGTTGTAATGTCATACATATTTGTATCTCTGTGTGTTATAATTTAAAGTTGCTAAAAGTATTAGTTTCAACATCTTGTTTAGTGCCGCCAATAACGTAACTACTAATTTCTGTTTCTTGCGGTGCTACTTGTACATCGCTTCCACCTATCCATTTTTGTGTCCAAGGTAAAGGATTGGTACCACTATTATATATCGATTCTAAGCCGGCTGATCTCATTCTTTTGGCGGCGATATACTCAACATATTGCTTTAATAGTTCTGCATTCAGCCCAATAATACTGCCGTCTTTAAACAAATAGTCTGCCCAAACTTTTTCTTGTTCAACTGCATCAATAAACATTTGAGTACTTTCTTCTTTTGTTTCTTCTTTGATTTTAGCAAAGTCTTTATCTTCTTGTGGCAATAATTTTAACATGTGCTGTGTACTTGCTAAGTGAACATTTTCGTCCCTGGCAATTAGTTTAATAATTTTAGCATTGCCTTCCATTCTTTTAAGTTCTGCAAAGGCCCAACTACATGCAAAGGATACATAAAAACGTACACCTTCAAGTATGTTAACACTCATTAAACATTGCCAATACGCTTCTTATGTTCGTACTCATCATAACTTGCAAGTCCACGTGATCTTGCTTCATTGTATTCTATTAGTCTATCATAATTTTGCGTAATACTGTCGGCACACTCAACAATTTCATTAATGTCCAACATCTCATCAAATACTTTACTTGGGTTTGGATATACATTTCTAATAATATGTGTATAACTTCTACTATGTATTGTTTCACTGAATGCCCAAGTCTCAATCCATGTTTCTAATTCAGGCAGACTTACTATAGGCAAGAAAGCAAGATTAGGTGAGCGACCT
>Ga0114994_10002683_pt1 | contig 13026 bp, 6 predicted proteins | sample ArcticOcean_MG_C_9_FD_87043 | JGI IMG/M metagenome (GOLD analysis project Ga0114994, IMG submission 87043) | Marine microbial communities from western Arctic Ocean - ArcticOcean_MG_CB2_152 | ecosystem: Environmental > Aquatic > Marine > Oceanic | place: Arctic Ocean: Canada Basin | collected... | reverse complement strand
TTCGGCCTCGCGTGCGTCCGCGCCCCCGCCCCTGCCGCGCGCGGCCGGTCCGGTGACGCCTGTGGCGACGAGGCCAGGGCGTTCGCGCGCCGGCACCTCCTCCAGCGCGTCGTCGACGCGCGCGTGCTCGACATGGACCGCCACGGCGTCGCGCTCGGCACCCTCCGCCTCCTCCCCGAGGACGCCAAGCGCTCGCGGCATGCGCCGGCGCCGCCGGGCGCGCCGGCCGTCGCCGCCGACGACGAGGCGTTCGAGAGCCGCCTCCTCGCGCGCGGCCTCGGCCGCCTCGACGCGCGCCGCGCCGACGCCGGCGCCGCCAAGGCCTGGGGCGCGCTCGAGGCGGCCGCGGAGGCCGCCCGGCTCGGCCTCTGGGCGCACGAGGAGACCGCCGAGGCCGCGGCGGCCGCGCCCGCCGCGCGCGCGGCGGCGCCCTGGCGCGGCCGCGCGGCGGAGGTCGTCGACGGCGCCACGATCTACGTCCACGCGGACCCTCCGGCCAAGCTCGACGCGGTCCTCACCGCCATGAGGGCGTTCGCGCCGCCCGCGACGGCGGCCGCGTCTGCGCACCGGCGCAACGCGGTCGTCGCCGCGCAGTTCGACGACGGCTCGGGCTTCCGGTGGTACCGCGCCCGCGTCGTCGAGGTCGGCCCGGCCGGCGCGACGTACGCGCTCCGCTACCTCGACTTCGGCAACCTCGAGGCCGGCGTGGCCGCGGCGCGCATCGCGCCGCTCGACGCCCCGCGCGCGGCGCTGCCGCCCGCCGCCGTCGAGTGCCGCCTCGCGCACGTCCACGCCGCCGCCCTCGACGACGAGGCCGGCGAGGCCTGCGCGCGCGCGCTCCACGAGCTCGTCTGGGGCAAGGGCCTCGAGCTCGCCGAAGTGCCCGGCCGCGCCGACGGCCCGCGCTTCCGCGTCCGCGTCGTCGACGGTGTCGCCGAGGCCAAAACCACCGACTCGCGGCCGACCGTCAACGAGCAACTCGTCGAACGCGGCCTCGCGCGCGTGCCTGGCGCCTCCAAGCACGCCGCCGGCGACCTCGCGGTCGCCATGAGGGCGCTCCAGCTCGGCGCGCGCGCCGCGCGCGCCGGCGTCTGGCGTTACGGCGACTGCGACTTCTCCGACGACGAGAAGTAGCGTCGTGCTTCCACCCGCCCCTCGCATTAATGGCGCACCGTGATGGGCCTTGGTTAGCATCATCTGAGTCTACTAGAAGTACTAGAAGTACTAGAACTTGAAGTGCTAGTAGAGGAGTACTAAGAAATCAATTATAAGGCCAACTCAAAGAATTGCGCCTTGGGAAGCCTAGGGCCCGGGGCGCGGGTTTAAAGTGCTAGGCGCTGTAATGTAGACCTTAGTATCCTCCCGGACCGTCCTCGATTTCTCAGCCTGAGGCTAAATTTATTTACATGGGTTTATTTATTTAAATGGGCCGGGGATATTAGTAGCCAGCGGACGAGCCGACACTCTGAAACGGAATTACCGGACCCGGGCCGGCCCAGGCCGGGCCCGCACCTACGCGGTTTAACCCAAATTCTCTTGTTGGTTTCCATCCCATAAATAATATTTATCATCTGGCGTGGGGGTCCCTGCTGCGAGTGCCAGTGTTTCCGACACTGGCTGAGCCACAGTGCCAGCGGCCCCCGGCCCCGGCGGCCCCGGCTGGGGCCGCAGCCGCCAGGTCACGGTCGGGTAGAGATACCCCGGCCCCCACTGGAGTTTTCGGCGACACGGGAACCACAGTTTTCGCTTTTCGGGCTCGGGTTCGGGTTAATTACGACGCGCGCGGCGCGCCCCTTGGGCCCCTACTAGTACCACCCCGAAGGTGCGGGTTCTTTTTTGCCGCGCCTCCGTACGCTTGTCGAGGAGCAACAACAAGACACAGGTGACTTTTCCGGAACCACGCGTGCTGATGTCGCTCGCCGTCGTTGCGGCCGCGCTTTTCGTGCTCGGCGCCGCGTGCTGGCTGGCGACGTCCGGGCGGCTGCGTCCGAGGGACTCGCCCCCGGTCGTGCGCGAGGGCAAGCCGATCGTGGGCAACCTCCTCGGCTTTGCGCTGGGCAAGCGCGGCCCGCTCGACTTCATAGAGCGGAACTACCACCGCTACGGCGGCGCGCGCCCGCGCGAGTGAACGCGACGCGTGAGGCGCCGCGACGACGCGTCGCCCCGCAGGCGCGTTCTCGATGCCGCTGGGTCCCAAGTGCCTGACGTTCGTCGTGGGGCCCAAGACCGTCGCGCCGTTTTTCCGGAACCGCGACGACGTCTTCAGCCAGCCCGAGGTCTACGGCTTCATGACGCAGGTCTTCGGAAAGGGCGTGGTCTACGACGCGACGCCGCCGAAGCGCAAGGCGCAGAACGTGAATATGAGCCGCGGCCTGCGCGCGGACCGGCTGAAATCGTACGTGCCCAAGATTTTGCGGGAGACGGAGGCCTACTTCGCCGAGAAGTGGGGCGAGAGCGGCACGGCCGATCTCCTCGTCGCGCTGTCGGAACTGACGATCCTCACGGCCTCGCGGTGCCTCCACGGCGACGACGTCCGCGAGAATCTCTTTGCCCAGGTCAGCGAGATCTACCACGACCTCGACAAGGGCATCACGCCGCTCTCGTTCTTCTGGCCGACGGCGCCCGTCGAGGGCCACCGGAAGCGCGACGCCGCGCGGCTAAAAATGGTGGAGCTCTTCGGCGACGTGATCAAGGCGCGCCGGCGGCAGACGCCGGAGCAGGCCGCGGCGCGCACCGACATCCTGCAGGTCTTTGTCGACATGGTCTACAAGGACGGCACCAAGGCGACCGACGACGAGATCACGGGGCTGCTCATCGCCCTGCTCTTCGCCGGCCAGCACACGTCGAGCGTGACGTCGACATGGACGCAGCTCTACATCCTCGCCGACGACAAGCTGGCCGCGCGCGTGCGCGCCGAGCAGACCGACGTCGTCGGCGGGGCCGGCGCGCCGCTCGTGTTCGACGACATCAACAAGATGTCGCTGCTCCACAACTGCATGAAGGAGGCCCTCCGCATGCACCCGCCGCTCATCATGCTCATGCGGAAGGCCATGCGGGCCGTGCCCATCGAGACGGACGCGGGCGCGCGGTACGTTATCCCCAAGGGCGACGTCGTCTTCGCGGCGCCCGCGGTCCAGGGCCGCCTAGCGACGTGCTGGACGGCCCCGGACGCGTTCGACCCCGACCGCTACGCGCCCGGCCGCGAGGAGCACGCGATGCCCTTTGCGCACATCGGCTTCGGCGGCGGCATACACCAGTGCATGGGCCAGCAGTTCGGCTACTGCCAGGTCAAGACCATCCTCTCGTGGCTCAACCGCAACTACGACATGGAGATCGTCACCGAGTTTCCCGAGCCCGACTACACCGCCATGGTCGTTGGGCCCAAGGGCAAGCCCATGGTGAGGTACGTTCGCAAGGCGTAATGCGCCGCATTCCTCTTATTCTTCTTGGCCCGTCCGGAGAGAACCCCGAGTCTATTGCTACTTCCGAGTCTCAGGCTAGTAGAAGTAGTAAGGACTCCGAGTCGTCGGGAGGGTGATAACATACCCCGTCGACGGGATATGTTATACGCTACTCCCGGGTTAGACTCCCGGGTAGGAGGACCTCAGGCTCACTGGCAAACCAGGCACTTCAAGTTGGCCCCGGCCAAACTCAAACTTTGAATCCGCGGCTTTCCCCTTAAAAGAGTAGAGGATGCATTTCAAATATTATACAAAAATCTTATTTGAAGTCTTCCATCTTTCTTTATCCGCCGCCGAAAATCAACTATTTTCGGATATTTCTTTTTATGCGCAGCAGTCACGGTAGGGATCCCTATAGACTACCAGGTCCTCTAAACAAAAACAGGGCTCAAGTCGAGTACTAAACTCACACACATTTTGAGCCCGTGCAAGAGAGGCGGCGAACGCACTAATTTTGAACAGCTGTCAACGCGCGCCACCTCCACCATGTTTATGGCAAAGAGCGAGTATGACCGGGGCGTGAACACCTTCAGCCCCGAGGGCCGCCTCTTCCAGGTGGAGTACGCGATCCAGGCCGTCAAGCTCGGGTCGACGGCGGTCGGGATTAAGACGGCGGAGGGCGTCGTCCTCGCCGTCGAGAAGCGGCTCACGTCGCCTCTGCTGAACGCGGACTCAGTCGAGAAGATCATGGAGGTCGATTCTCACGTCGGCGCGGCCATGAGCGGCCTGATCGCCGACGCGCGGACCCTCGTAGACCACGCGCGCGTCGAGGCGCAGAATCACCGCTTCACGTATGACGAGCCGATGCAGACGCGCGCGCTGACGCAGGCGGTCTGCGACCTCGCGCTCTCGTTCGGCGAGGACGGCGAGGGCGAGGGGACAAAAATGTCGCGACCTTTCGGCGTGGCGCTGCTCGTGGCGGGCTACGACGCCGTCGACGGGCCGCAGCTCTACTACGCGGATCCGTCGGGCACGTTCGCCGAGTACAAGGCCAAGGCCATGGGGTCCGGCGGCGAGGGCGCGCAGTCGAACTTGCAGGAGGCCTACAACGAGGCCCTGACGCTCGCCGAGGCCGAGGGCCTCGCACTCGCCACGCTCAAGCAGGTCATGGAGGACAAGCTGACCGACGACAACGTCGACGTCGCGCGTGTCACCGAGGCAGGCTTCCACCTGTACACGAAAGATGAGATCGCGGCAGCCAGCGCCCGGCTCGCGGCGGTGGCCTAAGCCGCCGGGCATGTTCTAAGGATCTGCTACTAGTACTACTAACTAGTCCGCCGTAGCTAGAGTATGGAGGGGGCATTTGCCGTCCTAGCCGCCCTCTGGTCCCAGCCTCCGTCCCGGGCGGCCTAGACACCGCCCTCTAAGACAGGGGAGTCGGGGGATCCTGACTATCGGGCAGCCATTCCGCCATGTTCCCCGGGCCCGGCCGGGGGCACCGGGCCACTTCGGCCGTCCCGGCCGTCGCGGCCGTCTCCGCCGTCGCGTTACCTACTAGTCGATTCCTCCTCCCTGGGGCCAACGGCGCTGTTCGGGCCGGCCGGGTCGTCTTGGCCGTTTTTCCTACTAGCCTCATCATGCTGTCACTGAGTCACCGTGACTTTGTTTACCGTCCGAGTCACGGTTCTGGCCATCCTGGCCGTCCTGGCCGTCCTCACGCGTCAAGGCTGCGGCCGACACGTAAAATGCAGCACAATACATGGAGCCCTTCAAGTTATCGCAGCAGTACGATCTCAGGCTTCACTGGCAGGGCTGTGATCGTATTGTCCGGGCCTGCGATGTGCGGCATTTACCGTGACTCTAGCCTCCCCCACCTCGCCCGGCGCGCGTTAACGGGACGGGCGCGCGACTCGCACGTTACTAGTACCCCATAACATTCCCACTGCGGCATAACAGTATCTCTATCCGGAGCCCCAGCCGTACTGGAACGTACTAGCCCCGCCCCGGCCGGCGCCCCAGCTCTACTGCCCACTGCGGCAGCCCTGTCCGGACCCTAGTAACACTCAGACTGGCACGCACTAGAGCCCTAGGTACACTATTTTGGTCCATGGGGGTGTACACAAGGGTGTGTTTGGTACCCCGTGTATTCCGGTGTACATACAGTGGACTAACAATTTACTAAACCCGGTGTGGCAACAACACTTCACTGTCGAACGTCAATAACTTGAATCCACTTCAAGTATGGCAGCCCCTGCTCGTCGCGACGGCGTCTACCGCCGTGACGCCCGTCGGCACCCGTGACACTTCGATACATCGCGAACTTCGGGCCCACTTCGCGAGCGGGTGGATGCGGAGTAAGGTGGCGTTGTTCATCTTGTGGCATGCAATTCTCCAAGGTTGCTCTCCTGCCCCGCTTCATTCGCTATTTGCGCAGACACCATTCCAATGCATTTCGAATCGCACTGGCTCGACGCGCATACCTAGATCTGACCCAGGGCCAGCAATCTGCGCTGGCGGTGCAGACTCGGCTGGCCAGCAGGTCTGGCTGCGAGGCGTGGAGGCGGCCGGCGCGGCAAAGGAACTGCGCGAAGGCTTGGAGCACTACTATTACACAGTGTACTGTCCCCAGGCCCACGCCAAGAAGATGACAACAATCCGAGTGTTGGCCTCCGAGCTCAACTACTTTTGGAACTTCGTGCCTGGCAGAAGCACATTCACGATGTCGTGGGGATGCATTGGCTGCCTGCGCATCGGAGCGTGGCCGGAAGGCTTGCTCTTCGCACCACAGGAGGCGCAGTTCAACCCCGAGCTGTGCCAGGGTGCATACCCTTGCAACAAAAAGTTCTTGCTAGAGCGGTTTTCGGCAGAGAGGTTGCGCTTTCAGGGGTTCTTTGTTCAGCGCTATGTCCGCAGCGCACTTCGCCCGCACTTCAAAAGGGGGATCCCCGGCGGGAGGTACGTCGAGGTCATGCGCGTCGCGAGGGTCGAGCAGCTGCGGAGCCATAACCATCTCAAATGGAACAGTAAGGGCCAGATGTGGTTCTGGCTGGCATTCGGCAGCGGCATTTGGCTGAACCTTGGTCGGTCACTACGATTGATGAAAGCGTCGGATTTCAAGGGATGCTTGGCGGCGCGGAATGCCGGGTACGACACCATTCAGCTTCCTTCAGGGCCCAATTCGCCCATGGTCGAAGGTTATATGTACGAGATCGTCGACTGCAGTGGGGCTCTGCTCGTCGACTCGGGCCTGGCGTGGCAGGCAGCCTGCCCTCCTCCCCACATCGAGCTGTTCAGTGGCATACCAAACACGACCTTGCGCTATGCTCCAGCGCTCGTAGACGTGCCGGACACTGATTCAGGGACCCTGCGCCCGTGCGCTTGTGACCTAGCGCAGCCGCAGCTGAACTGTGGGGGGGGGGCCTTCGCCGATGAGGCGGAGATGCGCAACAACCACATCAGGCCCAAGCTAGAGGCCAACGCCCGGGCCTACCTTGCTCATGCTTATCCGCAGGGTATGTTTGATGATAAGCGGTCCACCATGTCATTTTTCATGTCGCGCCGCTGGCTGTACAGCCACAATGGCGCCACCACCGACACTCTCTGCAATTTGTTCCCTGGTCCCACTGCTGTCACGGCTGACATGTATTCCCCAGGCCTCTTCCCGTGCACGCCGGGTGGTGAATGTGTTGTCAGGCAGTTCGAGTACACACCCAGTTGGGCTAACGATCTGGCCAGCACTCCCGCCCCCAGTAACTGGATCGAGGTCGACCACCTTAGTTTCAATAGCAAAGGCAAAGCACGAGTTCCGCATACCTGGTCGCAATTTCTTGACCAAGGCGCCTCGGGCTGGTGGTTCCGCCACTCGCCCGGCAGCGGCATCTTTTACCATGCAGGCCGGACGCTTGTCGCACCAGGGAAGAATGCCGCCCTAGTTGCCCTCCTCGAGGAGTGGGGGGCAGCAGACGCTCGTCTGGGCGAAGTGCGCCCCTCCCTCCTCTTCCAGCGGCTGGTAACCCTCGGTGGCGCATCGTTTCTCGAACGGCTGCGTGCCACTGCGAACGGCACAGCGACATGCATCGAGGTGGGTATGCCACACTGCCGCCAGGACTGGGTCTTGAAGGACCACTGGGACTTCTTTATCATCTTTCTTGCGCGTCTACTGCAGTATGACACAGTCGCATTCAGCGCCTCTCTGCTCAGTGGCGCTCTTGATCCCGCGGCCCATGACACCGGCGTCGGCGTGACGGAAGAGTTGGTTGACGTCCGGCTCCCTCCCGCAGTCGAACACGCGCTGCGGCAGAGTCAAGAAGTGGACGCAGCGAGTCCACACCTCGACAACCCCCTCGAGTTCTTCGAGAGCCAGCCTTACCATGGGACCCTGATGCCCTTTACCGAGGAAGTAGCAGAGGTGTGGGTGCACGAAGTGCAGACGGGCGCCCGCTTCACCCTGCGCGACCCGCTGCACATCGGCGACTCCTCGCGCGCAAAGCCCTGCCTATTCAATGCCACCGGGGAACCCACCCTGCGCTTGGCGTGTTATGGCCACGTCTCCTGGGCGCTCCGCGGAACCCCAAAGCACATGATGCTGGGCTGTATATAATATCTTCTTCCAGCCAGCTGGGGGGGGAGGGACTAAAGGCACAGCCAGACAGTGGCCTTTGCCAACTTCTGTCTGCTAGCTAGTAGCCGGGCCATCTAGATTAGAAGGCGATTTGGCTACCGACGTAAGTACCATTGTCCTACCTACCTAGGTAGGAACGCTCCTACGCCGAGGAAGTTGCGGCTGTAAGTAACTTGAAGCGACAGAGGGGACGCTTGCTAAAAGCTAGGACTAGGAGCGAAACGACGAACAGCAGGGGCCCCGGGTAGAAAGCCGCCGCGGCATTCAAAGGCCATACGGAGACTCGGAATAGGTACCGTCACGGTGACTGCTACTAAATGGCCCTTTGACATTATGGCGTTGTAGCAGAGTAAAAGGACTAGAACTACTTATGTGGGTTCCTTTATACTCTGGCTCCGTGCCTTGGCACGGGATCTATATATTGTCACGTCGAGGATCCGAAAAAGGATGAGAAGGCCCGGGCGAATATTCACTGGCAAGTCACGGTTGCCAGTGCGCCGAAAGTGCAGCACCTTTTTATGTACGCCTCCCCAGCTACCACGGCGGGCATGCGCGGGTTCGGGGGCTGTTTTGAAGCTCAGGGGGGCTCAAACGGCGTATCGCGCTCCTCAGCCTGAGGCTAGATCACGGCACTGGCATCGCGTTTAAACGAGATCTCCGGCGGCGCGCCACTAATGTACGATGGTACATATGTGTAGAATTACTGCGTGATGGGCTGCTGAAGTCGTATTTGAGGCGCGAAAGTCGCGTTTTTTGCGACGCACACGAACCAACGTGCCTTAAAAAAATGGCTTGTGTGAAGCGCAGCATCTTGCTTCTGGTGTTGGTTTGCTTGCAGCATCATATCCTCAGCAGCCCCCCATGCTCATGCTTTTCGACTTGCGACGTTGCCTCTGCCACCGCTTTCAAGCAGGCCATTCCCGAGCAGATTGAAACTCCCGACTCAGCATGGTACGGGTATCTTCGAGCGGTGTATGGCCCCTCTTTGACGCTGCCATTTAATCTCGGCCGAGTCAATTTTTTCTATCACCACGACGATCAAACATGGGCCAGGCGCTTTCCCCGCGTGGAGTGGCCGATGTCAAGCTGTCGAATTCCAGTGCCCACGATGAACCTGCATACTGGTCTGTCCGTGGTCGAGGCTCCTCGATGTGATGTCACTGTATGCTCGCGCTGGTTACAACCAAAGGACACACAGCACCAGCCTGCGGTGTTTGCTATTTCGCAGACGTGCGCCATGCCTAACGCTGACTACAACGAGAGTGTTGGTGTGGTGATATTTGGTGAGCCCATTAGTGCCGGAGCTGTGGCGAGCAGATCCGATCTCGGGCGGCATCTCGTAGGCCAGAGCGAGTGGGCGGAGGTGATTCGAAGGAGTGATGACATGATATTTCCCCCAGGGCATGAGGGAGTCAATGGGTATGGTTGTTGGTTCTTTCCAGCCATCGGGTCCGGCATTTGGGTGAACACAGGGAACACGCTGCAGCTGCGCAACAAAGACAACACTGGCGTTTTTGGCGGAGGCAGAGACATCGTCAGCCGTTGGCTGCAGATGCACTCACTGGTGTCAGAGCAGAATTTTACCAGGCAAGGGAGGACTGTAGAACTTTCCAGCGAGGCGATGAGTTTGTTACCCCCAGGCATGCATCGCGAAACGTTCCCTATCATGGCTCATGAACTGGGCTATGACAGCATTCAAATTCAGAATGGTGGCGAACTTGTGATGACCTCCATCGAGTGCATGTATCAGTCCCGGCCAATCCGTGCATGTGCTCCTGCAGAATTAGGTGTGAGATTCGGGTGGATGGCAGCCAAGGTATGTTGCTGCGCGGAGACGGCGCCGCTGTTAAGCTGCGACGCGCAAGTGTGTCGCAAATTAGGTTTTTACGGCGGCGACCATCCTCTTCAGACTGACCTTGATCAACCACCCCCGCAGAGAGACAATTATTTGCGGCGAAGAAACCCTCTTCAACCCAGCATCACTACCAGGAAATCTGAATTCTGCACCAATCATTGGTGCAAAGATAGATGCTGTCGTAGGGCGCGCGCCTGCAAATCTGTTGCCCCACGAATGTTTCTGTATGCGCATGTTGAAAAGACCGGCGGATCTGCCATTGAATGTGCGTCACAGCCGCTGGTACGGGCCGGGGTCTGGGTCAACCTGGGTCATACCACCACTCACTACATAAATAGCTGCTACGCGGCTTGTCCCAAACCTTCTATTCTGATTGTGGGTGTTCGAGATCCCCTCCAGTTTTACATATCGATGTATCACTATGCGAGACGAGGGATAAACTCCGGCAGCCTGATCACGCTGCAAAGGCTGATGCCTGCGGCACAAGTGGCTGCCATTATCAACTCATTTAGTCAGTTTGTTTTCATTGGGTACTCGACAATTCCAGCTTCTCGCAGCACTCACGACTAACACGCACCTGCGGGTCCCCATGCATAGCCGATGAAGTGCTTCATCTGGAGACACTGTCTGATGACTGGAGAGCTCTAGCAGCAAAGTACCATTTAGACCTTCCGGGGCTCCAGAGGGTCAATAACAGCACCAGCGTCAAGCACTACGACACGAGCCTTTACTACAATCCTCTTTTGACAAAGAGGGTGTGGCAGGAGGATAGGGAGATCTTCCTGCGCTATGGATACCAGTTGTCTCAGAACCCGTCAGAATGGATCCATTGGCGCGTACCTGCAAAGACGCAAGCTATCTGGCGAGCGGAGTGGCAGAGTGGCTGGAGAGCCAAAAAAAAGTGGAAAGACACACTAGGTAAATACTTGACTTAGCACTCTAGATAGGAGCGTTTGGGTCGATATCGCCGGGCCTGGACAAAGCCGCGCTCGCTTGCTCGTGCTTGTGTGCTTGCGCGAGCCTGACCCTCTATCGCGCCTTCACTTTATGTATATATTGGAACTCGCAGTCATGATCCTCGGGCTACGCGTGTCACGCAGTCTCGCGCCGCGCGCCCTAGCTGCACCGCGCCACGCCGCGCCGGCCCTGCGGACCCGCTCGCTCGCGGTGACCATGTCTAGCGAAGCCTCCGCCGGCGCCAAGATGCAGGGCACGGTGAAATGGTTCAACACCGTCAAGGGCTACGGCTTCATCACTCCGGAGGCCGGCAGCGGCGGCGACGTCTTTGTTCACCAGACTCAGATCTACGCGCGTGGGTTCCGCTCACTCGCCGAGGGCGAAGAGGTCGAGTACGAGGTCGAGCTCGACGAGTCGGGGCGCCAGCGCGCCATCTCCGTGACGGGTCCCGAGGGCGACTACGTCCAGGGGGCGCCGCGCCCGCCTCGCGCCGACGACTACGACGCCAAGTACGACGAGACTTACTGAGCCCGGGGGACTGCCGTTCGCCGCCCTCGCCCGTCCCGCGCTCGCTGCCTCGTTGCGGTCCTAAGACCATACAAGGCAGTTGTCAAGCCGCTAAAACTCCGCCGCGGCTCATGTAGCCACGGCAGGTGCCCACCCCGCAAGCGGGGCCAGCCCGAGTCCGGGCCTTACCCCGTACTACGGGAGATATTGGCCGGGGGTGGTTATTAGTACCCCAGCCTGAGAGCGCCCAGCCGTGGCTAGCCGCTCTTGGAAATCACCACCCCCTCGACCTGAACCTGCCAATAAATCGAAGTGGCGGGCCTTGGGGGCGTCCGAGTGTCGAAACACGCCGTCCTATCCGAATCCTAACGAACTTTGAACAGTGATTGCCAAAACGCCACGGTACCAGTACGGGCCCGGGACACTCCGCCGAGTCGCCGAGTCATCGTGGGCCCGCCGCCGAGGGCTGCCAGTGGGGGCCGACGAGGGTGGGAGGGGGTCACGATCCCCCGTCAGGAGCCGGATTCTTCAGGGAGAGTTTGGGGAGGGGTGCTGCACTGGTACCCCCTCCTCAAAAATCATGATACCGCCGAGGCCGCGGCGGCGCCGTCCGAGTCCATTCCGACTGAGTCGGCCCCACCAGTCACGGTAGTCGCGCTGCCAGCCTGAGTGGACCAGGAGCGGGTTAAAATGATTACTGGAGGTGTAGATCGCTGCTACACATGCGGCCTCGGATGCCAAACTCCCCACATGCGACGCGGCGTAGGACTCGGGCTCAGTCTCGCCGGGCCGCCGAGGCCGCCGCCCGGGCCGCCCGGGCCGGCCCGGGCGGAGGAGCCTCTGAGTAAAATGCAAAATGCTTAGTACTGATATTGCCTTCTTAAAATTGAAGAGAAAATTGACCCCGCCGTAAACGCCTCCGCGCCTTCTTCAGAATTAAGATAGAGGAGCTGATAGAGGGGGGTACCGCGCATAGTATCGGTAAGGTTGCGCGCCGGGTAAATTCGTAAGTGAAATAGCCTTCACTCGCCGCCCACGTCGACACGTTTCTGTTTCTAGACTCTGCACACACAAAAACGCAGCAAAAGGCAAATGACGTCGTTCGCGCGCCGGATCTCGCAGGAGACCTTCGATGCGGTCGTGCGCGAAAATGTGGAGGACTTCGACATGGACACGGCCGAGGCCGTGCGCGAGGCGCGCGCGCAGTTCGAGCACCAGGGCGTCGACCTCACAGGGGTCGACGCGAGCGGCTCCGAAGAGCGCAAGGCCGAGCGCGCGGCGCTCGTCCTGGATGTGGCGCTGGTCAAAGAGTCGGCGGCGGGCGGCGTTGCGCGATCCGACTTGCTCGATGCGCTCGCGCGCGTGGCGGCGCTCTGCGCCGCGGGCCGCGGCCGCGTGGCCGCGTCGGCGCGGTCGACGGTCGTCGCGGCGCAGGGGCTCCCGGCACTCGCGCGCCTGGCGCGGTCCTGCGTCGACGAGGCGACCGGCGCCGTCGGCGACGTCGGCGTGCTTACGACGACGCTCGCGGCGCTGGACCGCGCGGTTCGGGGCGACGCCGACGCGCGCGACGCGTTCCAGTACGGCGGCTGCGTCGAAGCGACGGTCGCGGCGCTCAAGGCGGGCGTAAAAACCGACGCGGCGGTGGCCACGGCGGCGCTTCGCGTCGCGGCGGCGGCGGCGCGGCG
>Ga0114994_10002681_pt1 | contig 13027 bp, 11 predicted proteins | sample ArcticOcean_MG_C_9_FD_87043 | JGI IMG/M metagenome (GOLD analysis project Ga0114994, IMG submission 87043) | Marine microbial communities from western Arctic Ocean - ArcticOcean_MG_CB2_152 | ecosystem: Environmental > Aquatic > Marine > Oceanic | place: Arctic Ocean: Canada Basin | collected... | reverse complement strand
CCTTTAATGATCGCGTCAATAATGCGTTGATGGTTGCATCAATATTTTTCGAGTGATTTAACACGCCGTTAACAGCAGAACAAATCGGCAAATCAACCCCTAAACGGTATGCAAGGGCGGTGACAGAGGATGCAGTAAAGACGCCTTCCGCAACCGAGTTTCGATCACCTATGATTTGTTCAAGGGATTCACCCTCTCCCAGCGCAACTCCAAGGGAGAAATTGCGTGACTGCATGGCATTGCAGGTAAGCGTCAAATCACCTAGGCCTGACAAGCCGTATAGTGTTTCAGCTTGGGCTCCTTTAGCTATACCGAGCCGGGTGACCTCGGCAAGGCCGCGTGTGACAAGCGCGGCCCGAGCATTATCACCCAACTTTCGGCCCTCAACGATCCCGCACGCAATCGCCAAGACATTTTTTACGGCACCACCAATTTGGGTGCCGGTAACGTCACGAGAGCGATAAATTCTAAAAAATCGAGAGCTCAAGCTTTCTGTTAAAACTTTAGCTATGGGTTCATCATCACAGGCGAGTGTTACTGCAGTTGGTAAATTTCCAGCTACTTCGGCCGCGAAGGCGGGGCCAGATAGAACGGCTAATGATTTCCCCGGTAATACTTCACCAACAACTTCGCTCATCAGCGCACAGCTTTCCTGCTCAATACCCTTGGAACAAATAATAGCCGGCACATTCAAAGGCCAGCACTCAGCCGCCGTCTCGCAGACAGCACGTAAAAACTGCGCCGGGGCAACCAAAAGAACGGCATCAACATCGGTTACCTTCGCTAAATCAGTAGTAGCCTTGATAGCCGGGTCCAGCTCAAAATTTGGAAGGTAAGTAGTGTTCTTGTGTTCGCTATTGATGGCGTCAGCAACTTCACTCTCATGAGCTTGGATAATAACTTCATTGCCCGCTCTATGCATTACCATTGCCAGGGCTGTTCCCCATGCACCTGCGCCTATGACACCTATTTTACTCATTAACTATTTATGACGTTCTCATCTGGAGTTGACAAGGCCCTGTTGATTTACGCCTTTACACCGGCACCGATAGCGGCTGGTGCGGCGGGGTCAAGTGGCCAACGAGGACGGGGTTTAAAATCAAGCGAATTAAAATTTCCGGCCTGCAAATGCTCCAAACCCGCCCAGGCAACCATCGCCGCATTATCAGTGCAAAGCTTGGCAGGGGGGATTACAAGTTTAATGTTTTCAGCAACCTCCAACTCGGACAAACGCGCTCCCAAGGTTTTATTGGCGGCAACACCGCCCGCTACAACAAGAGTATTTCCTTTTGGATGAAGTTTTTTAAATTGCCCTAGCGCATTTCTACAGCGATCGATTAGTACATCTCCGACGGCTTGCTGAAAAGACGCACAAAGATCGGCCACATCCTGATCGCTCATGGCATTAAGGCTAAGTTTGTCAATTTGGCGGCGAACCGCTGTTTTAAGACCAGAGAATGAGAAGTGACACTCAGGGCGGCCCAGCATTGGGCGCGGCAAATTAAACCGAGTACCGTCGCCTAATTTTGCAGCAGCTTCAACAATGGGGCCGCCTGGATAGCCTAGCCCCAACATTTTAGCACATTTATCAAAAGCTTCGCCAAGGGCATCATCAACAGTCGTGCCAAGCCTTTTATACTTTCCAACGCCTTCAACTATGAGCAACTGGCAATGACCACCAGAGACCAATAATAAAAGATACGGAAATTCAACATCAAACGTAAGCCGGGCAGTCAATGCATGCCCTTCTAAATGATTGACTGCAATAAATGGCTTTTTGTAGACACTGGCAATAGCTTTGGCGGACATCACCCCTACAATAACGCCCCCAATGAGGCCGGGGCCTCCGGTCGCGGCGACACCATCTAAATCAGCAAAAGAGACGTTAGCCTTTCTCATGGCCTCATCTATAATATGGTCAACATGTTCGAGATGAGCACGCGCAGCGATTTCCGGAACAATCCCGCCATAAGGACGGTGTTCTTCTTCTTGCGACAGGACAATATTACTGAGAATACGTGCCTGCTTATTCACGTCATCGCTCACAATAGCCGCCGCGGTTTCATCACAACTCGATTCTATACCCAAAATCATCATATTTGTGGATGCCTACAAGGCTATTTTACTCTAAAATTAGATTATTTCTGGTTTCATCAGCAGACTTTACTCTTTATGTTTCTAGAAGGCCACATAATCCATATCTTGTTAGGATTTTGTTTTCTACTTCAATAGAAATAGACCGGTCAGAAATCAAACTAAGTTGGTCAAGAAAAAAAGAAATTATAATGGCAGTAATCGATAAATTTAGAATCGGCACTCGGGGGAGCCCATTAGCGCTCACTCAAACAAGCCAAGTTATAGAAAAATTAAAAACGCTACACCCTGTCTTACAGGAGCGTGGCGCGACCGAGACCATTGTTATAAAAACAACGGGTGACCGTGAACAGGGCCGCCTATTAGCGGAAATTGGCGGAAAAGGGTTGTTTACTAAAGAGCTTGATGAAGCCTTGCTGCGGGGTGATATCGATCTTGCTATTCACTCAATGAAAGACATGCCAACTTATATGCCGGGAGGTATTGTGCTGCATGCCATTACCGAACGGCTGGATCCACGAGATGCTTTTATATCGCTGAAAGCCAAAAATATCATAACACTGCCAAAAGGAGCAACGGTTGGAACTGCATCGCTGCGGCGAAAGTCTCAGCTACTTAATTTGCGACCTGATCTTCGTATTGTTCCGTTTCGGGGAAATGTGGATACGCGTTTACAAAAATTAGCTGCCGGCGAAGTGGACGCGACACTTCTGGCTTATGCGGGCTTAAAGCGAATGGGAAGAGAAGATGCTATCACCAGTTTGATTGAACCCGAAGAAATGCTGCCAGCTGTCGGCCAAGGAGCTTTAGCGGCAACCTGCCGGGAGGATGACCGACGCGCAAACACTCTTATCGCAGGGCTATCTCACCCGCCAACCACGGCGGCTGTCCTTGCCGAGCGCACGATGCTAGCGATCTTGGATGGCAGCTGCCATACCCCAATCGCTGGTTGGGCACAATTAGATGGCGTGGGGGCAATAACCTTATGTGGTATAATTGCTAGGCCAGACGGCACCGAAAAGGCGGAGGTAACTTTAAGCGGCCCCACGGGTGATGCTGAGCAATTGGGCACTCGCGTCGCAGAACAATTAATACTAGAAGCTGGGCCCTCAATCTTGGATTCTATAAAAGGCGACAGGCCTGGTATAATCCGTCCTCATACAGAGATGGAGCAATCTCAGAATATACTTGGTCACACAGTAGGGGATGGCAAATGATCATGCGCGTTTTGGTAACCAGGCCCGGAGAAGATGGCACCGCCTTAGCTAAAATTCTTATTGCACATGGTTTTGAGACTATTATTGAGCCACTCTTAACCATTAAACAAACAAAAGGCCCCGCACTAGAGCTTAGCAATACTCAGGCGCTCCTGCTGAGCAGTGCAAATGGGGTTAGGGCCTTGGCCCAGCGCACGGACCGCCGGAATATTCCGATCTATGCAGTAGGTGATGCAACTGCAACAACGGCCAAAGGTATTGGCTTTACACAGGTCCATAGCGCGGTAGGAAATGTCGAGTCTTTAGTTGATTTAGTTATAAAAATGCTCAAACCAACAAAAGGGCCGCTCATACATATTGCCGGCTCAGCCGTTGCAGGCAATCTTATTAAGTTGATTAAAGCGGCTGGATTTGAATGCCGCCGTGAAATTCTCTATGAGGCCATTGCCGAATGTAGTCTTATGGCTTCGTCGATAGCTGCTATCAAAGATAATCGCATTGACGTGGTGATGCTTTATTCCCCACGCTCGGCTGAGATTTTTGTTGAACTTATTCGCAAAGCACGCCTGGTGCGGTCTTGCCAAAAAGTTATAGCACTTTGCTTAAGTACGGCTGTTGCGGATAAAATTGGAGAACTCAATTGGTATGATATTCGCGTTGCAGCAAAGCCCAATCAAGATTCATTGTTGGAAATAATCACTGAGCTGAGTGCCAGGGAGAGTAAAAATGCAGCTTCAACTGAAAAGTCGGAAAAAATGCTAGAACAGGAAGCCGCACAAGAAAACTCAGAAACAGAAAGTATCCTGGGCAATACAATAAGTCATAATGTAGCCCCTGAGCAACGACGCCAAGGGGGGGCGACGCGCACAGTCTTAATCACCTTGCTTATTGCCGTGGTCTTCATTGGCGCCAGCCTAGCAAGCCAACCTCTTTGGTTGCCAACGCTTCAAACCTTTGCGCCAGCCTTATTCGAAGCATCAGAAACAGAAATTAGCATTACCAATTTAAGTGGGAGATTGAAAGCCTTAGAAAACGTAGAGAGGGTGCCAAATTTGAAAACCCTGCAGCAAGAAAAAAAACATTTACAGAAAAAATTGGATGCCACGCTCAAAAGATTGGATGACCTTGAAAACTCTATTGGTTCAGTCAGAAAAATGATTGTAGCTATAAATACCGAGCCCAGAGCTGGCGCCACCAAAACGTTAGAGCTATTATCTTCTCGTTTGCAAATACTAGAGAATAAAAACTCAACATTCCGCAAAAACTATCAACCCGGAAATCAGAAAGCCCCCGAAAGAAAAATGCCCGCCATCGTCGGTGGCACGCAAAGTAGCCAAGCTAGCACTTTAGTGCTCGCAATTGGTCAATTGCGCGAATCAGTTCGTGCCGGGCGTTCTTTTAAAAGCGAACTTGCTGCGCTAAACACCCTTATTTCAGAACATGATCATATTAAAATAGCTCTCAAAGAAGCTTTAACCGAGCTCGCAACGATTGCAGAAACCGGCGCCCCGAGTTTTCAAATGTTACAATCTCAGTTTGATAAAATAGCCGGGGGAATTGTCCAAGTTAGTTTGGCAAATGCTAGTAGTGGTTGGTTTCAGAGTACTTTGGCACGCCTAACTGAGTCAGTTAAGTGGCGCCGTACAGATAATTTTTCTGGTGGCGGTGTTGAAGCCATTGTTGCCAGAGTAGAGCGAGCATTACAATTTCGCGATGTTAAAAAGGCAATTAAAGAACTCTCAGTTATAGAAAAACCGGCATCTGCACTGACAACGGCATGGTTAGTTCGAGCACGCTCCTATATTGTTGCTGAAAAGTCCCTAGCGGAATTACAAAGTCGAGCCATTGCACAAATGGCTAAGTGGCAATAATCATCAAATGATAAAAGCTGTATTGTTTTTTATTCTTCTGGCCTTGATTTGTTTGGCCGCGGTTGTAGTGGCTGACAATCCTGGTGCAGTGTCTTTGAAATGGCTGGGCTACAAAATCGAGACGTCGATTGGAGCATTATTTGCTGGTATTCTTCTCCTTTCTATGTGTTTAACTATTATCTATAGAATTTGGTTTGTTATTCGAAGCGCACCTAAGCGGTTAGTCAAAACACGCCGAGATTGGCGGCGTGAGCGCGGCTATAAAGCGTTAACCCAAGGCATGGTTGCAGTTGCAGCTGGCGATGCTCAGGAGGCCCGCAGGCAAGCCCGTAAAGCAGAGAACCTCCTGGCTGAGCCACCTTTAACCATGTTGTTATCGGCACAAGCCGCGCAACTGGCCGGCGATGAAAAGGCCGCAAGCAAGTTCTTTGAAGAAATGTCCGAGCGAAAAGACACCAAATACCTCGGCATCCATGGTATGCTCAATCAGGCAATCCTAGAGGGCAACAAAGATGTTGCCCTGGAACTGGCCACGAAGGCCAATGACCTCAATCCAAAAACTGATAAAATTTCAAACGCGTTGTTTGAACTACAAGTCCAAAGTGGTAATTGGGAAGAAGCCGAAGAAACTGTCCGAAAGGCCGTGAGGGATAAACATATCGACATTGATATTGGACGCCGTCGTCGCGCTGTCATTTTATATCAACGTAGCGCTGAAGCTGAAGCAAATGGTAAGTTAAACGAAGCACTAAATTTTGCCAAAAAAGCTAATAATCTGTTGCCAGGATTTGTGCCCGCCGCTGTACGCAACGCCAGGCTTTTACAAGGGACCGGCAAGCGCCGCAAAGCCGCCTCTGTGATAGAAGAAATTTGGGTGACCAATCCGCACCCACAGCTAGCGGATGTCATGGAAGAACTTTCATCTGGTGTTGGTGCCCAAGAAAAAATGCGGGCCATTGAAAACCTTGCTAGCTATAATAAAGACCATATGGAAAGTCATCTTGCGATTGCAAAGTCAGCGTTAGCGGCATCAATGTGGAAAGAAGCCCGGGAACATTTAGTAGAAGTATCGAATGTGCTGGAAGAAGATATTCCCTCTGCACGAATTTGTCGTTATATGGCCGAATTAGAAGAGGGCGAAAATCACGATGGTGAGGGTTCCCGCGAGTGGCTAAAAAAAGCGGCTATTGCAGCACCAGATTCAGCCTGGAACTGTATTCATTGTGGTCAAGTCTTGGCCGATTGGGAGCCCATATGTAATCACTGTGAAAGATTTGACACCTTAAAATGGCGGACACCTCCAAGAGTTACCCGCCTGTCCCCAGTAGAAATTAATGGAGATTTAATTGGCACAGAAGTACGTAATACTCCTGATGAAACTATTGATATCAAGCCCAATGCTGATCACTGAGCTGTTATGCGTTAAGTATAAAAATAATTGAACTTTTTATAAGAGCACACGAGAGATTTAGCCAAAACAAACAAAACAAAATAAACCGTTATTCGGCAAGTTTTATACTTTATTCAATCACAATAAACAGGTAATAAAGGCGCGTAGCCGCTTTAGCTCAGTTGGTAGAGCATCGCATTCGTAGTTTTATATTGCGTCACCACAGGGAAACCCGTGGATGAAAACCCATCAAACTCGGGGAAACCTTTAAGATGGCAATCCCGAGCGAAGCCCGAAAGGGAACGTGTAGAGACTTAACGGTGGGACCCTAAACCTCTAACAGGTATGGGTAAGAGAAAGTCCAGCGCACAAAGCCCCGTTTGGGTGGTAACGAAAGTTATAGTGTGATGAATGCGGGGGTCGGGTGTTCAAATCACCCAAGCGGCACCATTTTATTTTTTAAGTGAAAAATTTTAGGGGTCCAATTATTGGACTATTTTGAAGATATAACTGTAGTTTTAGTTCTCTACAATTCCGAGGACGTTATTAAGTATTGTCTCAGTGGGTTTTCTCAGGACCAAATGATTATTGCAGTCGATAATGCATCCACTGATTCTTCTGCGGCATTGCTTTTGAGTCTTCATCCCCAAGCTAAGCTTATTCAAAATACTAAAAACAAGGGTTATGGGCCAGCCGCCAATCAAGCTCTGACACTCGCTGTCACCCCTTATGTGCTTTTGATTAACCCGGATGCCGTAATGAAGCCCGGCGCTATTTCACTTTTGCACAAATATGCGGGAGAGAATCCAGATGCAGGCATCATTGCGCCGTTCTTATTTATTCCAAATAAAGGGTTAGAGCTCGATTTGAAGGGTCCAAAAGGCGCTATTTATGATGTGCCCACCATTATCCCCGAAGGCCCTTTTAGTACTTGGTCCGCCACGGGTGCCGTTTGGTTGGCTCGGGTCAGTGATTGGAAAACAGTCGGCGGGTTTGATGAAAATATTTTTCTCTATGCCGAAGATTTAGATTTTTGTCTGCGACTTAGGGAAACCGGTAAATCAATATTAATTTGCCCAGAAGCTCAGGGGGAGCATTTACTCAGTCGCTCTACACCTATTACCAAAAAAACTCGATGGCGCAAGGAATGGAATATTGTTTGGAGCCACCTTTATGTCACACGAAAACATCTCGGGAGTGCTAAAACAAAAGCGGAAATTAAACGCATATTTTGGCGGCATTTCCCAAAGATGTTATTTCATGGAATAGTTTTTGAGCGTAAGCGGTTTCTGAGGGACCTCGCTATTATTCACGCAATTATCTCATTTTTTTTAGGTCACGGGCCTAATAAATCTTAACGAAAAAACTAAACGTCAACTTCAGCAACGATGCGGGCAAGGTATAGGCCATAATCACTCGCTGCCATTGCCGCTGCAATTTTTTTAAAAGCACTTATATCAATATAGCCTTTTGCCAGAGCAATTTCTTCAGGACAGCAAATACTAAGACCCTGTCGCTGCTCAATGGTTTGAACAAATGTGGCGGCTTGCAGTAAGGATTGAGGGGTGCCTGTATCCAACCATGCATAACCGCGGCCCAATTTTTCTACTTCCAGTTCACCTCGATCCAAGTAATTCTGAATGACATCAATGATTTCTAGTTCACCGCGCGCGGATGGCTTAACCGTTTTGGCCACAGAGGCAACATCGCCATCAAAAAAATACAACCCTACAACGGCCCAATTAGAAAGAGGTGCCTGTGGTTTTTCAACTAGATTTTTTATCCGTCCTCCCGGGGAAAACTCTGCCACCCCATAGCGCTCCGGGTCAGAAACCCAGTTAGTAAAAATACGTGCGCCTGAGACAAGTTTAGCCGCCTCCGTGATAACTTTACCGAATCCATGCCCGTAAAAAATGTTATCTCCTAGAATAAGAGCCGTGGGCTCGCCGGAGATAAAGTCTTCACCAATGATAAACGCTTCTGCCAAGCCATTTGGTTCATCTTGAATAGCATAGCTGATGCTTAGCCCAAGTCTAGTGCCGTCGCCAAGCAACTGCTCAAATTGTGGCTTTGCCGTTAAAGTTGAAATAATCAAAATATTTTTAATGCCCGCCATCATTAATGTTGAAAGTGGATAGTAAATCATAGGCTTATCGTAGACCGGCAGCATTTGTTTGTTTGTCGCTAGGGTCATAGGGTGAAGGCGAGTACCGTTACCACCTGCTAAGATAATACCTTTCATTTAACCCTCCCAAGGCCGGATCGCGCTGTTGAACGTTTGTGCTCTAACAACGGTCGCCACCAACTTTGATTCTCAATGTACCATTTTACTGTCAGTTTCAGACCATCGGTAAACAACACCGTTGGCTGCCAGTTAAGCTCCGTCTTTGTTATCGAAAAATCTATAGCATAACGGAGATCGTGTCCGGGTCGATCCGTAACATACTCAATCAAATCAGTGTGTGAATACGTGCCTGAATCTGCGTTGAACTCGTCCAGCAACTGACAGATCAACTTCACTGTATCTAGATTGCGGCTTTCCGCATTTCCACCAACAAGGTAGGTTTCGCCAACCTTACCTGCTTCAAGCATTCTCAGAAGAGCTCGGCAATGATCATCAACAAAGAGCCAATCCCGAATATTTTCACCCTTACCATAGATTGGTAAAGCTTTTCCAATGAGGCCGTTTAAAATCATTAGCGGAATAAATTTCTCTGGAAATTGATAGGGCCCATAATTATTGGAGCAGTTGCTAATGATGACCGGTAGTCCATAGGTATGAAACCAGGCCTGCACAAGGTGATCGGAAGATGCCTTACTTGCGGAATAGGGTGATCTAGGATCATACGCTGTCGAACAATTAAAAGGTGCGTCTTTTTCATCAAGGGAGCCAAAAACTTCATCGGTTGAAACGTGAATAAAGCGAAAAATAGATTGGCGGTCGGCCGGAAGACTTTCGAAATAAATTAAAGATGCCTCAAGCAAATGATAGGTCCCCATAATATTTGTCTGCATAAATGCTGCTGGGTTATCGATTGAACGGTCAACATGAGACTCAGCAGCCAAATGTAAAACGGCGTCTGGTTTATGTTGGTCGAAAAGGGCGGCAATTGCCACGGCATCGCAAATATCAGCCTTTACAAAAATATAAGCGGGGTTGGATGAAACAGTTGTTAGGTTTTGGAGGTTTGAGGCATAGGTGAGTTTATCTACATTAACGACATGATGACCACCTGCGATTGCGGCACGTACCAAAGCTGATCCAATAAACCCTGCGCCGCCTGTGATTAGTAATTTCATTTAAACCCTAACTTCACTTAATGAAAATAAGCTGTAGCATTGTCAAACACCGGTAAATCCCTGTCGCGGTCGCTAATAAACGAGGCACCCTCACTGGTTGGCCAATTAATATTCAATCTTGGGTCATTCCAAGCAAGCCCCCCGGAATGTTCAGGTGAATATTTCCCAGCAATTTTATAAACAAGGCGCGTGTCATCTTTTAAAGTGCAAAAACCGTGAGCGATACCAACCGGCAAATATAAAGTAGTCCACGAACAGTCTGTAAGTTCGATCGAAAAATATTGGCCAAACGTTGGCGAACTTTTTCGAATGTCAACTGCTACATCAAAAAAAGCTCCGCGATCACAACGTATGAGCTTACTTTGCGCACAAGGAAAATTCTGAAAATGCAAACCTCGAATGGTATTTTTAACTGGTGAATTGGTTACAACATCTTGAATAAAATCATCTTTGATGCCAATATCTTCAAATTGTGATCTTTCAAACACCTCAACTAGCGAGCCTCTTTGATCTTGATAAGCATTAACCTCTAAAACCAATACACCAGGAATATTTGTTTTTTCAACTTTCACCCATTTTACTCCTAATTAATTGACAAACACCATCTTCCAAGGAAATTTTTGGCTGCCAACCTGGTAAACGCGGGCCCTTCCAAGGTAGGGTAATTTCACGCTCCGGCGCGTTCCATTTTCCCCAATTGGTTCGCAAAGGCTCAGGTCCGAATTTTTCAAACAACTCAATAATTTCGCTAATCTTAAAATCTTTATCATTACGAACGGCATAATTGTGCAAGTTAGTTTCTGTCACCCCCATGATTAACTGTTCTGCCGCTGTGATAAAACATTCAACAGCGTCATCTGAGTGCACAAAATTTAACAGCAGGTCGTTCCTAGGCAAATCTAGAATCGTGCCAGAAAATTGTGCATCAAGAATTACAGGCAGCAGTTTAGTTCGCCAATCTCTCGGGCCAAAAATATCAAACAATACAAGCGTAGTTATTGGAAGAGTAAAGCGCTCGCTGTAATAAGTCGCTATTTGCTCGAATGCGTTTTTAGTTGCTGCATATAAATTGAGAGCTGTGGTAGAGGAATCAAAATATTGAAAATAAGATCCGGTGTTGATAACTCCTTTAATGTTTCTGTTACGTTTGTTCACACGGCAAATCGCATCAAGTAACTGGGTTGCAAATTCAATATTTGATTGAATTAGATTTGGAATATCCTCAGCCTTTTCTTCCCGACTGTAAACACCTGCAAAATGAAAAACTATTTGTGGTGAAACTTGATCTAAAATATTGGAAATTGATGCGCCAGAACCATCTGTAACATGAATTTGGGGGGGTACAGAGAGCCCTTCAAGGCGCTTTGTGTCAGAACCTGGGCGCACCAAAATATGGGTAGACACTCTATGTTTAGTTAAACCGCGAACCAATTCGCTGCCAATAAAACTTCCAGCACCCGTTACCAGCGCAGATTTCATTTACACATCCATAACGTAATCAGGTAAACTCATGTTGTCTCAAAGTGTCGGACACACAAATTTAAAATTATAGCGGGCGGGTTGGTTGATAGTTAAAATAATTTCTTAATAAAATAATAAACCCACCCGCGCCAATAAGATTTATCAACAGGTAGCATTGAACCTGTTGCAGTATCAAGGACATTATAGCAATAACTGAGTGATGGAGAGTATTGCCTTTAGTTATCACCCTAAATTTCCACGTATCGGTTAGAACGCCCTACACTAAAAATATTTAAACACCGGAAATAATATAATAACTTTCTGGCGCTGAATTTTTCCTAAAATTGCAGAAAACTTCTAACGACCTGTGTAAGTTTACCAATAACTTCCGTGTAATCAATTCCAATGAAAATACCCAAACTTAATATACATAATGATTTAATCATATAATCTCCATCTAGGACTGCACCTATATTTTTACTGGCATTATTTATATGTCGTTTTATAACCAATCAACTAATTAGAAAACCGGGCGGGCGGCCCGAGTTTTTGTTATTGGTGTCATAAAGTTAGATTATAAATCCAACTTTTTTAGTAACCTAAAAATGCTCTAATTCATTGTAAAGGGGCATGTTTTCTTCAAAGAAGATTTATTAAGCAAATAGTTAACAATGTACGATCTGGGCCAACTGAAGACGCTTTTTCTTTTAGAAATAACTGATGGGTGGTGAAACTCGTCACCCTTATATACTCCCCGAAAAATGGATATAACCACCATCTAACTCTAATGATGATATCGTTCTAAAGAAGTCTTTAGTCGGTAAGTTGGGTAATAAAAAACGAATCCTCATATTATACAGTGTTATTACTCAAGAGTAATGCTTTCATCAACTTCCGTGTAAATAGAAAACCGCCCCTCAGCACTGACAAGAAATTCTATGACGACATTGTGCGAATGTATAAAAGGTTTACTATCGGCGCAATTAACCAGAGAGTTGCCGAACTCCAGAGTATTGGATTATTTGGTAAACCATGACCAATAAAGTAAGTTCCAAATAATATTAAAAGGAGCACATTCAGTACGATAGCGGATATCTTTAAACTCATTTCAACCTCAATTAGAACTTCAATTCTTTCTTTCGTTTTTTAGTTGTTTTATCACTAAATTGTAACCCAATTTTAGAAAACCACGGTCTCTGGTTTCTTGAGCATTTATTACCTGATCTACCTGATCTTCATTTAGTTCCGTTATGTTCTCTATGCCAAAATATTCGCAAATGCCTTCCCTGACTTCTTTACAGATTTCTTCTTGAATGCTTTCCATTACCTTGGCAGATCGCTTGGTAAGAAAATCGTCTAAAATCTGATTATTCATAGTAAACCCATTACTTCGTTCCAAATTGCTATCTATAAATTCAATAAGGTACCTTTGATAAAAATGCCCCACCCCTAGAACTGGTGAAGTTCTATTTACTTAACTAGTTAAGTGCTAGTCTCTTCAGTATAATGCCCCGTCTTTTATCACTATAAGTTGACCACTCACGTATTTCTTTGATTGTTCTGCGACACCCTTCACAGATGTTATCAGTATTTATACGACATACAGAGACACACGGACTTATTATTTTATTCTTATTCATATTTAATCTTATCTAAAAGGGGTAAACATTCTCAGTCACTTTAACGGTCTGCCT